>Ga0326511_10004744_pt1 | contig 10782 bp, 8 predicted proteins | sample 0_2496_0518_D_FD_203701 | JGI IMG/M metagenome (GOLD analysis project Ga0326511, IMG submission 203701) | Bovine rumen microbial communities from UC Davis, California, United States - 0_2496_0518 | ecosystem: Host-associated > Mammals > Digestive system > Stomach > Rumen | place: USA: California... | reverse complement strand
GTGTGGCCCTCATGCAAGAAGGACTCGCCTACATGGCCGGCGCCGAAATTCCCGGACTCATCGTCAACGTGCAGCGCGGCGGCCCGGGACTGGGTACCATTCAGCCCTCACAGGGCGACTACTTCCAGGCCACACGCGGCGGAGGCAATGGTGACTACTACCTCATCGTGCTTGCTCCCTCCAGCGTGCAGGAGATGGCTGACTTCGTGGACCTCAGCTTTGAGCTCGCCTTCAAGTACCGCATTCCCGTCATGATGCTCTCCGACGGCGTCATCGGGCAAGTCATGGAGAAAGTTGTGCTACCTCCCTTCAAGCCTCGTCGCACCGAGGAGGAGATTATCCAGCAATGCCCCTGGGCAAGCACGGGTCGCCGGGGAGGACGTCCCATCAACGTCATCACCTCCCTCGAGCTCCAACCCGAAGCGATGGAGAAGCACAACCTGCATCTGCAGGCCAAGTACGCCGAAATCCGCAAGAACGAAGTGCGCTATGAGGAAACCCTCATCGACGATGCCGACTACCTCATCGTGGCCTTCGGTTCTGCTGCACGCATAGCCCAGAAAGCCATTGACGACCTCAGGGCACAGGGCATCCGCGTAGGACTCCTCCGCCCCATTACCCTCTGGCCATTCCCCTACGACCGCATCCGCGAGCTCTCCACACGCATGAAAGGCATCCTCACCTTTGAGATCAATGCCGGACAGATGGTGGAAGATGTCCGCCTGGCCGTCGAGGGACGCACCCCCGTATGCCACTACGGCAAGATGGGCGGCATCGTGCCCACTCCCGATGAAGTTTGCCAAGAACTCATTAGTAATTTTGTCCACCCACTTAACATCAAATGAAAAACAGAGAAGAAGTTCGCAATATCCTGAACACCCTGTTCATGCTGCTTGCACTCATTGGCGTCGTGCTTTACTTTGCCATACCTCACAACCACATCGTCGGCATCTCCGTCGTTGGCGTGGGAATGGTGCTGAAGATTGCTGAGTTCTTCATCCGTTTTATGTTCTGATTTTGATAGATATGGAAAATATTATAGCTCCAGAGAATCTGGTCTACAAGAAACCTACACTACTCAACGACACCGACATGCACTACTGCCCCGGTTGCAGCCACGGTGTGGTGCATAAACTCATCGCAGAAGTCATTGAGGAAATGGGCGTTGAGGAGAAAGCGGTTGGCGTATCACCCGTCGGCTGTGCAGTCTTCGCCTACAAGTACATCGATATCGACTGGCAGGAAGCTGCCCACGGACGGGCACCAGCCATTGCCACAGCCATCAAGCGCCTCTGGCCAGACCGCCTCGTATTCACCTATCAGGGCGACGGCGACCTCGCCTGTATCGGTACGGCAGAAACCATCCACGCCCTCAACCGCGGAGAGAACATCGCCATCATCTTCATCAACAATGCCATTTACGGCATGACGGGCGGACAGATGGCTCCGACCACACTCATGGGCATGAAGACTGCCACCTGCCCCTACGGTCGTCAGGCCGACCTCCACGGATATCCCCTGAAGATTACTGAGATTGCTGCCACTCTCGAAGGCACCTGCTTCGTCTCGCGCCAGAGTGTTCATTCCGTAGCTGCCATCCGCAAGGCCAAACGGGCAATCCGTCAAGCTTTTGAGAATTCCATCAACCGCCGGGGAAGCTCGCTCGTCGAAATCGTGAGCACCTGTTCCTCAGGATGGAAGAAGACGCCCATAGAGGCCAACAAGTGGATGGAAGAACACATGTTCGAATACTACCACCTCGGAGACCTGAAATCTATTTAAGGATTTAAAGATGGGACATTAAGGAATAGCCCCGACTCATCATTAAATCCGAACTCACGAAATCAGATAATATCGTTATGACCCAAGAAATCATCATAGCCGGATTCGGCGGACAAGGCGTTCTCTCGATGGGCAAGATTCTGGCCTACAGCGCACTCATGGAGGGGAAAGAAGTATCCTGGATGCCCGCCTACGGACCGGAGCAGCGTGGCGGAACGGCCAACGTTACCGTCATCGTCAGCGACCAGCGCATCAGCTCGCCCATCGTCAGCACCTTCGACACCGCCATCATCCTCAACCAACCATCACTCGAGAAGTTTGAGTCCAAGGTGAAACCTGGCGGTACACTCATCTATGACGGCTACGGAATCAGCATCCCCCCCCAGCGCAAAGACATCAATATTTACGAAATCAACGCCATGGACGCAGCTGCTGAGATGGGCAACCCCAAGGGATTCAACATGATCGTCCTCGGTTCGCTGCTCGGCCTGCACCCCATCGTGAAGATTGAGAATGTGCTGAAAGCCCTGCGCAAGACACTGCCCGAGCGCCACCACGACCTCATCCCCGCCAACGAGGAAGCCCTGCGCCGCGGCATGCAGCTTATCGCCAAATAAGCTATCGTCGTCTTCGCACAAATCATTTGCCGAACTACTATGCGCCGACTTTCGACCATACTATTTCTACTTGCCCTGTGCCTGCAACTTCCCTTGCGGGCACAAGACATTCTCGGCAGTATGGGCAGCGGAATGGGAGGCTTCGGAGGCGAATCAGAGGGATTCGGCATGGGCTCCGGGCAGCAGCGTAGCACCTGGGGACGAGACACTTCCAAGGTAGAAAAGTGGGTGCCTACGGAGTTCCACCAATGGCGCATCGACGAACGACTGGGAACGGTTATCCCAGAGGAATACAACGACACACTGCCACACCTCTTCCAGAATTTCGACGCCACCGAAGGGCTTCGCGGAGAATATAGTATCCTGGGCAACCTCGGTTCGCCCCGACTGGCACTCAACTTCCTCGACCGCCCAATCATTGATGCCTTCATGTTCATCCAGCCTTTCGACTATTGGCACACAGAACCCGGCAACCTGCTCTTCACCAACACCAAGTCGCCCCTGACCAACCTGCAATACCACACCTGTGGCACCCGCGAGAACGGCCAGGACCGCTTCCGCGCTTATTTTGCGACGAACATCAACAAGCTGGCGGCTCTTGGTTTCAAGATCGATTACCTCTATGGTCGCGGCTACTACCTCAATCAGCAGAACTCACAATTCGGCGGCACCGTCTTCGGCTACTATCGCGGCGAGCACTACGATATGCACGCCGTAGGTTCCTGGGAGAACCTGAAGATGAGCGAGAACGGAGGCATAGAAAGCGACGAGTATATCACCAATCCCCAAAGCTTCCCGCAGCGCTATGGAAGCCGGGATATTCCGACCGTGTTATCAGGAGTGTTCAACCGCAACGACCATCACACCTATTACCTCACACAACGCTACAGCCTCGGCATCTATCATGACCTCGAGGTGCCAGACAGCCTCAAACCTGTGATGCCATCCGACAACGACCTCCTCCTGCGCGTCAAGTCCGACAGCCTGCGCGATGTCATCAAGGCAGACACCCTTCGCCTCTCCCTCACGCTCGACTCCCTGCGCAACCAATGGCAGAACGAACAGGTCACACCCCAGGAGTTCATTCCCGTAACCAGCTTCATCCACACCCTGCACGTCAAACGTCTGCTGCACAAGAACACAGCGCAGGCCAATGCCATACCAGGCACCTACTTCTCCCACGACCCATACTACCGTTCCTCCTACTCCGACTTCAAGGACGAGACCAAGGCACTGAGCGTGAAGAATACCCTTGGAGTGCAGCTCCGCGAGGGCTTCAATAAGTGGGCCAAGGCGGGCATAACCCTCTTTGCATCCCACGAATACAAGCACTTCAACCTCCCGTCGGCGGCCACGACAGACACGCTTGACGTCTTCGATCGCTACAACGAGAACGACCTCACCGTCGGCGGCGAGATTTCAAAGACCGAGGGACACACCTTGCACTATCGCGCGGGAGCTGAGTTCTGGCTCGCAGGAGATCAAGTCGGAGACTTGGACATTCATGGCAACGCCGACCTCAACTTCCGACTGGGCAAGGATACAGTCCGTCTGGAAGCCAACGCCTTCTTCAAGAACGTCTCACCAGATTTCTACTTCTCGCATTTCCACAGCCAAGGTCACTTCTGGGACAACGACTTGAGCAAGGAAACACGCACCCGCATCGAAGGCCAACTGACCATCGACCGCACCCGCACCAGTCTGCGCTTCGGAATGGAGAACATCTCGAACTACACCCATTTTGCCACTCTGCTCACTCCCAACTACGCCGCGGACGGCACCACCGTCACCTCCTATGGTCATGACGTCTGCGTCCGCCAGCAAAGTGGAAGCATACAGGTCCTGAGTGCTACCTTGAGTCAGGAACTGAAACTCGGCATCTTCCATTGGGACAATAAAGTCACCTGGCAAACCTCATCCAATCAGGATGTCCTGCCCTTGCCGACCATCAGTCTCTACACCAACCCCTACATCGTCTTCCACGTAGCCAAGGTGCTGCGTGTGGAATTGGGAGCCGACATGCGTTACTTCACCAAGTACTACGCCCCCGACTACGCCCCCTTCATCCAGCAGTTCGCCATTCAGGACGCCTCTCAACCACGTGTTAAGATTGGTCATTACCCAATCCTCAATGGCTACGCAAACTTCGCCATCAAGCGTGTGCGCGGCTACATCAACGTCACCCACTTCAACCAAGGCACAGGCAATTACTTCTGGGCTCCTCGCTATCCCGTTGACCCTCTCAGCATCCACTTTGGAATCTCCTGGAACTTCTATAACTAAAAAAGGAGCACTACCAGAAGTGCTCCATTTTACCAGCGGTGGTACTCTCCTATACCACTGCTGGTACTTTTTTGTACCACCGCTGGTACTCCTACTTATGCCCGCATGCGTTTCCTTACACGTCCTGATGTGTTTCCTTACACGTCCTGATGTGTTTTCTTACATGTCCTGATGAGTTCTACAACTTCCCCAGAATCTTATCCATCACCCAGTTGACAGATGTGGCAGAGACGCAGTCCATCTGGCAAATACGCTGCCCTTGCAGATGCTCGACGACTTCTTGAATCAGGGGCAGCTGAACGTGCGGTGGATTTGCAATGTGCAGTTCCTCTCTCCCACTCTCGGTAATGAGCTCTATGGGATCGTAGGTGAAGACCGAGAAGCTGAGCTGGCCTTGATTGCCGATGATCTGGATGCGGTCGGTCTTCGCGGATTCGTGCGCACAGAAGCACCAGGTCCCGCTGCCAGGCAGGCCATCGGGGAATTGGAACGATGCGCTGACGGTGTCCTCTGTCTCGTAGAGACCTGCGCGATTGCTGCAGTAGCCGTTAGCTCTCAGGATGGGTCCAAAGAGTTGCTGCAAAAGGTCCAACTGATGGGGAGCCAGGTCGTAGAAATATCCTCCTCCTGCGATATCCCTCTGCACACGCCAGGGCAGCTGAGTCCGGTTGTAGTCGAGGTCGCGAGGAGGGACGGCAAAACGAATCTGAACGCCCACAACTTTGCCAATCTGTCCTTCCTCCACGATCTGCTTCACTCGCTGGAAATAAGGAAGATAACGCCGATAGTACGCCACGAAACAGGGCACGCCCGTCTCTTTGGACACACGACTGACACGCAGACACTCTTCATAGGTGGCAGCCAGAGGCTTCTCCACGTACACGGGTTTACCGGACTTCATGGCCATGATGGCATACGTGGCGTGGGACGAAGGCGGCGTGGCGATGTAAACGGCATTCACCTCCGAGTCGTCCAGCAGCGCCTGAGCGTCCGTGTACCAGCGGGCTATGCCGTGGCGGTTGGCGTAGCTCTTGGCACGTTCGGCATTGCGCCCCATGACGGCAACAACAGAGGAGCCCGGCACTAAACTAAATGCCGGGCCACTCTTTTTCTCGGTGACTTCACCACAACCGATGAAGCCCCATTTTATTTGTTTTAATTCTTGCATAGGAAGGTGCTTTATCATAGACGGCAGAACCGTCAGGCACACTTACTTCTTAGCACCTTGCTTCCAGAAGTCTTCCTCAGCCTTGATCTCAGCCTGCTGACGATCGTACTCTGCCTTCTGGCGAGCGTATTCTGCGTTGTGGGCTTCCACGGTCTGGATGCTCTGCTTCAGGCGCTGAGCCTGGCCTGCGAGGGTGATGTCTGCAGCAGCAGCCTTGTCGCAGTAGGCCTTAGCCTCAGCATAGTTCTTCTCCTTGGTAGCGATGTTAGCACGCTGCATGAAGCACTTGCCTTCGAGGTCGGGATTCAACTGCGCAGCCTTGTCGAGGTAAGCATAAGCGCTCTTGGTATCGCCACTCTTGCGCATGGCGGCAGCAACACGCAGGGCAATGTTGCCCTTCTGGGTGTCGCTCTGACTGAGTTCGATGGCCTTGTTGTAGTAGTCGATAGCCTGGCTGTGGTTGCCGTCCTTGTAATACTTCTGGGCGAGAGCGATAGCGGACTCGAAGGTGGGCTCAATCTTGAAGGCGTACTCAGCAGCCTTATAGTAGATGGGGTCGTCGTCGCAATCGTTGGCAGACATCAGGGTCAGTGCGCTCTTCAGATAAGCGAGGTTGTCCTTGTTGGCTTCGATTTTGGGAGTGAAGATGGCGATAATCTGCTCGCGGTCGGCAGCCTTCGACTGGGCGAAGAGGCCTTCGATGTTGTTCAGGGGCTGGTCGTACTCTGCCACAATCTTCTCTGCCTTGGCGGGATCTGTCTCTTCCTTGGCCAGCTGCAGCATCTTCTCGCAGAGTTCCTTGCTATCGAGATAGTCCTGCAGGAACTGCTCGCGGAAACCGTTGTTGTCTGCCTGATACTTGGCCAGACTGATGCGGAAGAAGACGTCGAGCATGTAGCCCTTGATTTCACGTCCGCCCTGCTCTTCCAGCAGTTTGTTGGCAGCAGCAAACATCTCGTAAGCCTTGTCGTGGGTGTACTCTCCGGGGATGGAGGACGGACCATAGACGGCATAGAAATATGCCTTCGGATAGGCGACATCGCCCTGAGTGGCCTTCAGGCGTTCGCTCTTAGCGAAAGAGTTGAGGCCGCTGAGGTTCTTCATGCGGAGGTCCTGCAGGGCCAGAAGTTCTTCGAAGTAAGCCTTCTTCTTGGCTGCATCAGTCTCTTTCTGTATGAGCATTTGCAGCATGTAGGCACCATCTGTGTAAATGCGGAGGTTTGCGAATGGAGCTTTCTCCATGATGGGCTTCCAGGTCTCGTAAGCTTCCTCGAAGTTGTTGCTCTTGATAGCGATATTGAACATACTCAGGTTCTGACGGGCATGCAGGCTGTCCTCACCGTGACCGATACGGTCTTCCCATTCGGTTCCTTCGTACTGAGCCATTGCAGGGAGGCTGATGGCAGCCATTCCCAAGGCGATGAAAATGTTCTTCAGTTTCATTGTTCTATTCCTTTTTTTAAAATGTAAATACTCTTTCTTGAGGGTCTCTCCTTTCGAATATCTCTTTTGGCTTAGACGGCTACTTCGGCGTACGGTTTAAAACCGAGGTAGGTGAATTGGTAATTCTTTCCCTTAGCCGAGGGGAACTGGCTGCGGGGATCGATGTCCGAGCGGGTGCGCAGATGGTCGATGACGCGATTGTAGCAATCCATGCCGCTGAAGGCCTTCACACGAGCCACGAAAGTCGTGTCCACGTAATCGAACTTACCCGTGTCTAAGTTGCGAACCACACGTTTGAAATTCACCGTGGCCTCGTACCAGCCAGGCAGTTCGTCGTTCAGTCTCAGCAAGGCCTGCTCTTTCGGACGCAGGAAGCGCGGCTTCTCTATCACTTCACCGCTCTGCAATTCCATACCTTCCAACTCCTCACCGGCTTTGGCTTCTTGCATATTCTTGCCATTGGCCTTGAACTCTTCCAGACTCTCGGCCATGGTCTTGATCACAATAAAATATATACGCGCCCGTACCTTATATCGTTTAGGATAAGGCATCGGGCCTTCTACGTACTGACGAAAATCCTCTTCGAACTGAGGTGTCATATTGAAACCTTGGATTCCTGCGATAAATCCCAAGGCTTCCTCAACACTTCTCACGACTACTTCGTCGTCAAAATATCGAATGTATAAATTCATTCCTTATATGATTATTTATTGAAAACGGGTGCAAAGATACGGTTTTTCTATCAAACTTTATTCTTTTTGCCTTTTTTAAGTGTCTTTTCGAGTCAAAAAACACACTTTTTATCCATTCAGGAGAAAAAATTCAGCATTTCGTAAAATTATCTTAGAATTATTTGCAGATTTGAAAGAAACCATTTACCTTTGCCTCCGAAATCAAAACACAACAACAATGAACGTACAAATGAACTATTGGTGGTGGCGTCGCTCAAGATTCAAAAAATCGTGAGTCGAGTTGCCGTATATCCTTAGTTCAACCGAGATAGAGGCCTGTCGAGAACACTCACGACAGGCCTCTTTTCTTTTTCTCTCACCTTCCGAGACGACACGAGAGACCAAACACAAGACAACAGACTATACTTTCAATTTTAACAATTCATCATTCAAGAAATGACCAGCCACAACGTAAACACAAACGGTTTCTACGGTGAATTCGGCGGAGCCTACGTCCCCGAGATTCTCTACAAGACTGTGGAAGACCTCCGCAAGCAGTACCTCGGCATTATTCAGAGCGAGGCCTTCCAGCAGGAGTACCACGCACTGCTCCGCGACTACGTAGGACGACCCAGCCCGCTCTACCTCGCACGACGTATGAGCGAGCGCTACGGATGCCGCCTTTATCTCAAACGCGAAGACCTGAACCACACGGGTGCCCACAAGATTAACAATGCCATAGGCCAAGTGCTGCTGGCGAAAAAGTTGGGGAAGACCCGCATTATTGCCGAGACGGGTGCCGGACAGCATGGTGTGGCCACGGCCACCGTGTGTGCTCTCATGAACCTGCCTTGCCGGGTCTATATGGGTGCCACAGACGTTGCTCGCCAGCACGTCAACGTGGAGCGAATGAGAATGCTCGGTGCCGAAGTCTTTCCCGTAGAAAGCGGCAACCGAACGCTCAAGGACGCCACCAACGAAGCCATCCGCGACTGGTGCTGTCACCCTGCCGACACGTTCTATGTCATCGGTTCCACCGTAGGACCACACCCCTACCCGGATATGGTTGCTCGCCTGCAAAGCGTCATCTCCACAGAAATTCGCCAGCAATTGCGGGAGAAGGAAGGCCGAGACTACCCAGACTACCTCATGGCTTGCGTGGGCGGAGGCTCTAACGCAGCCGGCACCATCTACCATTACCTGGACGATGAGCGAGTGCACATCGTACTCGGCGAAGCAGGCGGCCTTGGAATAGATAGTGGACAGACGGCAGCCACCATTCATTGCGGAACCCTCGGCATCATACACGGAGCCCGCACACTTGTCATGCAAACCGAGGACGGACAGATTACTGAGCCTTATAGTATCTCGGCGGGACTGGACTACCCCGGCATAGGTCCCCTGCACGCCCATCTGGCCCGCAGTGGACGAGCCACCGTCATGGCTATCAACGATGACGAAGCCCTGCGTGCCGCATTCGAGCTCACCCGCCTCGAAGGCATCATTCCCGCGCTGGAGAGTGCCCATGCACTGGCCATGCTACCGAAGATGCAGTTCCGTCCCTCCGACGTTGTAGTCCTCACAGTCAGCGGTCGTGGAGACAAGGATCTGGACACCTACCTGAGTCATCAAAAAGGCTAATGATAATCAGATCTATCGCCTATTGGATCTGATCATCAGTTCTATTAGCTTTTGACGTTGGAATATCAGCTTAATTACCTATTGTATTTGACTTTATAGCTTCGACATTATTTCCTTATGATTGCATTTCATACCGCCACTCGCCGCATCCTTGGCGACCTGCTCACGCCAGTCAGCGTCTATCTCCGCCTGCGTGATCTCTATCCCCAGAGCGCCCTCATGGAATCCTCGGACTACCACAGCCACGAGAATGCCCGCTCTTTCATCGCACTCTGCCCCCTGGCCGACATCTCCATTGCCCATGGCAAGGTCTCTGCCAATTACCCCTCCTCCACTTCAAATTCCCCCTCTTCCACAACTTCGCCTTCTTCCACCTCAACTTCCCCTTCTTCCACTTCAACTCCTCCCTCCTCTTCTTCATCCTCGGCCCAAGGTTTGCACTGCAGCGATGTCGTCGCTGCCCTCGAGGACTTCCTCTCCCACTTCTCTGTCAGCGGCCCCGCCTCGGAGTACTGCGGTCTCTACGGCTACACCACTTTCAATGCCGTCCGCTACTTTGAGCAGATTCCCATCAAGGACGAGACGCAGAGCGAGAACGACGCTCCAGACATGCTCTATATCCTCTATAAATACGTCATCGTCTTCGACCACTTCTCCGGCACGATGACCCTCATTGAGCTCCTTGCCGACGGCGAGGAAGATCACCTCGACCAGCTACAGCGTTTATGCAGCACAGGCTCCGCCACTCCCTTGGCTTTCAGGACTGAAGGTCCCGTCACTTCCACCCTCACGGATGACCAGCACCGCGAGAACATCCGCCGAGGCATCCACCATTGCTTACGCGGCGATGTCTTTCAGATTGTTCTTTCGCGCCGCTTCATTCAGCACTACACGGGCGATGACTTCCAGCTCTATCGAGCCCTCCGCAGCATCAATCCTTCGCCCTACCTCTTCTACTTCGACTTTGGAGGCTTCCGCATCTTTGGTTCATCTCCCGAAACCCACTGTCGCATCACGACCTCTTCTGCCCAAGCACACGCGGGTCAAGCAGACGGCGAATCGTCCGCCGCTTCCTCCCCGTCCTTCACCGCCTACATCGACCCCATTGCCGGCACTACTCGCCGCACAGGCGACCCCGTCATCGACAACCTGGCAGCCGAGAGGCTCCGCAATGATC
>Ga0326511_10004743_pt1 | contig 10782 bp, 3 predicted proteins | sample 0_2496_0518_D_FD_203701 | JGI IMG/M metagenome (GOLD analysis project Ga0326511, IMG submission 203701) | Bovine rumen microbial communities from UC Davis, California, United States - 0_2496_0518 | ecosystem: Host-associated > Mammals > Digestive system > Stomach > Rumen | place: USA: California... | reverse complement strand
CTATCCCCAGATATACAACACGATTACGAACCCCGATGGTTCACGTGACGTCTATTATACAAAGCGCTATTTCAATGCTTCACTCAACCATGGCCTGGAGCAATATACGAAAGAGGATGGTACGCCGGTGACGGTGAATAACCGTTTGGGTACTGCCAGCTCCAGTAATGGCTTCGATCCAGGTTGGAACCAGTATGCGCTATACACCGACCCCGCAACGCCGATGGGCCGTGATGCAGCTGCCATGTTCGTTCCCACGAACGAATGGATGGAACAGTACCTGTACAATGATGGTTCCGCCATCGGCGCAAAATATGACTACGACTGGACAAAGGTTCCTGACAATCTGGTAATCCCGTTCCTTGACAACTGCATGCAGACGAGTTTCCGCAGCACTATCCCCAGCAAGTTTGCCGGAGTGAAGAATACGGCATCCGACAATATGGGCATCACCATGGATGATGTCGATAGCTGCTTCCTGGCTTGCAACGGTGTCGTGTATGAGTTGACAAAGGTATTTGCTGCACCGAAGCACCAGTCCGTCGGTTTCCCTGCTTCGCTGTTTGCCGATGAAACGGATGAAAATAAGAAGTTGACGATTGCCAGCCGCATTCAGGACTATGAACCGCCCATGTATAACCCTGGTACGACCACTGAGCACAACTATCACAAAGCTTGGCGCGTGAATGAGTTCAATGCGTACCTGAATTCCATGAGTAGCACCTACAGCTACATGCTGGCCATCGATAACGCCTACGGCTACTACATTGATCCCTATTCCTTTATCAGCGGTGAGAAGAAGGCTGCATTCCGTTTCTATATTCCAACCGGAAACTCAGACCTCCCTATGCGCGCGGAGGCGTTCCAATTAGATGAGAATATGCAGGTGACAGATGTAAGACTGACCGCACCTTCTCTCGAGGTGGTGGCCAACCGTCTCTATGACCTGATGGATAACAGCATCATCGTTCACGGTCAGCGTCCTTCGACGCCCATCCACGCCGGGCAGGAGGTGTACCTGACCAAGGCTGGCGGCGCTATCAAGGTGCAATTCTCCGGTAATACAGTAACCGGTATCGCCGGTTCCTATCAGGCTGAAAAGGGCGAATTCATTGCTGTGACGCCAGAGCTGACCTTCGACATGACGGATAAGGGTAACGGTGTGACCTATATCCTTGGAGCCCTGCCGCAGAGTACGCTCACCAGCCCCTACCAGTTGATGACAAATGTGGAGGCACATCCAGAGTTCAGTTCCTTTGCCAAGCTCCTGAAGGAGGCATCCTTCGTGGAGACACAGGAACAGATGGACGGCCACAAGACCATTGGAAACCCCATCACGCTCTTCGGTAACTACCACTACACCGTATATATCCCTGAGAACACGGAGATTGATGCTCTCATCGCTGCCGGTAAGCTTCCAAGTGCCGACCAGCGTAAGGAGTGGGAGACCTTCAAGACCGCTTTGGATGACTATGTCACCAAGGAACTGGACCTGCTCCCCGAAGATCAGAAAGAAATCCGCAGTGCAGAAATTGACGCCCTCAACGAGCTTGCTGACACCCGTCTCCAGACGATGCAGGATGTCATTGACAATTTCCTGCGCTTCCACTTCCAGGACGGTTCGCTGTTTATCGGCGGTGCCGATACCGCAGGGGTCTTCGAGACCTCTTCACTGGATCTGACGCTGAACCGCTTCCGTCGTCTCAATGTGACGGTGAACCACAACAGCGGCACCTTCCGCGTGCAGGCACAAGGCAGCGGTGTTGTTGCCAATGTCATTGACGACGGCATGAATAGCAACCTCATGTCGCGCCAGTACCTGTTCTCAAACAACAAGACCATTTTCTCCTCTTCCTATGTGGTGACACACCTGATTGACAAGGCACTGTTCTATGACGAGAGCCAGTTCTTGCCGACCGACTTCCCGTCGCCCGAGTATCCGGAATGGCTGCCCATACCCACAGAACCCGAGCCTGGTCTCGATGGTTCCACAGGTCCGGCTCCTATCTGTAAGAAACACCCCAGTCAAATGATACCCCTAAAGCACTATAACAGATGAAAGCACTGAAAATTTACATGACGATGGGCCTGCTGCTGGTGTCCTCACTGGCCATGGCACAAATCTCCCGCATCAGCGGTACTGTCAGTGATGACTTCGATGTACTGCCGGGTGTCAATGTAGTGGAGATTGATGCGTCCAACCGTATGGTCAACGCCACTGTGACGGACATGAACGGTAACTTCGTGCTTCCTGTCAAGAGCCAGAAGAACAAAGTGAAGTTCAGCTACATGGGCTTCAAGACCATCACGCTGCCCATCAATAAGACCGTCTTCAAGGTGAAGATGGAAGAGAATGCAAAACAGATGACCGAGGTGCAGGTGACTGCCAAGAAGAAGCTGAAGACATCCGGTTTGGCCATCCCCGAACGAGAAGTCAGCTTCTCAGCTCAAGGCATTTCGGCCAAGGAATTTGAAGGTCTCGGCATCACGTCGGTGGATGAAGCCCTGCAGGGCCGTATCGCCGGTCTGGATATCGTGGCCAACAGCGGTGACCTGGGTTCCGGCACGAGTATGCGTCTGCGCGGTGCCTCCACCGTATCCACGCTCACCAGCAACGAGCCTTTGATTGTGGTGAACGGCAACGTGTGGAACGTCGATATGAGCGATTTCGACACCGCCACGGCCAACGAAGAAAAGTTTGCCCAGTTGCTGAATGTGAACACCGAGGATATCGAGGATATCAAGGTGCTGAAGGATGCTGCCGCCACGGCTATCTGGGGTTCTCAGGGTGCCAACGGTGTCATCGAAATCACCACAAAGCGCGGTCGCAAGGGTCCCCCGCAGGTGAGCTATTCAGTGAAACTGACGATGACTCACCAGCCCAAGGGTATCGACCTGCTCACCGGCGACCAGTACACGATGATGCTGAAGGAGGCCTACTTTAACCCCACTCAGCAGACCCTCATTTCTAGGATTCCTGAGTTCAACTATGTGGAGTCTGATTCCGAGTATCTGATGTTCAACAAGAACACGGACTGGGTGGACCTCGTGCAGCAGAACGGTTTGCGCCAGAACCACTATGTCAGTATCTCTGGTGGTGATGACAAGACACTGTTCCGCATCTCTGCCGGTTACGACCATGAGACGGGTACCGTCATCAAGCAGAAGCTGAACCGTTTCTCCACGCGTATGGCCTTGGACTACTATGTCAACGACCGTATCAAGATTATGTCTAACTTTGCGTTGACCTATACCAAGAACAATCGTAACTATGAGGGACTCATCGGCATCGCTCGCACGAAGATGCCCAACCTCTCGCCGTACCGCTATGACCGTGATGCCGAAGGCAATGAGTACAATACTGGTGAGTATTACATTGTTCCTCAGTACGCCTTCACCAACCATGGTGATCCCGAAATCGTTGGCGGTGACAATCCCTTCTCCAACCGCTTCAACGACCAGCGTGACAGCCACAACCCGCTCGCTGTGGCCGAGTATGCGCAGAACGACCAGACAACCTACGACATCACGCCGGAGTTGGAACTGGAGTACAAGTTGCTCGGTTTGGATGACAACAGCCATCAGCTGCGCTATAACGGTCGCGTGGTGATGAATGTATATAATGACTACACCGACCAGAACTTCCCGCGCTCGTTGGTGAGCACCCCTTATCAAGATAATGGTTCGGCCTATAGCTTCAGCCGTAAGAACCTGGCCTTCACGACCACGCACACGCTGACCTTCCAGCCTCACTTCAAGAACGAAGACCATTACCTGCTGGCTATGGGTCGTTTCCAGTTGGTAAGCGGTAGCTCCAGCAGCCAGAGTTCCAATGTCTATCGTTTGCCGACCACCCTGTCCACTGTGACAGCCGGTGGATATCCCAGCGGTATGGGCAGCGGTTTCAACGAGTGGCGCAGCCTCTACTACACCTTCTCCGCACACTACAGCTACAAGAGCCGTTATATGCTGGACTTCTCCATGCGATTGGATGCCACCACCAAGTTCGGTGAGAACAACCGCTGGGGTTGGTTCCCCGCTATCTCCGGTCGTTGGAACATCATTGATGAGCCATGGATGAAGGTGGTTCGCGACAAAGTCAAGATGACCATGCTCAGCATACGTCCGGGCTGGGGTTGGGTAGGTAACCCGCCGACGGCCGACTACCTCTACATGAACAGCTTCTCGCAGGGTGCTCCCTATCTGGGCACATACGCCATGAATCCCAATGGTCTGAAGCTGACACAGCTGAGATGGGAAAATAAGTACACTTGGAACATCGGCTTCGACCTCGGCTTCTTTGAGGATCGGCTGAAGTTCATCGTAGAACTCTACCACCAGACCACCAAGGACATGCTTATGAGAGATGCCGGGATCCCCAGTTCCAATGGTTGGAGCGCCCTGGCATACCGCAATGTGGGTGACATGGTCAACAAGGGATGGGAGTTCCAGATTCTGGGTGAACGTCTGCTGAAGAAAGGCAAGTTCTACCTCGACCTCAACGTGAACTTTGCCAACAACCGCAACGTGATTACTGATATGGATCCTCTCATCCTGAAGACACTTAACCGTGATTGGGAAGAGAAGAACCGCAGCGTAGCACAGCGCGTGCAGGAAAACAACCCCTTCGGCTCCATCTATGGTTTCCGCAGCAAGGGTGTTTATCAGTACTCCTATGAGACCGCAAAGAATATCACCCGCGGCAAGATGCCGGAGGCCTTGGCAAACCAAGGTTACCAGACTTTGCAGGACTGCCTGAATGCAGGCATCACCTTCCCCGTGGCCGTGAATGAGAATGGCGAATACATCCGCGATGCCGAAGGTAACCCCATCCAGCAGCGCTTTGCTTATAAAGATGGTTCGCGCGTGGGCTATCCCTTCAAAGGCGGCGATGCCATCTATGAGGATGTCAACCACGATGGCAGTATTGACAAGTATGACATCGTCTATCTCGGCAACTCACTGCCTAAGCTGACGGGCGGTTTCGGTTTCAAACTCCACTATGAGCGCCTGACGCTGAACGCACAGTTCAACTACCGACTGAACTATGACATCCTGAACATGGCACGCCTCGACATGGAAGCCATGACCAGCAATGCCAACCAGAGTCAGGCTGTCAACTACCGCTGGCGTAAGGAAGGCGACGTAACTACCATCCCGCGTGCCCTCAACGGCGGTGCCGAGAACTCCCTGAACTATAACACGCTAGTCAGCGACCGCTTCGTGGAAGACGGTAGCTTCCTGCGTCTGAACTACTTGCAGCTTAGCTATAGCATCGACCCCAAGATCCTGAAGAAGTGGCACATGAAGCAGCTCAACGTGTATGTGAGCGCTAACAACCTCTTCTGCCTCACCAAATACTCCGGTGTGGATCCTGAAATCGGTTATGGCGGCTATGGCGTGACAACCGATAACAACCAGACCCCACGTTCAAAGTCTTACACCGTAGGTCTGACCATCGGTTTCTAACTCATCCATCAGATATTACCTATTATGAAACAGTTTATTCAAAACATTTTCAAGCATACCTGCTATGTCTGTGCAGGGTTACTGCTGGTCAGTTGTGGTGATTTCTTGGAGATTACCCCGCGTGACATCGTCACGGAGAATAATTTCTGGGATGAGAAAAAAGACGTGGACCAAATGGTGACCGGTTGCTACACAGCTATGCAGAATGCTGCTTTTGTGAACCGTTGCATCGTGTGGGGTGAAGTCCGCGGCAAGGACGTGGACGGCCGCTCTGATATCAGCGGTTTCGATGACCTTTATCAGGCACTGGTTAACAACCTGCTGCCCTCGAATCAGTTCACGGACTGGTCACCCTTCTACCATGTCATCAATAAGTGCAACACGATTATCCGCATGGCTCCAGAGGTGCATGAGAAAGACCCCTCCTACCGACAGAGCGACATGCAGGCAACCATCGCCGAGATGACGGCATTGCGTTCGCTGTGCTACTGGTACCTTATCCGAACCTTTGATGCTGTGCCGTTCTATCGTGAAAGCGTGCAGCAAGAGGATGAGGTGCACTATCTCGCTCCCTCTTCCTTCGATAATGTGCTCAACGAGCTGATTACCGACCTGGAGTCCGTGAAGGCCAGTGCCCTTGATCACTATCCGTCCAGTAACGATGACGGTGATTTGGCCACGTTTAACAGTAACTGTAACCGCATTACGCGTTCGGCCATCAATGCCATGCTGTGTGACATGTATCTCTGGCGCGGCGACTACGACAAGGTGATTGCCTGCGGCGACGAGATTCTGAAGGTGAAGAAGCGCGATTTTGAAAAGAATTACAATGGCACGATGATGGGCAGTTTATACGCTCCTGAGGCCATCGCCGCCTCTTCGGGCAACTTCACCGCCTATCTCTACAGGAATACATCCACAGACCCCAACAATGCCTTCAACGCCATCTTTGGTGTAGGCAACAGCTATGAGAGCATCTTTGAACTATCATTCAACAACACTGGTCTCACTAGCCCCTATATCAAGAGCACGGCATTGGCCGAAATGTACGGTAGCGGCAACGGCGATAAGAAGTATGGCGTAGTCAACGATGGTGCCGGATACCTGCGTCCCGTTAGCGACTTGGTCAACGAGGCTCAGGGTACCAGCGGCAAGTGGTCGGTGTTCCGTAATTTCTATGACACCCGCTACTTCTGCAGCATGCGTGTAGATGACGGCTACAATGAAGGTGTCATCCGTAAAGGTATGGCATATAGATTCGCCGTCTTCGTTGATGGTGACAAGTTTATCAACTATGTCAGTTCAACTGGCCAGTCACCCTTCCTCCTGCACTCCAATGACGACCGCAATTGGATTTTCTACCGTCTGACAGATGTCCTGCTGATGCAGGCAGAAGCCTACATGATGAAATCCACCTCCGATCCGACATCAGAGACCAATCTGGATCTGTGGGCCAAGGCGTTTGACAGGATTGAGGTAGTCTCCAACCGCTCGGTAACGAATCCCAGCAGCCAGCTGAAGAACACGCACGTGGCTACCCGTGACCGCGGTATGCTCCAGGAGCTGTTGCGCAACGAGCGCCGTGCAGAGCTGCTCTTCGAAGGTAAAACATGGTATGACATGCTCCGCTACTGCCGTCAGTCCGGCTACGATATGGGCGACCTCAACAGCGTGCCTGCCAAGTGCGGTTCACGTAGTTCATCGAAGCCTTTCCCCAGCTGGGCACATGTCTTCTGGCCTTACAACAAGGATGAGGTGAAGAAGAATCCGAACCTCACACAGAAAGGTATCTATCAACAGGGTGATGATGAGGAGGAAGACTCCTAATCATTCCCATAAATCATAGTATCATCATGAAACAGAATTATAGACTTCCCGTTTTTACCCTTGTGGCGGCACTGGCGTTGATGACGCTGAGTGTGACGTCCTGCAAGGATGATATCGCCGAGGAGTATCAGAAGACAGAGCAAAAGGACATGCTGAGTGACTTTCTTCAGAAGAATGAGGACTTCTCACTCTTTGCCCGCATGGTAGAGAAAGCCGGTAAGATGGATCTTTTCTCCACCTACGGAACCTACACCTGCTTTGCGCCCACGAATGCTGCCGTGAACAGCTATCTGGCCTCTATCGGCGTTTCCTCCGTAGAGGAGATTTCCAACGAGGAATGTGACACGCTGGTGAGCACCATGACCATTGCCACCAGTGCGATGGCCCTCTCTGACCTACGAGGCATCACCTTCATGGAAGAGAACAATATGTTGGGGCGTGCTCTAAAGCTGGAGGAGGTGCCCATGACCATCAATACCGAGTATGGCGAAGAAGAGGTCTCCACCTTCATCATCAACGGTACCGGCAAGGTTATCTATGAACTGGCCAACGATACGGTGCTGAACGGCTTCGTACATCCTGTGGACGGCATGGTGCGCGCATCCAGCGACCTGCTGCCCGACGTCATCAAGAAGGACCCCACGCTGACCATCTGGTCCCAGTGTCTGATGCTTACGGGTCTGAACAACGACATGGTCCGCCGCAAGGATGAGTCCTACAACTACCACGACTTTGAGGAACTGGAGGGACTCTATCACTCCGATAACCACAACAACTGGTGCTGGGTGCCTCGCACACGCAACTATGGCTACACCGCTTTCTGCGTGCCTGACGAGGTGCTGAAACACTACAGCGAGTATGAGGATGTGTCCTACGGCAAGAATATCAACTCCTGGGAAGACCTCTACGACTATGCCTGCACCGTGTATCCCGAAGGGGCAGGGGAGAGCTACTATGCCAAGACCGCCAGCGCACTGAAGGATCCCCGCAACCCGCTGCACAAGCTGATGGCTTACCATGTGTTGGACCGTCGCGGCGTGTATGAGAAACTCTACACTAACTGTACTATTCTGCGTACACTCATCAACCCCACCGAGTGGTACCCGACGATGAACCCGCTCTCAACGCTGAAGGTGGAATGCGTATATCCGAACAATGAGTTCCATCAGGATGATGAGCAGACATCACTCGACAATCAGCCCGGTGTGCTCTACCTGAACCATATCTACGATCCGCGTCGCCCAGGTTTGTATGAGCGTGGCGCTATCGTGTTAAAGGATGTGGTGGAGGAGATGCGCAACGACCAGAACTGCGAGAACGGTGTCTATTACTACATCGACCGTCTGATTGACTATGGTCAGGACACCCGCGACCACGTGTTCAACGCACGTATGCGCATGGACCTTTATACCTTCTGGCCCGAGTTGATGAACAATGACATCCGCACCATGCAGACAAACCTCCTGAACGATGCCACCGACAGCAAGACGACAGCCTGCAAGAATTACATCTTCCCCAACGGTTACCTTGACAATGTGGAGTCCAGCAATGATGGCGACTTCATCTATCAAGGTGCCCGCAACTACTATTGGAGCTACGAGGGCGATGAATTCAACCTGCGCTCCGACCAAGGTCTGTATGACATGACCTTCCAGTTGCCACCCGTTCCGGATGGGCAGTACCAGATTCGTCTGGGCTTCGCTCTGATTCCCAGCCGTGGTATCGGTCAGTTCTATGTCGATGGTCAGCCTGTGGGCATCCCCTTGGATATGCGTTCAACAGGTTGGGAAGACAAGACCGGCTGGCAGAAATTGCTGGTCAGCGACAACACGTCCAAGTACATGGAGAATGCAGAGCAGAACAAGAAGGACCTGCACAACCAGGGCTGGTACCACGGTCCAGCCAGCGTGCGCTGCATCAACATCAATAACTCCAGTCCTCTAAAGGATCAGGATCTGTCGCTCAGTAACTCCCATCCGTTCTGTAACATTGCGAACACGATTCGCCGTGTCATCTACACCGGCCACCTCTCTGGCGACAAGATTCACACCATCCGCATCCGCAGCGTATGGTCTGAAGGCGGCGCCGAGCTGATGTTCGACTACATTGAACTTGTGCCAAAGAGCGTTTATGGTGTGGATGCCGTAGGCGTCGGCGAAGATGACCTCTAATCATCGTAATCCCAAGAAATAGTATATACATTCAGATTATGAATACGAAACAATATTTCAATGCATTCATCGCCCTGACGGTCATGCCGCTCGCTGTGGTGTCATGTACCGATGCGTGGGATGACCACTATGGCGACGAAGCTGGTTCCGGCATTGTCGATGCCCCGTCTCTGTGGGAGCATGTCCTTGCAGACCCAGCCCTGCAGCCCTTCAGCAAGGTGGCCAAGCATGTGGGCTACGATGCAGTGCTGCAGTCACCGCAGTCCTTCACGTTGTGGGCTCCCGTCATCACCGATGAGCAGGCTGACAGCGTCATCGCCCTCTATGAGGCTCAGAAGAAAGAAGTCGATAACAATGGTAACCTGCGCAGAGACCAGGACAACACCGCTATTACGCAGTTCATGCAGAACCACATGGCCATGGCCGGCCGCTCGGTGAGCTCGCTCACCAACGACTCCGTGCGTATGTGGAACGGCAAGTACATGGTGATGACAGCCAACGACCTCAACGGCGTGCGTTACCGCGAGAAGAACATCATTGCCTCCAATGGTGTCATGTACAAATTGGAGGGCAAGGAGACTTTCTTCCCCAACCTTCGTGAACTCCTGGACCAGAAAGAGTCCATGGACAGTGTGGCACACTTCTATCGCATGTTGGACATCTACAGGCTCGATGAGCAGGCATCCGTGATGCAGGATGTCGTGGACGGTGAAATCGTATATGCCGATTCCGTCCTGCGTCTGTCCAATGATTTATACAGTTGGCTTGCTCACATCGAACGTGAGGACAGTTCCTATATCTATCTGGCTCCTACGAAGGAGGTGTGGAAACAGGAGTATGAGAAGTACTACAACTGGTTCAAGTATGTGGATGACAGCAGACTGGGCAATCGCGACTCTGTCCGCCAGATGAACGCCCGCATGGCTATCAACCGCGGCCGTTATTTCAACACAAACATCCAGAATCGCTCCGAGGACCAGCAGAAGGACTCCCTCATGAACACGCTCTACGTGAACAGCCAGTACAATTGGGGACTGAATGTCTTCCATCATCCACTGGCGGACAATGGTATCTTAGAGGGTCTCACCCCCATACAGTGCTCCAATGGCCTGCTCTATGAAGATGCCAATGGCCGAATTGCTGACACCCTGACCATTCGTCCGAAGCTCTATATCCGTCCGTGGGCTATCAGCAATGTCAAGTCACGTCTCATTAAGCCGCAGGGCAGCGAGTCCTATTCCCCCGTGACGACAGCCACCAGCCGTACGGTTGTGGACAAGGTCGTCTATAATGATCAGGAGGTGACATTCCCGGA
>Ga0326511_10004742_pt1 | contig 10783 bp, 12 predicted proteins | sample 0_2496_0518_D_FD_203701 | JGI IMG/M metagenome (GOLD analysis project Ga0326511, IMG submission 203701) | Bovine rumen microbial communities from UC Davis, California, United States - 0_2496_0518 | ecosystem: Host-associated > Mammals > Digestive system > Stomach > Rumen | place: USA... | reverse complement strand
TCTCCTATACCGAATCAAAGTGTCAAGAAAATCTCTACTTCACATTAAAATAGATTTCCTCTGGATGCTCACCAAATAAGAAGTGAACTACATTACATAGCCATACATCTTCATTGAATCCATCCAAATTCTCTACTTGATATGTGCCTCCAATTTCATCATGTGCCACCAACTTCAATAGAACAGGATAATCATCTTCCAGACTGACATCTACTGTAACGTACAGTCCGTCTTCTGTAAGATAATCAAGAAACTTATCCGCACCATCGACCATTTCCAAGTCTTCTTGGTCTCCGTCATAATCTGGAAGAACTACAAACCATCTGCCATCTTCCCATTTCTCAAATGTTAATTCCATATTACCAATGATATTTTCTAATAAGTTGTTTAATTACCTCTCTTCCAATCTTGTGCTATTATAAATCTATCAAGATTTAATTTGGGTTCCATGTCGTTAATAAATAATTGTTCAATTTGTTTTCTGAGTGCAAAGATAAACAAGAAGTTACGTATAAAGAACATCAATCCTGCTATCTTGTATAAAATAGCAGGATTGTTGTACGAACTAACGAAAAAACATGTGGGTTCGTCTTAAGTCTTGTTTACTCTGCATTTCCGCCCTACTAGATAGCCGGATTGTAAATGCCGTATTTTGAGATTATTCTTGTTATTCGAGATTAAAAGTTATAGGTGCTGTGTACTTTACACGAACAGCATCACCATTCTGTTTGCCCGGAATCCATTTTGGCATGGTTTTTATTACCCGCACAGCTTCCGCATCTAAAAGTTTATCAACAGGGGAAACTACTTTTACGTAAGTTATGCTTCCGTCTGGCTCAACAATAAAAGTAAGTACAACTTTTCCTTCAATACCTTTTTCTTCTGCTTCTGGCGGATATACGATGTTGTTTTGTAGATATGTAACAAGTGCATCCATACCGCCAGGGAACTGAGGCATTACTTCTACCACATCATATATTTTGCCGGCTCTTTCTTCATCTATACTATCGGTAGCCTCTATATTATTATTTTCAGGCTCCATGTATACTGTTTGATTTCCAGTGCACGTAAATAAATAGATCGCTATCAAAATTAGGCATATTGCAGCAAGAATGTACCATTTATGTTTATCCCAAAAGCTTCTTGATGGCTCTCCAGATATCAGTTCGTCTGTCTCTGCATGGTATGTGTCCAAGCCATAATTCTCTTCTGTAAGATTTGAAGATGGTGCATTAGTTTTTGGGGAAGGAGCAATAATGGTTTCCTCCTCATTCTGTTCGTTTATCGTCCCGACTATTGTAGTTTCATCATTTTTTTTCTCTTGTATAACCTTGTCATCAATATTAGGAAATTCAATAGAGTCAATGCATTTCGGTCTTTTTGTCCGGTTCGTTTCCATCATTCTTAAGACGAGGTGTTTCATGCCGCCACTTGTATCACTTGTAAACGGCAAAGCCTCATGTTTATCCTCACTTATGTCGTCATCAATATCCGACGGAAGTGGTGGACGTTTGTTAGTAAGCAAACTAAATAATGTAGCTCCCAAAGCATAAATATCTGTCCATGGTCCAAACTTATCATAGTTTTGTTCCATTTGTTCACGAGGAGCATAACCATTGGTGTAACTAATAGCAGTGCTGGTAGTAGCTCCACCCTTTTGTGCATTCATTTGCTTAGAGGCTCCAAAATCGATGAGTTTAACGTTTCCAACCTTATCCAACATAATGTTAGCAGGCTTTAAATCAAGATGCCAAATGCCTGCATCGTGAACGGACTTTAAGGCATCGAGTATCTGAGGAAGAATAGCACGTACTTCTTGTTCCGTCATTGGCTTGCCAGTACGCTTCAATCGTTCTGCCAGGTTCTCACCATCAACATAGTCCATTACATAATAAGCAGTACCGTTTTCTTCAAACAGGTCTTGTACTCCAATGACGTGCTCGTTCTTGATGGCGAACATTCGTTTTGCCTCCTTCTTGAACTTCTCCATCTGCCCAAGAAACAATTCTTGTTTCGTGGTGTTTGGCATTGTAACAGAACTACCATCGCGATCATTCTCATCTTTCATAAAGAACTCCTTGATGGCTACATCAATATCGAACACGGTGTTACGTGCTAAATAAGTGATGCCAAAGCCTCCCTGCCCCAGCATTCGCTCTATTCTATATTTTTCACCCTGCAAGGTAGTGCCTGGTTGTAGATGTTGCATAATCTAAACTCAAACTATATGAAAATTGTGATTGATATAGATGAAAGAATTAATAATGCAATGGCAACCATACATCCACTGCCTGATGACTTTGAATATTCATTTGTCGCATACATCCTAAAATTGGAATTTCCTTTATTAATAGCATCTATTATAGATTGTCCTTTCCAAGTATAAAATGCCAAATAATCAGATAACCCTTGTGCGCCAATATATAACGTTGTACCATCTTTAATATAGCCTTCCAAATCTGACAAGGGTATTTCTATTGGTTCAACATTTCCAATAAAACCGAATTTAACAGGTTTCCATGTAAAAGTAGTTCCTGAAATAATAATGTGACCGCCGATACGACCGCCATTTCCTATCAGGTCTGCACCATATTTAATTTCGCTCATTTTGTTTGGTCGTTTTGTTAATATTATAATATGCCCATTTTCTGAAGAAAGATGTATAGAGCTACTGCAAGAATACAGATACCGAGTTCTATGAGACCACGCCAATTGAATTCACTAGTTATTTCATTACTTGCATACATTCTAAACTGATGGTTATTTGCTTGAATAGCCGCTATTATTTCTTGTGAATGTTTAGTGCGGAATCTGGGGAATTCACTATATCCATGAATTCCAATAATTAGTTTTTTCCCCTTTTGCTGATATCCCTCTAAATCAACCAAAGGGACTTCAAATACGTCTACACCAAACAATTTTCGTGCGAGTTTGGGTATGAATGGCTTCCAAATAAAAAGTTGCTCATCAATAATGATATGTCCTTCTATTCTTTCACCTCCAGAATACAAATCAGCTCTAAACTTCATAGTTCTGTATTATCCTTTTATCATTGTATATATAATACCTGCGATAATAGCTAATATAATCCAAATATAATCTTTCAGCCAATTGCTGGTACTCTTAACCTCGAATTCTTTTACGTTGGGATTTCTATATCTAAGCTCTCTTATAATAGAGTTTACATTCCAACCACCCCAAAATGCCTCAATCATATCATATCTGGCAAATTCAAGATAGAGAGTTGACCAAATTAGGAAACCGGACTTTGCATAACCCACAACATCTTCAATAGGAAACTCTACCTCATTTGTGTGTCCTAGCATGGGTTTCCACTTGAATGTGGTATCACTAATTGTAATGTGACCAGGATGCTGACCGTTTTTGTAAAGATCTGCTCTAAATTTTACTTCACTCATAGCTGTTTTATTTAATGTTCACTATTTATCTGCCACAGGGCGTATCGGAAAGAATAAATCGGTGTAGTCTTTATTCATGTTTTGTGCAGAAGGCAATGACCATCTTATGCCATCTTCATAACAATCCCATGAGAACATTACTATATTCCCAAAAGGCGATTCGCCTGTCCAATGATTTCTGTTATCTAAAACTATTGAGTTTCCATTAGGACCGGTAATGCGCACATGATTATTGTCAACAAGTTCCCACGTACATTGGGTTGCAAGTTCTTCAAATTCCTTACTTGTTGGCATGCGCCAAGCACTACCCCATAGATTTGTCGCAGTGTCGTATTGCAAATCTCCGCATATTTTGTTTTTTGATGGTCCACCTTTAAACCATCGAGCAATGAAAGAGTTTAGGACTTTTCTGGTTTTCTCTCCATCAGGATCACCCCATAGATAACACTTACCATATCCATCTTCAGAAGGAGCTCCAATGTCCATGGTTGCCCATAGCACACTTAATCCTATATCAACTGCAACATGACCATTGACAGTAAACTGTTGAGGAATGTAATTCCTATTATTGGGAGATTCTTCAAGGATGGTAGACTCGTCTCCGTCTTCTCCATTATCTTCGTCAAGTATATATAATCCCAGTGATGATAGCACAGCTACTACAAGGTAGTCAAAAGTGAGAGGAACATCAGTCACATCAACTCCGAATGTTTCTTCGATATCATTTTTAATTGCATTACACTGTGCGTTTGTTGCGTGTAAGTCATTTTGCAAATCCAAATCTTCTCCAGTTGTTTTTGTTACTTGCCGACCTAATCGTTCTGAGATAATAGATAAAACTCCGATTTTAACTAGTTCGATATAATATCGTTGCTTGACATCTACAGCTTGTTGTGGTCTGTCTTGTCTTTTGGGCTGCATCATCCAGTCCACGAGCAAGTACATTAAACCCAAGTTGTCTTCTGGGATCTCGTTGGGATTAAACTCTTCAATATCAAACTGGATTGGGCTTTTATTTGTAAGCAAATTATACATAGTAGCACCAACAGCATACAAGTCAGTCCATGGACCAAATTTATTGAAGAGCATTCCTGTTTGCTCTGATGGAGCATATCCACGAGTAAAGTAAAATCCTGTTAATGCGGTTTCTTCTGAGGTTAGTTGCTTGCTTGCACCAAAGTCAATTAGCTTAACAACTCCCTCCTTGTCAATCATAATGTTTCCAGGCTTTATGTCCAAGTGCAATATTTGATGGGAATGGATTTCTGTTAAAGCATCAAGAATTTGGGGAAAGATGTTTTGCACATCATCGATAGAAAACGGATGCCCCATTTCTTTCATTCTATCAGCTAATGATTCACCTTCAACATATTCCATGACATAATATGCTGTGTCATTTTCATCGAATAAGTCATAAACAGGTACTATGTGCTCATTGTGCAGTGACATTATTCTCTTCGCTTCCTTCTTAAACTTTGTAATTTGCTGCTCAAACATCGGTTTATTCCTATAGTTAGGAACAATCACAGAGTTCCCTATCCTGTCATTGATTCCCTGAACACTTAAGAATAGCTCTTTTATAGCCACAACTTTTTGTGGAGAGGACTGTATTGCAAGATATGTGATGCCAAAGTTCCCTTGCCCCAGCACTCGATCAATTCTGTATTTTCCACCCTGCAAGGTGGTATTTGGTTGTAGATGTTGCATAATTAGGTGTTTTTAGCCATGTCAATTAAGTCAAAGAAGAGCTTGTAATCTATTTTACCTGACATGGTGTTTTTTTTACCATTTTTTGTTGTGTCTTCTAATAGAAACGTGCTCCCGACTTTCTTGATTTTACCGTGAGCTACGGCGTTTCTCAAATGTCGCAATAAATGATGAAGGCTATCATTACTTTTGTTCTTTGGTTTGTCTTGCTCAAACAAAATATAGTATTGATGTTTAGAAGCCTCGCTTTTACAAATATTATTGAGCCTCCCCAAATATATGTCGTTTGTGGAGATGAATTTTTGAAATAACTTGTTGTCATAGTCGTAATTCCCAAAATTCTGTTTAATATTATCTTGGTAGTCCTTCAAATAGTCGAACATTTTCGCCTTGTCAGATTTTGAAATAGTGTTATTTGCCATATCTCATTTTATATTCATTTAATGTCATAACTTTCGCCATTGATATAATTCTTATGTTCAATCGCTATTATCTTGTTTTCGCCGACAAATAGCCCCTCGTATCCTTTATCAAGGGACAGGAGTTTTTCGTCCTTAATCAAAGAATTCCAATAATCAATACTGGCTTTGTCATATTCTTGTTGCGTACTATTCTTAGTCAAGAAATTGTAACTGTCAGATTTCAGCCAATACAAATCTCCATCTATTTGTAAGGTAAGTAGTTTGTACGGTGTATTTTGTTTCCCGTACTTAATATATGCCCATTCGTATGCATTCTCTTTTGAGAAACATACATATAAGCAATTATCTCGTTGAGGAAACCCTTTAGGACGATGTTTCTCCAATGTATCTTCTTGACGCTGTTTATAATTACCTATTGCTTTCCGTTTAGATGGTAATGCAGACTCTCCTACTTTAACATCAGCATCAAAAGGGATAATCCTATAAACTATATGATTCTTTACTATCATCTCAGCACAGATTTACGTCTTTAAGATAATCCTTAGTTAATGACAGGTCTTATACACATTCCAACATAATATGATTCTCGTATCAACTCAGGTTGAACGGGAGGACTTTGATATTTGTTATTCTGTAAATGAAGATGATAGACCCAACACATATTGTATTGATTGTCCAATTCTGCGGTTGCAGTCCATAACTTTATAAAAAAACCTGGATGCCTCTCCTTTTCAGAATAATATCCTGCAGCAGGAATGAAAATTGATTTGTTGTTTGGGCCGGTTATGCAAAATCCATCCGTTCCATTATATCTTGCTTGCTTCCATTTGCAATTATCAATAAGTTCTTGAACCTCATTTCTTGTTGGTATTCTCCAATTCCCTCCCCAATTAGCATGTGCTGCATCATATGCAGAACCAGATATATTATTGCCGAGATCTCTACGGATACTGTTCTGTGTAACACTACCATAGTCTGTTCTTGGAGAAGTTTCTCCCCATGCAAAATATGATCCGTAACCCTCAGGTGAGTTTGCACCCACATTAAATGTTGCCCATCTAACACTTAATCCTAAATCAACATAATCGTATCCATTGTGAACACCAGTTTTTGCATACAAGTTGCCATCATTGTTTTTCTTGTTTTGTGAACTCCTAACTGTTGGAGTGGGCTTCCTTCTAATTTGCCCCCCACTTGTTTGACCAGAAATATTTAGTGAAACAATGAATCCAACGATTGCAAATATAATTTTTTTCATCTTAACCAAATTTTGATAACAATCAACATCTTAAACTAATCGGGAGTCAATATATACTCATTTGATTTTTATTCTGTTACAGGACGAATGGGAAACCCAAAACAACGGAGCGCATATGACCATCCTCCATCATCTTTATCCATAAGCCACATTTTTGCGAGCTCTGAAACATCATAATCATCCTCATGAAGTTCATTCATCCAATAAATAGCCACTTCTTGTACATTATCCAACTTATCGGCTTTTTTACCACCTGCTGCTGGAAGGAAAAGACTATTACCATTACTGGAAGTGAATTCCATTCCATACACACCATTAAGACACACCCATTTATGTGGTAAAGACCATAATTCATTGAAATTTTCATGGGATGGAGTTCGCCATGTACTTCCCCAAAGTACAGAAGCGGCATCATAATCTCTACCAAATTTAAGATTTGTGAATCTGTTGTATTTTATAAAATCATCCTTCTTAAATGAATAATTAGAATCTGAAAGATGTGGGTTTGAGGAACCTCCGACTAAATCAAAATAGTTTTTCCATGAATAATCTGACTTTGTCTTTGTTTCTCCCCATGCAAAATAACTACCGCAATCATGTGGCTTAGCTGCCCCGATATTGCATTTTGCCCATTTTACACTTAATCCTAAATCAACAAATTCATGATTGTTTATCTTGTTTGTCGCAGAGCTATGTGGATGACGACCTTGTTCGTTAAGACGATTTGCTCGGCGTATCTGTCCGCCACTTGCCTGTGCTAATGCCATCATTGAAAATGACATACAGCATATAGATATAATTAGTCTAATACTCATATTTTGTTCTGAAATTATTGAATTATTTTGCCATTCTTGTTATACCATGTGCCGCCATCGGGTTGCCCGTTTTTGTATGAACCAGTAAAGTATGATCCATCTTCTGCGATAGTATATGTTCCATAATAGAACGAATTATTACGGAACTTTCCTTTGAATTCGTCACCATTGGAATATTTAAAATAAACATCATCTCCATTTAGTACACCATGTTCAAAATTTCCTTTGTAATAGCGGCCATCATTAAAAAATGCTTCTCCTAAACCATTAGGAACACCTTGCGCGTCAACCGGACCAGAATATTGACAACCTCCAATTGCAGTTGAATATTGCATTTGATTTACCGTTTGAATGGTAGTCTCTGATGAAATAGGAGTTGATTCAGTAGTCGATGTGGAATCGTTTCTGCAAGATCCATAGTTCAGAAAAATGCAAACAACAATTATTACTGCTGCTACTATGAAGATAACAGTATTCTTACTCAATCCATCACCGTCATTACTATTGTAGGATGAAGAATCTGAATAATGTTCGGTTTGCTTATGTACTGCCTTGGGACCAGGTTTGGTGGGTGCTTTGGGCTCTGCTTTTTCTTCTTTAACTGCACGATGGGACGTAGCAATAAGTGTTTCCTCATCATCATTGACGCTAATATTTGTTGATGTCATTTGTTGCGAAAAAGATTGTTGAGAAGTCGTTTTTCTTGACTTTTCCGCATCGATAATTGAATCTATTGTTTGTGGTCTTCTCAAACGATTGGTATTGAGCATCATCAATACCAATGCCTTAGTTTCTTCACTTACGCTATTAGGAAAGGGTAATACTTCATGCTTATCTGCTGTTATGTCATCATCAATATCTGTAGGCAGAGGCGGCCGTTTGTTAGTAAGCAGATTGTATAATGTGGCTCCAAGGGCATAGATGTCGGTCCAAGGGCCAAACTTGTCGTAGTTCTGCTCCATTTGTTCACGAGGAGCATAGCCGTTGGTGTAACTGATAGCTGTACTGGTAGTAGCTCCACCCTTCTGGGCATTCAATTGCTTAGAAGCTCCAAAATCTATAATCTTTATATTGTTAGTCTTATCCAACATGATATTAGCAGGCTTCAAGTCTAAGTGCCAAATACCGGCATCATGGACAGCCTTCAAGGCATCGAGTATCTGAGGAAGAATAGTACGTACTTCTTGTTCTGACATGGGCTCGCTTGTACGTTTTAAGCGCTCTGCCAGGTTTTCACCATCCACATAATCCATCACATAATAAGCAGTCCCTTTTTCTTCGAATAAATCATGCACTGATATGATATGCTCATTCTTTAGTTGACGAATTCGACGTGCCTCTTTCTTGAATTTCTCTTTTTGTTCAAGGAATCTGTTGCTGTTCTCTGCGTTACTAACACTGACAGTAGTTTGGTTGTCATCGCGTTGCGTTACACCCTTCATGAAGAACTCCTTGATGGCCACACGCTCTTCGAACTCGATATTTGTAGCTACGTATGTGTTGCCAAAACCACCTGATGAAAGATAGCTGTCTATGCGGTAGGTGCCTCGTAGAATAGTACCTACTTTCAGCATGGAAGTGCTATTAATATTTTGCTGTATCATTGTTATTAACTATATTGGAATTAAGCTTTGTAGTATCATCCGTCTTTTTATCCGTTTGAGTTTGCTTGATAGGCTTTTTCATTATTTGCTCTATCTCATCAATGTCTTCATCTTCTTTGTCATTATCGCCGAATAAAACGAGACACGCTGCAACCAATATGACAAGGCACAGGATTGCAGCAATAACCCATTTCAAAAATGGAATCTTTCTCTTTTTGGGCCTTTGAGGCGCAGTAACAACGACCACGTCGTCGTCAACAATTTGCACGTCATTATTATCTGCAGTCTGGGGCAAAATATTGATGGCATTACACCGTGAAGTTGATTCTTCATTGACAACTTGTTCGTCACTCTCTTCTTTAACAATATCCTTGATGTGAACAATCCATGTGCTGTGGTTATCTTGATTGCCTTTTGTAAGTTCGATTAACTTTTTTCTTTTTTCTTCATTAGTTAATTGGGATGATAGCAAATCCATAAGCTGGTCATTATCCATTTGTTCCAACATGCCATCAGAGCACATATACAAGTAATCGCCAGGTTGGATATCTGTGATATGGATGATGTCTGGACGATGACGATTATCCTCACCTGGAGTCATGGCTCTTGTCACCATGTTCTTTTGCGGAAAGGTCGCCATCTCCTCATATGTAATTTCACCCGCTTGGAACAGATCGAATACTAATGAATGGTCACGCGACTGATACAGCACTCCCACCTCAGGGCGAATATGGTAGATACGACTATCGCCAATATGGGCCGCTGTCACTCCCTGCTTATGTATATATAATAAGGTTAGGGTGGTACCCATTTGTTTGGGGTTGCCATCAGTATACTTATCAAGCTGTTGGTAGGCATATTCAATGGCTTCACGTAGTTGGTCGTCAGTGAACAAGTCATCTGGATTGACATTTTGCTCAAACCAAGTAACCAGCGACTGACATACCGTTTGGCTTGCAACTTCACCTTTTTCGTGTCCACCCATGCCATCACATAGCACAAAGAGGCGATTGTTCCATTGAATAATGGAATCTTCTTGATTAGGACGTTGGCCTATCTCGTGAATAGATAGTGGAGGATATAATGAAATCTTCATACGCTCTTACATTTTAAAAATAACAGTGGTATGGCCCATAGTAATACGATTACCATTGACGAGACGGATGGCATCACCTGTCTCAATCTCTTGACCATCAATGGTGGTGAGATTTTTGTTCTGATAGTTACTGAGCACAGCTTTCTTTGTTCCATCGGGCAAGGTGGTAATAGTGATGCTACAGTGTTGGCGGCTCATATAGCGGTCTTCTGTTGCTATCTGAATTGTTGCCTTGGAGGTATTGCCTTTGCGACCAATGATATTCTGGCCTTCTTCGAGAAAATAGGGCTGGTCTTCAAATACCAAACGGACATTGTTCTCCTTCGGCATTTCTTTTGGGGTAACCAACTGTGTGGCTCCATAGTTACTACCCGCCAACTGCGTAGCTCCGCTATCTACAGTCGGTTTTTTCGGAGCATAGTAAGTTTCAGCCTCTAACGGAGCTTGCTGTGGGGGGAACAT
>Ga0326511_10004741_pt1 | contig 10785 bp, 11 predicted proteins | sample 0_2496_0518_D_FD_203701 | JGI IMG/M metagenome (GOLD analysis project Ga0326511, IMG submission 203701) | Bovine rumen microbial communities from UC Davis, California, United States - 0_2496_0518 | ecosystem: Host-associated > Mammals > Digestive system > Stomach > Rumen | place: USA... | reverse complement strand
TCACCTGTCACAAGCGCTACGAAGCCTTTGCCCGTCAGCGCCTGGAGCACATGGGTATCTCCTACCTGGTGCAACCCGCCGGACGACAGAACCTGAACCTCTACTTCGGACGCCCGGAGTGTATTGATGCCATCCGACTGATAGTCAACCGCCCACTCAACGAACTCACCCCTGAGGAGGACTTCATCCTCGGAGCCGTACTGGGCTATGACATCTGTGCCCAGTGCCAGAGGTTCTGCAAGCGAAAAGGCAAATGCTGCAAAATCAGCTGACACACAAGGAGGGAACTGCTGTGTTGTAGCATTTATAAATTGGCGCAATCTCCCCAAAAAGCTGAGATTGCGCCAACTTATGTGTCTATTATTCGGCGCAATCTCGACTTATTCTTCAGAAGATTTTGCCATAATCATTATTTTGACTAATTTTGTAGCCAAATAGAAAAAGGATTATAGTTTTTATGAAGTTATGGAATAAACCTTGGACCCTGCCGGAGGGGTTTTTCATCGGTGGAGCACTGATGCTTGTGGGACTGTTGCTCCAGCTGATTGTGGGGCCTGTAGAATGGGAGGTGTTTGCCTGGCCCGTCAACGGCGTCATCATGGCGGCACTTCTCTTATTGATAGCGGCGATGTACGGACTGCGGAAGAGCGTCTATGCCTTCCTGTTCATCGGCACTTACCAAGCAGCCATCCCCACGATGGTCTATGCCGTAGCCCTGACAATCGTCATGGGGCTGACCCGTCAGACGGGGCATGGCTCGTGGCTCAACAGCATGCTTACTTTCTGGCCTTTTGTGCTGATCTACGCTTTAGTGGCAGTCATCCTGGGATTGGTGGTCCTACGCCAGGTCAGGTCGTGGGCTGCCGTGGGCTTTGCCATTGCGAAGTTCCGCTTCTCGCTGCTCTTCCACCTGGGCTTGTTTGTGGCTATGACCACGGCCACACTTGGCAATGCCGACATGCAGCGTGTGAAGATGGTGGTAAGCAAGGAACAGCCGGAATGGCGAGCACTTGACGAACGTGGCAATGTGCATGAGATGCCGTTGGGCATTCAGCTGAAGAAGTTTGTCATGGAGACCTACGAAGACGGTTCTCCACGCCGCTACGCCTCAGAGATTCTGATTCTGACAAAGAAGGAAGAACCCACGGAGGCGACGGTGGATGTCAACAAACCGGTGGAAACTGGCGGTTGGAAAATCTACCAGTACGGCTATGACACCCAGATGGGAGCCCAGAGCGCGATCAGCATTCTGGAACTTGTCAGCGCCCCTTGGCTGCCTGCCGTCTATACGGGTATCTACATGATGCTGGCAGGAGCTGTCTGTATGTTTGTCTTAGGAGGAAGGAGGAAACGCGTATGAGTTGGGAATTTTTTGCTTATTTCGCCATTGTCGCCGTGCTGCTATGGACGGCAGGAGCCTTTGCCGCCTGGCGTGGCAAGACCGCAGTGGCCTACACCGCCACAGCAGGCGGGCTGCTGGTGTTCTTCTCTTTTATCGTGGCCATGTGGGTGTCGCTGGAGCGTCCGCCGCTTCGCACGATGGGGGAAACGCGGCTTTGGTACTCCTTCTTCCTGCCCTTTGCCGGCCTGCTGGTCTACAGCCGTTGGAAATACAAGTGGGTATTGTCGTTTTCCACGCTGATGGCTGTTGTGTTTGTGTGCATCAACATCTTCAAGCCGGAGATTCACGACAAGACGCTGATGCCCGCCCTTCAGAGTCCTTGGTTTGCGCCTCATGTCATCGTCTATATGTTCGCCTATGCGCTTTTAGGGGCTGCCACGATGATGGCACTCTATCTGCTCTGGAAGAAAGACGAGCGCCCCCTGCCAGCCGTCGATGACCTGGTATATGTCGGTCTGGCCTTTATGACGATCGGCATGCTGTTCGGCTCTCTCTGGGCGAAGGAGGCCTGGGGGCACTACTGGACGTGGGATCCGAAAGAGACCTGGGCGGCGATTACCTGGTTTTCCTACCTTATATATATACACTACCGCCAGCTGCCTGCCCACCGTCCGCGACTTGCATTGTGGCTGTTGCTGCTCTGCTTCGTATTGCTGCAGATGTGCTGGTGGGGCATCAACTATCTGCCTTCGGCCCAGGCGACCTCCGTTCACACCTATTCGTCATAAAAACTACAGGGAATGATCTCTGCTGTTTAACAAAAATCTTCAAAAATCTCACGCAAATCCATGTCGGAAATTCGATTTGTGAGAGATTTTTGAAGATTTTTGTCCTTATTGTATCTGTCGCTTGTTTATAAACTTGTCACCATATCGCACTATTTCTTGTGCCTGTTGGCTCTTTGCTCGCGATATTTCGCTTTCTGACGGGCCGAACCGCTGCCGTGGGCACCGGTTATATACTGTTTCTTCTTGGCCTTGGTCTTCACCTTGCCGTTGTCGCCGGGACGGTCGCCGCCGCGTCCGAAGCTGATGCCGTGCTCAAGGATATGCTGGAAGTCGGAATCTTCGCTCATCGTGTCTCGCGATTAATGGTGGAACAGGCGCACGCCGGTGAAGGCCATCACGATGCCATACTTGTCGCAGGTCTCTATCACATTGTCATCACGCACGGAACCGCCGGCCTGTGCGATAAACTCCACGCCGCTCTTGTGGGCACGCTCGATGTTGTCGCCAAAGGGGAAGAAGGCATCGCTGCCGAGTGCCACCTTCGTGTTCTGCGCTATCCAGGCTTTCTTCTCCTCCATCGTCAGCACTTCCGGCTTCTCCTTGAAGAACTGCTGCCAGGTGCCATCGCGCAGCACGTCGTCATGGTCTTCGGAGATATACACGTCGATAGTGTTGTCACGGTCGGCACGCCGTATCTTGTCGATAAAGGGCAGGTTCATCACCTTCGGATGCTGGCGCAGCCACCAGATGTCGGCCTTGTTGCCTGCCAGGCGGGTGCAGTGAATACGGCTCTGCTGGCCAGCTCCGATTCCGATGGCCTGACCGTCCTTTACGTAGCAGACGGAGTTCGACTGGGTGTACTTCAGTGTGATCAGCGAGATGATCAGGTCGCGCTTGGCTTCGGCAGTGAAGGTCTTGTTCTGCGTAGGGATGTTCTCAAAGAGGCTGTCGTCATCGAGCTTGATCTCGTTGCGTCCCTGTTCAAAGGTGATGCCGAACACTTGCTTGCGCTCCACCGGTTCGGGCACGTAGGCAGGGTCGATCTTGATCACGTTGTAGGTGCCCTTGCGCTTGTCCTTCAGAATCTCTATGGCCTCCGGCGTATAGTCGGGGGCGATGACACCGTCGGAGACTTCGCGCTTGAGCAGCAGGGCAGTGGTGGCATCGCAGGTGTCCGACAGGGCCACGAAGTCGCCGTAGCTCGACATGCGGTCAGCTCCACGGGCACGGGCGTATGCACAGGCAATGGGAGAGGCATCGAGGCCCTCCACATCGTCGACAAAATAGATCTTCTTCAGCGTGTCGCTAAGCGGCAGTCCCACGGCGGCACCGGCAGGACTCACGTGCTTGAACGAGGCAGCGGCAGGCAGGCCTGTGGCGGCTTTCAGTTCCTTGACCAACTGCCAGGCATTGAAGGCATCGAGGAAGTTGATGTAGCCTGGGCGCCCGTTGATCACTTCGATGGGGAGTTCGCCTTCTGTCATGAAGATGCGTGAAGGCTTCTGGTTAGGATTACATCCGTACTTGAGGGCTAATTCTTTCATGTTCTGATGTGGTTTGTTTGATTTCCGCTGCAAAGTTAATCATAATTTCTCAATTACGCAAAAATAGGCTTTCTTTTTATTTATTACCAAATATTTATGCCGAAAACAAATATTAGGCCTGAATTGTTGCCCAGTTCACAATTTCTTCGTAACTTTGCAGGCAAAGTTACAATATCATTATGGAAAAGAAACGGATTGCACTGAGAAAACTGATGGAGGCAGTGGAGAAGGAACTGCTCCACAAGCCCGACAAGAAGACGCTCGACCGCTTGTCGCTCCTGGCGGGATTCCAAAGCTGGGAGGACTTCCAGAATGCCCTCCACGGTGAATGAAAAAGAGGTTCTCTCGCTGTGCGGAAGAACCTCTTTTATCTCTTAGTTACTGAGCTGCGACAGGACGACGCTTCTCCTTGATGCGGGCAGCCTTACCAGTGAGCTTGCGCAGATAGTAGAGCTTGGCACGACGCACCTTACCAATCTTGTTGACCTCGATGCTCTCAATGGCGGGCGACTCGATGGGGAAAATACGCTCCACACCTACGGTGCCGGACATCTTACGAACGGTGAAACGCTTCTTGTTGCCATGACCCGAAATCTTGATGACAACGCCACGATAGAGCTGGATACGCTCCTTGGAACCCTCGATAATTTTGTAAGCGACAGTTACAGTGTCACCAGCCTTGAAAGTAGGGAACTGCTTGCCGGTTGCAAATGCTTCTTCAGCAACTTTAATTAAATCCATCTTTCTTCTTTTTTTAATTTTTACTATTTTACCTTTGATTGCTGTATCGTTCCTGCGCAACATAACAGGCAACTTCTGACTTCCTGCCATCGGTTACGCCGAAAGCGGGTGCAAAGGTACAACAAAAAACTGAGATACGGAAAAATTAAGTGGAAAAATATGGTCGTTTCGCATTTTTTTCGTATTTTTGCAGCTCAAAACCTGAATTTATGCGTATTTTACATTCCGTTGGCGGCATTTCGCTTCTTATGCTACTTTCAGCCTGTGCGTCCAGACCTTACAGGCTGGTGAATATAGAGCGTAGCAGAATCATTGTCGACAGCCGCTATGACCAGCATCCCGACGAGTCGGCATCGGCATTTCTCGCACCCTATAAACAGGTGAACGACAGCATCATGTCACCCATTGTGGGGCGAGTGGCCCGTAACATGCATGTCCAAAAGCCTGAGAGCGACCTCTCTAATCTGTTGGCAGATATCCTGGTCTGGGCTGCCAAGGACTATAATGAGCAGCCTGTGCTGGGTGTTTATAACATGGGGGGCATCAGAGCCGATTTGACCAAGGGCGATGTCACCTATGAGCATGTGCTCTCTGTGGCTCCGTTTGAGAATAAAATCTGTTTCGTGACCTTGACTGGCGAACAGTTGCTGCTCCTCTTCGAGCAGATGGCGGCTCGTGGCGGAGAAGGCATCAGCAAGGGGGCTGAACTTGTGATTGCCAAAAGGGATGGCAGCTGGAAACTACTCTCCGCTCGTCTCAATGGTGAGGAGATTGATGCCAAGAGGACGTATCGTGTTACCACTATCGACTATCTGCTTGAGGGCAACGATGGCATGCCAGCTTTCACCCTGGGCAGTGACAAGGTAGCGCCAAAGGAAACCAGCAATAACTCCCGGTTCATCATCATGAACTACTTCCGTGACAAGATGGCGCGGGGCGAAACGGTGGATGCCAAGGTGGAAGGAAGGATAAGAGTGAACAGTGAACAGTGAACAGCGAATAGCGAATAGTGAAGAATATGGTTAGCGAATATTATAATGTGAACGGAAAGGCGGTTTTACTTCTGGCCTTCTTTGTCCTGCTGCTTCTTCCGACAGCGGTATCTGCCAAGAAGCATAGGCAGCTTGTCATCCTGCATACGAATGACACCCACTCTACAGTCATGCCAGTCAATCCGCATATCGACAACAAGGAGCTGGCGGGAAGAGGGGGCTTCCTGCGCCGCGTCAATATGGTAAAGGAACAGCGTAAGCTGCATCCTGACTTGCTGCTATTCGACAGTGGCGACTTCTCGCAGGGTTCGGGCTACTATACGCTTTTCAAGGGAGAGGTGGAAATTGGGCTGATGAATGAGATGAGGTATGATGCCATCACTATTGGCAACCATGAGTTTGACTTCGGTCTCGACAATATGGCTCATCTTTTCCGAATGGCCAAGTTCCCAGTTGTTTGCTCCAACTATGACTGCACAGGCACGGTGCTCGAAGGATTGGTCAAACCATACGTTGTCTTGAAGCGGCAGGGGATAAGGATCGGGGTGTTTGCCTTGGCTCCTCCATTGAAGGGTCTGGTATTTGATGCCAATTGTAAGGGAATCACCTATCTTGACCCTGCAGTGACAGCCCAGAAGTATATCGATATTCTTCGAAAGCAAGAAAAGTGCGACCTCGTCATCTGCATTTCCCATTTAGGTTGGAAAGTGTCTATGTATCCCGACGAGAAGTTTCTTGAGCAGACGGAAGGGTGTGATCTCGTACTGGGTGGGCATACGCACACCTATATGCCAACTTTGGAATATGCTCCAGATAAGAACGGGAAGATGATTCCTGTCGATCAGAATGGCAAGCACGGCGTTTTTGTGGGGAAGCTTCTCCTTAATCTTGAAAAGTAGGGGTCACTCAAAGTAGAACGTGAGGACAATCATCTTGCTGTGGCCGCTGGTCACAGCATTTGTGTATTTGCGTTTGTTGACATCCATCAGCTCATTGGCATGTCCGTGGTCGAGCGCATCTGTAAGGCTGTAGCAGAACTTGATCTCTGGTATAATCTTAAAAAAAGGCAGGTAGAAGTCGCACCCTAAGCCAATCTCCAAAAAAGTGTCGGCACGTTTCAGCCTAATGAAATCCTGATCCTTTCCAGAGAGGTTGATCATCGGGTTGACACCTGCGATAAGGTAAGGGCGGTAGTTGTTCCACCGTTCTGCCGCAAATTTCAGGTCGATGGGAAAGGAGATATAGGTGTTCTTCAGGTCTTGTGTCTCTTCGTGTGGGACTCCCGTCTCAGAGAGTTCTGAGAGGTTACGGAATGTCAGGTGCTTGGCACCGAAGTGCATCGTCGGAGAAAATCTGAGGTTCAGGTGGCCTGACAGACGGAGGTCAGCCAATACACCTACACTGAATCCTGCATTCCACTTGTCTGCATCGCAGACGATGGTTTGCTGCATGGTGGTGCCGTCTTCAAGAGTAATAGTCTGCGGGCCGACATTCTGTAGCTCTATGTCCTGCATGTTCAGACCTACAAGGATGCCGAAGTGCAGCGGCCTTAAGTCTATATAGGGCTTGTTCTGCACCCTTCGCTCCTGTGCTGGTGCCAGGAGTGCCATGATAGTGAGTGTCAATGTAAACAGAATTCTTCTCATTATTATTATAACGGAGAATCATCGACTTTATTATATCCCTCATTATTTCGACAACGTATAAATTGGCTTTTCACCATGAAATTTCGTACCTAAAATTTGGTATATTTCGAAAAATCTTCGTACCTTTGCATCATCAAATATGAGTATTCACAGTATTAACAATTTAAATTTATAGAATTATGGCATATGTAATTGGTGACGACTGCATCGCTTGCGGTACATGTCAGGGTGAGTGCCCCGTCGAGGCAATTTCTGAGGGTGAGAAATATTCTATCAACCCCGATCTCTGCACAGAGTGTGGTACTTGTGCAAGTGTTTGTCCTTCTGAGGCTATCAGCCTGGGCTAAACATCTGCGATTAGAGATTAAACAAAGGCTCGCCAGTTGGCGAGCCTTTTGCTTGGTTTGATGCTGTTGCAGGTGGGAAAGCATAGTAAAAGGCCCGCCTAACAGGCGAGCCTTTTTGCAGATGATTTCTATTGTTGTTTTACTTGATGTCGCGAATCTGAATGGCGGGAGCATACTCCGGATTAATCTCCAGGATCTTGTTGGCATAATCCTTGGCAGCAGCCTTGTCGTTCTTTACGAGGAAATTGTAGGCCATCAGATAGTGCCAAGAGGTGGTCAGCATCGAAATGTCCGACTTGCTCTTCTCTGCCTTGCCTGCAATGAGCTGGGCAAGTTTCTCATAGTAGGGCTTGGCAAGTCCCTTCTTAGAGTCGGGATCAAGTTTGCTGTTGATATTTGCGCGCATGTAGGTGGCGTATTCCTCAGCGTCCTCAAACTTCTCTGCCATGTCCTTGTAGACACCATCGGCTTTCAGCAGGGCAGCTTCTTTTTCAGCAGCAGTCTTCAGCTTGTCAGCATGCTTTGAATGAAGTGAACCCAGACCAGCCCAGTCGTTCATGGTTACGCCCTTCTTTGTGTCGAGGAATCCCTGATAGTACTTGATGGCTTTCTCAAAGTTCTCGTCTGCAAGATAGCTGTCGGATACTGCCTTCATGATGTCCCAGCGCTTGATCATCGAGGAGTCGTTCACCAGCTCAAGAGCCTTGTCATACTGTTTGTAGGCTTCTTCTTTCTCGTTCAGGGCCTGATGGATCAGGGCTGTGTAGAAGTGGTCATATTCAGAGAACTTGGCACTGTCGGTCTCATTGAAGTACTTATTGATGTAGACCTTGGCAGCATCGTAGTTCTTCAGCTCATAGTTGGAGAACATGGCCAGGCGGTTGAATGTCGGGTTGCGCGGCTCCAGTTTGATACCTGCCTCAGAAGCACGGAGAGCATCGGCGAAGTGGCCGGTGAAGTAAGAGCAGCGTGCAAACTCGTTCAGCTCACCCTTGTCAAGCTTGGTGATATCGGCCTTCATATAGTTCTCGTAGGCCGACTTCTCATCACCGGCGAGCATATAGATGTGTGCGGTAATGGCATCCACATCCTCGTTGGGGCAGTTCTGCTTCATCTCCTGGAGCTTCTTGGCCGACTGGCTCGGGCTGATCTTGCGATACACCATAGCCCACTTCTTGTAACCCTCAGGATTCTTCGGGTCGAAATTGATGGCCTGGTTGTAGTAGCTTGCAGCCTTACCACCGTCTGTGCCGTAAGCCGACTCGATATCGCCAAGCAGCAGGTAGGCAGCAGCACAGCTATACTTTGGCTTGATACCCTGATTGGCCAAATCGGCACATGCATGGGCACCGGCGGTATCCTTCTGCTCATAGAGCGCACGTCCCAGGGCAACGAGACCGTCGGGATTCTTCTTGTTCTTCTTCTGAGCAACCTTGACTAACTCTGCCTTGTTGGGGGCGTTCTTCTTCACTGCATCGATGGCTGCCTTGAGTTCTTCCTCCTGGGCCATCATCGAAGTGCTCATGCCTAGCATCAGCACTGACATTACTACATATTTGATTGTTTTCATAATTCTCTTGTTTTTAAGTTATACATTATGTTAATTGTCTCTCGCTATTTTGACGTTTCATCACTCAAAAGGTTTAATCACTCCTTATTTACAATGACGTTCCTCACGTTCATATTGGCCGTCCTGGGTAGCAAACCGGAACGCAGGATGATCATTTGTCCTTTTGGCAGCTGTACAAAATGCGCAAAACTTGAAGGAACACCATTACGGGTATCATTCAGCAGGGCGTATATTGTACGGCGCATGGGATAGTTGCCGTTATATAAGTAATATTGATAGGGTTTCCAGCTGTTATAGCTCTTGGCAGAGTCCATCTTGCTAACCCCCATCACGGTTATGTTCTTCTTGAATGTGACGTTTGTAGTGTCACGTTTGTCATTAAGCCAGTTACTTCCGATAATGCCGAGAGCATTTTCATGTTTCTCCACATAGTCTATCACAGCCGCACTGGTCTTAACGGCTCCAATGTTCTTTGCGCTGAACTGCTTTCCACCAAGAATGGAGTCTACACACCAGCGCACGGTGCTCGACAGGGGATTGTCGAATACCACATCGATCTCGCCAAGTTTATTCTGCGGATAGATGTCCTTCCACATAATGACCTCTCCTTTCAGGATGCGTGCAAAATCCTTGATGGTGATACATGTGTCAGGATTGGCATTGTTGACAATGATGGCAAGACCATCGTACGCGATGGGAATCGCTCTTGGCAGGTACTTACGGTCTATAAGGTTCTGACGCTCCTTCTCCGTGAAATCGCGAGTCGTGAATGCCAGAAAAGTCTCCAGTTTCATCAGCTTCTTCACAGCATCCTGTTCATTGATGTACAGCGGAGTGATGGAGTCAAGCGTCTGTGTCTGGAAATAATACAGTTCTTCGTCAAGAATGGGGTAGAAGCTCTCGTCAGCAGCCAGCACACTGGCAGCTTTCTGATAGGCAGCTTCCTGTTCAGGATTAGGCTTGTTCCCACAAGCGAGGAACAAGCCTAATATCAGTGTTAATCCAACGATTTTGTTGAATGCTTTCATTTCTGTTCAGATTACTGCAGTCTGAAGGTTACAGGTACTGTGTACTTCACGCGCACGGCTGAGCCATTCTGCTTACCAGGCTGCCACTTCGGCATCGACTTCACCACGCGGGTAGCCTCCTTGTCGAGTGACGGGTCAACAGACTTCACAACCTTCACATCGGTGATAGAACCATCACGCTCAACGACGAACTGTACAATGACACGACCCTGAACGCCGTTCTCTTCAGCAACGACAGGATACTTGATGTTCTTCGACAGATATTCCATCAGGGCAGCCTGACCACCAGGGAACTGAGGCATTTCCTCTACGACGTCGAATACCTTCGTCTCTTCCACCTTCGGGGGTTCGGGTTCTGCAATGACTTCCTTAGCCTTGAGCACCTCACCGGCTGTTTCATCATTACCCTCAACAGTGAAGGCACCGATGGCGGTGTTTGTCTCCTGAAGTTCATCCTGTGACTTCATTTCCTGCTCCTCCTTCACTTCATCGTCCTTCTTGATTTCAGGAACGGTGAAAGCTACAGAGCTCTTCACTTTCTCAACAACGATGTCTTCGGGTTCCGGCTCGTCTTTCTTCTCTACCTTGGCTTCCTTCTTCTCAGCCAAGCTCTGCAGCTCTACGTCAGCCTCAATGGCGGCGTTCTGAGAAGCGATATAATTATCGATAGAAACCTTGGCCACGACAATTGCTGCGATGATGGCGAAAGCCAGAAACATCGTCAGGATTGCCTTGAGATTACGTTTGCCAGTCTCCTTGCGCAATTGATAAGCTCCATAAGCCTGGT
>Ga0326511_10004738_pt1 | contig 10788 bp, 19 predicted proteins | sample 0_2496_0518_D_FD_203701 | JGI IMG/M metagenome (GOLD analysis project Ga0326511, IMG submission 203701) | Bovine rumen microbial communities from UC Davis, California, United States - 0_2496_0518 | ecosystem: Host-associated > Mammals > Digestive system > Stomach > Rumen | place: USA... | reverse complement strand
GCCTCTATGGCCTTCTCCTCCTCGATGGTCTCCTTCTCCACCTTGCGAAGGTCCTCGTCCGTCGGCTCCAGCTGATGCGCTTCCCGTTGTTCAAGGGGCTCCGTCTCCTGGATTTCGCCGGCCGACATCGCGTCCTTGGAGGCTTCGTCGATTATGTCCCCGATGTTGTCGATGGACCCGAACACTCCCTCCAGGACCTTGGGGTCCTCCTCCGGGCGAGTTTCTTCGCTTTTGGTCTCCCTTTTCTCGCGCTCCGCCCTGCTCATCCTCCTGGGGCCGGTGTACTCGGTGCATCCTGCGGAGGACTCCGCGCTGGATATGGCGTTGTCCACCCCAGAGGCGAAGGATGCGTACAGTGGGGTGCCCTTCAGCGAATCCCTGCACTTGAGCATCAGGAGCCTTATCTTGAAGGACCTGAGGTCTCCGGTCTCGGTCGCCTTGACGAAGCTGGACATGGCGTACTTGGCCACATCCTCTCCGAACACCGCCGAAACGACGTGGCACATGCCGTCGGACACTCCGTTGTTCCTGTCGGTAAGCCCCGGGTTCTGCCACGGGGCCTTGGAGTTCTTGTGGAGCCCGTGCTCCTCCCTGTACTTCTCCTGGAACACCCTGCCCCTGGATATCACGTCCTTGAGCTCGAGGTACCATCTGGAGAAAGTGGCCACGGCAACGGACAGCATGGGGGTTGCGTCCTGATCCACGGACGACCCCTCCGTCTTTTCGGCGGATGCGGGTTCTTCCTGGATTCTCAAACTCCGCGGCTCCAGCAGAGGGAGTAGCGCAGGCTCAATGCTGCGCACCCCCACGGCCACAATGTCGGCTATTTCGGGGGCTGAGGACATTTTTCAGGGAAGTTTTACTGGTTTACCTGTACATCTCCAGCCTCGGAGTCCACGATGAACCCAGAGAACCTGAGCCCCAGCTCAGGAGCGCAGAACTCAGTCCCGAGGTACGATACCGGGACGTCGTCGCACCTGATACCATTGTCCTCGAAGCCAAGCGTAAGCGTGGTTCCCGGTATTATGCTCACCGTGGCGGAATCCATCTTAGTGACCACCGTGAGGCACGGAGGCTGGTGGTATACGCAGATGGCCTCCACCGAAAGCTTTGCGCGGCCGATGTTGTAGTCCACCATCGTCTTCTTCTCGAGGATGGACTTCAGCTTGTCCTTGTCTTCCGTCATGGAAGGCCCCTCCTCGGGCTCCCTGTGAACACGGGCGGCTATCGCGCTGAGCTCCGACACCCTCCCCTGCAGGTCGGACATCGATGTCTCGATGCTGGAGAACGACCTGTCCAGCCTCATGTACAGGTCCCTGAACAGCCTGTCTATGTAGCTAGGAACCCCCTCTCCTTCTACCATCTCGGGCAGCGACCTCGGTATTTCGCTGCCGTTGTCTGGCTCGGCCTCCGCTCCGGACGCTATGCGCTTTACCTCGCCACGCCTGAACATCTCGGTCCTGTCCCCTCCCTCCACGGAATACTCCGCCTCGGGGTTCCAGTTCTTGGAGTGGTCTATGCGGCCGTTCTTCATGTCCTGGACCATCCTTGCGGCCTCGGCCTCCCTTATGGCCCTGGCGGTGTCCGGATCCTGCGCGTCCACACGAGGCCCCGGGACCTCCTCCGGTGGCTCCAGCTCGGATATGTCGCGCTCCTCCATGGTCTGCCTTGCGTTGGTTATCTCCGCTGCGGCGATCGCAGCCGTCACGGTCCTGGTGGAGGAAGCCTTGCGCCTGGGTTTCTTTATCAGGTATCCGAGCTCGTCATACAGGGCGGGGAGGCCTTTTGCCTTGCGCTCCCTGTTGACCTTCATTGCCTTTTGTATGCGCTCGGCCTTTTTCTGGGCTTTTACGCGCACATCCGACATATCCACGTTCACTCCCATTTTGGCACCTCCGGAGGATTACTCTGCCTTTGCCTTCTTGCCCTTGCCCCTGCCCTTCTTGGCGGGCTTGGCCGCTTCGTCCGCCGCCGGCTCGGGCTTGGCGGGTTCCTTAGCGGGCTCCTGCTTAGGCTCCTCCGCCTTGCTGGGGGCGCTTCCAAACTCCAGGCTCTTCGCGGTCTCCATGGCAAGCTTGTCCATGTCGGATCCCCTGGCGTGCTTGAACTTGCCTTCAGACGACGTATCCAGGGTGGAGGTATTCTGCCTGGTCTCGCTATTTACGGAGAAATATTTCTTGTTCAGGTCTGCGGCGGATCTGCTTTCCACGGGGGATGTAACGTCCTTGTTGAGCGGATTTGCGGCTTCTATCGGGCTCTTCTTCCCGCTTGCGATCGCCTTGTTCTCCTCGAGTATCGACGCGAATCCCTCGCTTATCGACTCCTTGGCCCTTTTTATGTTTCCGTCGGCATCCTTGATCTCCCCGTTCACCATGGCGTTCCTGTTGTGCTTGAACCTGTTGGCCCTGTTTATCACCTCATTCCTTGCCGCCTGGGCGGCAGTGGCAGCTCTGACCACCGCCTTCCTGTTGTACGGGTCTTCGTAGATCTCCTTGGGTATGGACGTCACCTTGAAGGCCTTGCCCTTCTTGTGGAGGTCCATTATCTTGTTCACCAGGTTGAGTTCTGCGTCGTTAAGGACGATGTACATATTGTTTCCGCAGAGCTTTACTATGTTGGACATGACATTGGCAAGATCTCCCCTGCGCCCTCCGTTGTCCGCAGAGGACCTTCCAGGCCTGAGATGGCCCGAAAGGGAGGTGTATACTGGACTGTTGGACTTGTTTATCAGTTTCATGTTTCTCCTTTTTGTTTGCGAAAAGTACGTTGTTGATATGTTGATAAAGTTGTTTATAACCGTCGTGGTCAGCACGAGTGCTGGCTGGTTATGGTGTCAGAGAACTGCTGCTGGGTAAGAGATCCCATGATCCTGCACTCCCCTGCCGCCTTGGCCTCTCTCATCTTGGTCATGGAATACTCCACAAACTCGACCATGGCATCCCTCCCATTGTCGTTCTGGATGTTGGACTTCTCCATTGCCATGACCCTGACCGTGCGCCTGTCCATGGACGACAGAAGCGGGCACGCTCCGGTGTCGAACAAGAGGGCCGCAATCGTGTATACGACGCCGGTGCATTCCCTCTTCTTGAGGCACAACAGGAACTTGCGCCTCCTGGATATGGCCGGCCAATCTGCAAAACCAGGGGTGTTGTAGCACCTGTCTATGGCCTTGACCATCGGTATCACGGCCTCCTTGGAGAAGTTCCTCTGCGGTTCGTACATAAATCTCACCGCCGCCATCTCGTCGAGAAGCCGCCTTATGAGGAGCTTCATGTCCTTTTCGTTGAACTTTACGTCCCCCTTTTCCACATTGGACATGTCCCGGATGGTTTCGGCGGCCTTCTTGCACCCCTCTGAATCAAGATACTCGCGGTCTCCTAGGTCCCATGCACAGCCTATGGCCTTTGCGGCGGCAAGTACTTGTCCGGATTCAACCTTCCCCCTGTCATATAAAGTAGTGACAGCCCCTATGGAGGGCCGCCACTTAGATATGTCGGGTTCAACTTTGGAACCATTCTTCTTTGACCACCTCACCACAAAGGCGTCAGTGGACGCATCATAGGCTATCTGGGTCGGATGCCTCTCGAAACATAATTTTCGACCGTGGCAGCTGTTATCGTTATCGGCGGGCATTGTGTCCTTTCGCTGTTTTTTCAAACGGATCCAACTCGGATCTCAATTTTGGTGATATTGTATCAATTAAACTGCGACATGTGAAGGGGGAGTTTTAAGAGTCCGGGATATTAGCCTTTTCGTCGGGCGGCTTTGACGCCACTTCGTCCTCCGAATCGCAATCCCCAGCAAGCATCGCCTCCAAGTCAAACACATCGTCCATGCTGTTGCTAGAGCAGGAGCACGGATTGGAGCATCTGTCGCAGCATCCACTGCACGAAGAACTGGTTGTCATTTAGTACCTCCTTGTGATTTATATTGTTTAACAAACAACTTTGTTGGCTTGTGTTGATATTGTATCAAAAACATCTCATTTACGCAATGGGCAACCTACAAGAAAAACACGACGCTATGCGTAATAGCTAAAAAAAGGGGGCAGCCTTGCGGCGCCCCCTCCGTGGTACGGAACCATCCGGTGCCATCCACGCATGCGTCACAGCAGTTGTTCCTGTGTGGGAGTACCCTTCTTGACGTCAGTCGTTTCAGGCGGTATCGGAGAGTAGTCCTTGCAGTCCTCCGGTATGGACGGAACGGGCCACATGGGCGGAGGCGTCGTCCTACCCTTCGCACAGGCCCACTGCTTGCAGTTTACACACCGCTCCATACACAGACACCAGTCTTCCTTCTGAGGCTTCCTAGGTGGCTTCTCGTGCGTCTGAGGGGTAGTGCCCGAAGCCTCGGGGTAGTCTTCCCAGCAATCCCCGTTAAGCCACACCAGCGGAGCCCTTATGTACTTACCACCGTCGCTGGTCCAGGCAGAACTGGATATCCACCTTTCCAGGCCGTCCATTATCGCCTTGAACAGCGCCTCTCTGCCCTCGGGCTTCGCAGCCTTGAATATGATCTCCCATCTCGCCTTGCACTTTTTCTTGTCAACCTTCCTTGGACACGACGCCGGATACTTGTCCCAGAACAGATCAAACCCTTCACTTTCGAATGAAAACACATGGGTCGAAGACCCTATTTTATTTTCATTGTTATTCTTGTTATTATTTTTATTTATAAAGGGTGCTTGCGTTTCTGCTTGCGTTTGCTTGCGTTTTCTGCTTGCGTTTTTGCTTGCGTTTTCTGCTTGCGTTTCTGCTTGCGTTTCTGCTTGCGTTTCTGCTTGCGTTTCTGCTTGCGTTTTTGCTTGCGTTTTCAGGCTGGCATTGCTATTGCCATATCTGGCCTTAGAATCCCCGCCCCTGGAACCGCCCTTCCTTCCCGCTTCAGCCTTGGCCCTACACACATCTATGACTGGCCTTACGGCATTGTACGCATCCCACGCAGCCCACTCTACGCCCTTGGAAATCCCCTTTACAGGTCTCGGCGGAACTATGCCGTCAAAGGCATATTTCATTATCGTATCGTAGAAGACAAGCCTCTTCTCGTCGGTGTCTCTTCCGTCCGCCAAGTCCCTCCAGTTCTCATAGAATGTAAAGAATTTCAGTTGGTCTGACATTTTACCTCCTTCTCCTTGTCATTTAAGCGCGGTACTCCCGTCAGGGGGACGTTGGAGTGGTTCTTTAGCCACTCCGCCACTTCTTCCCTTGTCGGAAACTCTGACTTCTTCTCCTCTGCCTGCACTGGACACCTCCTTGCATTCGAACCCAGCCTTGTTGAGCCACTCGGCAACTATGTGCCGGTGGCTAAACTTGAGCCTGGTCTTCTTCCTGTCCGCATACCCCTCCCAGGACACAAGTATCTTTCCGTCGTATGTCTTGGCTATATCCTCGGGGTCAAGTAGATCCAGCATCCCCTTGTAGATCTGAGCGAACTGCGCCTCTGACATCTTCCCCTTCCTGAACTTGAAATACATTCCAAGCGGAGGGGCCAGCTCTTCTGCTACCGGAAGATGGAAGCCTGGCGGCTGCTGGTATACAAGGCTTACCGCCCTGTATACCTGGCCGCCAAGAGCCGGAAAGTAGCTAGTCTCAACCATCTACCACCTCTGGGGTTATAGGGTCTTCTTTTGAATTCTTGCCTAGCGCATCCCTATACGCACCTACGACCCCTTCCCTGACCTTGCCTATTGCATTGCCGACGCCCCTGATGCTGTCGCCCGCAATCTTGGCAAAACTGTCTCCGGAGGCGCGCCGCTTCCCTACCCTGTAGCCTATGTACGTCATTCCGGCCACCACAACCATTGTTCCTATCATACTTCTCCTTTATCGCGCTACATATACGAGATTATCCCGCCGCTCTCCACGTCTCTTTCAACCGACGCCGTTTCCATGTCCTCGTCAACCATGTCCTCCAAGACGGCCTCCACGGCCTCACGCGGGGACACTGCGTATCGCTCACACACCTTGCCAGACAATTCAAATATCTTGCCCAGCGAGGATTTCATCTTGGAAATGGCGCCCTCTACCTTTAGGTGGGACGCAAGTTTTTCACTCTGGGCCTCAACCTCCCGGGCTATGCACAGGTGTTCTGCACTAATGCCCCTGGCCTCCACTTCCTTGCAAGCGGAAAGCGCAGCCTCGTATGATGCGTCACATTCATTCATTCATTCAACCTCCAGCGTGTTAATCTTAATGCTGGCCAGATCGGCCTCTTCGTCCGTGAACTCTTCCATCCACGGAAGGAAGCACGTGACCCTGCCGACATTGCCCCACACACTCCGGCACAGACTGTCGGTTATGTCGGACCTCGGTATGTCGACGGAGTCCAGGATCTGCCCAGCCAGTTCGTCGCCAATTCTCGTAGTGCAGTTGCCGCACCTCCCGCAAGCGTCACCCCCTTCGGGGTTCTCGCATTTATAGGCTTTAGCGGCTCCCTTAATCCAGTACTTGGCAGCCCTCAGCACAAAGTCCACTACGGCGTCTTCAACCACAAACGCCGTCCTTTCCTCCGATCTTATCGAGGCAAGGGCTGCATTTGCGAATTTTCCCTCGTTTTTCCTGTAGTGGGCCAGAACATTGACCGGCCTTCCAGTAGGATTTATCTCTACGATGAACCTGCCAGTTTTCCTTGATTTATTCATATCAGAACGGAATGTTTTTGTATTCAAGGTCCGTCCCAAGACAACATGCGGCCCTAGACACCGCACTTCCGGCCTCGGCTAACAGTATGCCATATGACCGCTTGCTGATGTCGTTGTCGCCGCATAACAGTCCGCCAATGTCGTCAAGGATCCTCTTCGCGTCCTCAAGATGGTCCACGGCAGGCCCCCTCCTGGACATGAAGTCGTCACCCTCGCTGCATACTTCCGCTATCTTCGCGGCAATGTCAAAGGCCTCGTCCTCGCTCGGGAACGAATTCTCGGTGTACACAAAAACACCCGGGAGACGCACGAGGTTGGCGGGAACCGAGACTGTGTCCGCGCTCAAGAACACGAGCTTGGGGAATTCCTTGTCTTTTACGGAAAGGTACGCCTTGAACCCATAATTTGAATGATGTTCCTTCATGGCCTTATCATCGCATCCACTGTGTCGTACACCAGGCACGCCACGTTCTGCACCTTCGGCTTCGTGACCACGCTCGGGGACACCCAGAACTTCGTGTACACGTTGTTCATCGCCGCATCGCACGTCATGATCTTCGTGTCCAGTCCGTCCGGGAACACGTCCCGGTTCGCCATCACTATGAGCGCCAGCTGCCTCAGCGTCAGGCTCCCGTACCTCAGTTTCTTTATGAGCTTGTTCAGAGAGGGCGTCTTCATGCTCCCCATCATCTGCTCCAGCGTCACGTCTGTCTTTTTTGACTTCATATGCCTCGTCTCCATCTTTCCTTTCAACGTATATGTCCATGACATAACTGTCATTCATGTTGTCCATGCGGAGTACGCGCCTGTCATCATAGCGCCGCACTTCTTTCTCCGTGGCAATGTCGTTGCCATAGTAGTCGTTGATGTTGAACTTGTCAACCACCAGGATTGGAACGTTGAACGGGTATGGCGGTTGAATTGGAGCTTCTACATACACCCTGACCATGTTTCCATCATCTATGAAGGCCAACAACTCTCTTAGTTTCATCTACTTCTCCTTTCCGATGTGCGTGAACTTTACTCTTTTCATCATGTGGTCTCCGATGCGATCTTGTCCATTTCGTCGATTATCGACTCTATGTCATACTCCCCTGTAAGCCTATGACAGGCGTACAGTATGGCGGTAAGCCTTCCATACGCCTCCGCGCCCTTGTCGTTGAATACGTTAGGGCTAAGGAAGAACGGACCATCCTCCCTGCTCACAACAGAGAGGATGTCTTCAAGGCTTGGCACAGGAGTTACCTCCAGCTTGTCAACCGTCATGGTATCACCTCGAATGTATGATGCTCGTGCTGCGCCTCGTCATCCCACCAGAACGTCATACCGAGATCGGCGGTGCAGTGGCCCTCGGCCAGCCACGCCGCCTCCTTCTCGTCGTGGGCCTTGACCTTCATTACAAAGCTCTGCTCGCGCGCACACCTGACCTTGAACGTCCTGAGCACGTCTCCGTAGTGGACATCGTCGGAGGACACCATCTTCACCTTTGACTTCTTCTTCATGCTCGGTCCTCCTTGTCGCACGGGTACTCGGTGATGAACTCCGAATACGGGAGCTTCGCGATGAACTTCTCGCAGAACTCGTGCCACGCCGGTAGCCTGTGATTCCTGCGCCAGCGCCAGATCTCGATCAGGTTCTCGTAGCTGCACGTCCACGTGATGCGCTCGTACAGGTACGAGTGCGGGAGCATGCGCTTCATCGAGCGGAAGACGCGCTCGGCAAGCTCCTTGTTGCCCGCCTCCTTGGCCTCCAGATATCTCATCCTGGCGAGGTTCAGCGCGTTTATCGTCTCCATCAGCTGCATGCGCTCCATTTCCGTCTCTGGCGCCTCGAAGTCGTCGGGCGTCAGAGCGCGGCTCGTGATCTTGTGCATCGTGCTCGAGGAGTCCGCGGTCGTGCCGACCTTGTACGTCGCGAACTCGTGCATGAAGTACGCCGGCATCTTGCAGATGTCGACGATCACGCTGATCTGCCGCATGTACTTGCGGTGCGGCGCGCCGGCCTTGATTAGCCTGCGCGCTAGGTCGCGGTCGGACGGACCGACGTCCACGTTCCCTCCCGCGAGCACCCGCGTGTCGGACTTGTCCCAGCCGCTCATCGCGTTGCGCATCCCGCGCAGCGCGTGCTGAATATGGGACACCTCTATGTTCTTGAATTCCATTATGCCTCCTATGTAGATATCTTCTCGTTTTTCATGTCAGTCACTTTGACCGTCATGCACTCCTGCCCATGTTTCTAATTTCAACAGATGCCGACCTTACGGACACATTCCTGGTTCTGTCTACGCACTGCCTATGCAGCACACATGCCTCTTTATTGACCCTCATCTGATGGCGCTCCTCGCATTCCTCCTGGTACCTAGCCTTCCTTGCCTTTGCGTTATGGCACAGGAGCCATATGTTGGGGCAGGAAAACAGAGCCTTCATTGCGTCGTCGGCGAATACATACCTGAGCGCATGAACAAGACCTATCGGGTCGTCCTTGCACTTGAGCATATTCTTCACAAACCGCTTTCGGACCCTATACGCCGGCACGCCCTCCACTTCCGTGAGGTTTGACTTCCTCGCCTCGGGAGACAACAGAGACTCCCGGCATTCGCCAAGGACGCGATCAGTCAGGAGCTTGGGCATCATTATGTAGCTGCACTTAGTCCCCTCCTGGACATACGTCTCGCAGAACATCTCCGCGAGCGTCTTCTTGTGAGCGCGCGACCTGTCTCTCATACGCCGTAGTGCCTCTTAAGGGCTATGGCCTCGCGTTCGTTCTGCCCGAACAGCATTCCGTTGTCGATCAGCCTTGCGACGAACTCGCGGAGGCTTATCCTGCGGTACACGTCGAACTTGCAGTTGAGCGTCTCGTTCTGAAGGGACCACACGCCCTTTATCTCGCACCGCTCGTCGTTATCGTCGGAAGTGGGCTTCCCTATTGTACACCTGAGGCTTCCGTCGGAAATGTCCTTTATCGGCTCGATGTCTCCCCAGTCGTCCTCTTCCGATATGTCGACCATAACCATGCGACCATCCTCCAGCTCAAGGAGGAATGTGTCGTCGATGTTTACCGCAAGTTCACTCAGCATCATAGTCCTCTACCTCCCTTGAATACACTTCCTCCCATCCGGAATCCTGGGCATTCTCGACATCGCTCAGATCCGACTTCACGAACTGCTCCCATGCCTTCGTGCTTGCGTCATCGGGATCTTCCGCCTCCACTGTTATGGATGAGTTGAAGGTCCTTTCGAATTGAACTTCGTATGTTTTCATCACTCCTCCAGTTTCTTGTCGTCCACCACCACCACGTCCCCGTCCAGCCACACGTCGACATCATATCCGATGCGTCCTAGTTCGCAGGCAAGGGACCCAATGAAATTGCGCACGGTCTCCTCGTCCGTATATGGCTTGAACCTGAGGGACTTGTCGTCGAACATCATGACGTCTACGCCAAACCCCCATTCGCCGGCCATGCGCCCTACGTACTCCTCGTATATATGGTCCGCAGTTAGCCTATTCATCTGCACACCTCCACATTTCCGACGCGTCCTCGAACTCATTGTATTCGTCGAAACCGCCGACTACCTCGGGGTCGTCTTCACTTCCTTTGAACGATATATCCCGCGAATCAAGCGTATAGTTTCCGTGCCTGTCCACGTATATGTGCTCCTGAAACCCCATGCCGTCCTCCTGCGCCCACACCTCGACGCTGATGTTCAGGGCCTTGCATATGGCCTGCAGGTTGGCGTAGTGGGCTCCCGTCTTCGAATTGTTGCTGAGGTCCTCGGGATCACTGACCCACGGGGACGGGCCCCAGGCCACGTCTCCGTAGTACCTTACCTCGAGCAGCCCCGATCCGTCGGGCGCCTCGGATATGCTGTCTCCGTCGTCACACACCCATGTCCTGTAGATGAAGTATTCGTCGTCCTCGTACTTCATTATCTTGAGGAGCCGCTCCAGCGGCTCCCTCTTGTCGGACACTGCCTTCATCTCGAACCAGCAGCAGTTAGCCATTTTGTAACGCCTCTATGTAATCTGCCGCCCGGACCTCTACGACTATCCTTCCGTCGAAATGGATGCCCCACACTGGACATCTCAGCATCACGGATCCATCAATGAAGATTGAGCTGTGCAACACATCGATCAGAGCCCCTCCCCTGC
>Ga0326511_10004737_pt1 | contig 10790 bp, 6 predicted proteins | sample 0_2496_0518_D_FD_203701 | JGI IMG/M metagenome (GOLD analysis project Ga0326511, IMG submission 203701) | Bovine rumen microbial communities from UC Davis, California, United States - 0_2496_0518 | ecosystem: Host-associated > Mammals > Digestive system > Stomach > Rumen | place: USA: California... | reverse complement strand
CCCGGCTCCCGCTACAGCGAAGAAGGAGTTACGAAAGTAACTCCTTCTTCGCTGTATAGGAACCAAGTAGATATACAAATGAAATCCGCGAAACTGGCAGTCAGTTTCGCGGAAATACAAAGTTTTTGCTGATAAGGATTCGACTTAGCGGCAAACTACGTCGCACTCAATGTTCATGATCTTGGCAACCTTCAGAATGGTGTCGATGTGATGACCAACAGCGGCAGCCATGTGGTGGGTGGGACCGGCCTCGCTCCACTTGTTGACGAACTCACGGCAAGAGAGAGAGAACTTGGTGCGCATGTTGGTATCGCCGAACATGAAGATAGGACCTTCCTCGTTCACACCCTCGGCAGCCACGAACTTGAACTTGCCGTTGGCATCCTGTGTGATGGCCAGATAGGTGACAGGGCCTGTGGGAGGATAGAACTGTGTGAGGTAGCCGCCACCGGTCTTGCCGTGGAACACAGGCACAATCTTCATTGTGGGCTTGTGAGCCTGAGAGATGTCGAAGTCGCCAGAGCCAGAGTGACCGATGATGCAGATGTCCTTCGGGAAGTCGATGGAGTACATCTCAGCCAGTGTGCCTGTGCCAGAGATGGTCTTCAGAATCGACATGGCCATAGCCACCTTCATATCGCCCTCAACAGCGCAAGCGGTGTGCTGCTTGATCAGCATTGAGAATGCAGGAATCAGCATAGAGTCGAGCTTGCCAGCCACGCCCTGAGCAAAGCCTGCATAGTGAGAGGCAATCATGCCCAGTTTCTCATCCTTCACCCACTGCTCGAAGGCTACAACATATTTAGCCATATCCCATACCTTCTCGATGGTGCCGCCACCCTCAATCTCGAACGTGTCGAGGATGTCCTGAGCCTTGGCACGGATAGCCTCCTCGTCGGTGATGTTGTCGGCAATAGCCCACATCTGCTCCCAGTCGAACTGCTTGGTATAGACGAACATGCGATGATAAAGGTTGGTCTCGTCGATGTAGAGGTCCATCATGCCGGGATAAGGACGGCCAATCTGTGCAATGTTGGTATCGCGGAAACGACGGCGCACCTGTGCAGCACGGCACCAGTCCTCGATTTCTGCCTGAACCTCAGGATCACCACCTTCAACAACACCCGTGATGACAGCATGGCGCTTGCCGGCACGCTCCAGGTCGGCTACCATCTCACCGATGGCACCGCATGCATAGAGGTCACCCAGCCAGATGGGGATGTCGGTGTTGGGATAGTCGGGAGCCAGCTTCTTCTGAAGGTTCACGATCACAACGGGAACGTCGAGGTCGCGTACAGCGGGCAACATATTATAAGAGGTGCAATAGGTCAGCATCTGAAGGATGACAAGATCGACATCGGCAGCGCGGAACTTGTCGCCGGCCTCCATTGACTGCTCTTTGGTGGTCACCATGCCGCCATCGATAATCTCGATGGTGTCGGGCAGTGTCTTCTTGAATGCCTCATACTGAGCCTCAAAGTTAGGAACGAGCTGTGGGAACTGGGGCAGGTAAGCCTGCAACGCGATGGAGAACACACCCACGCGAGCTTTGGTTTCAACTAATGGTTTTGCCATAAAAGGGAACCCTCCTCTTATCCCTTGGGGGGAAGACCAATAGAGGGCTTTGGGTCTTTTAGTTATTAATAAATGTTGATATTTTTTGTTTCTGATTACTTGAAGAGTTCTTCGTCCTGATTGTCCTGGTTCTTGGCCGAAGCATTGACAATGCTTGTATAGCGCTCGTAGGCGGCATCCCATACAGCCTTGTCCACAGGTTCATATTTCACCAGTTCAATCGAGTTGGCGATAATCTTACGCATTTCCCAGATGTCCTTCACCAGTCCGGCTGCCTTGGCTTGCAACATGATATTGCCGATAGCCGTACCCTCCTGCGGACCTGCCAGCACGGTAGCGCCCGTAGAGTTGGCCGTGAACTGATTCAGATACTTGTTGAGCGAACCACCACCTATAATATGAAGCACCTCCAGACGGAACGGGGCGAACTCCTGCATCCACTGGAACACCTGACGATAGCGCAGGGCCAGCGAGTCGAAGATGCAACGGCAAATCTCGGCGGGTGTCTGCGGCACATATTGATTGGTCTCACCGCAGTATTTCTGTATGGCGCCAATCATGGAAGAAGGTGCTGCGAATGCGGGATCGTCGGGATTGATGAGCGAGCGGAAGGGCTCAACGGTCATGGCCTGTCCTTGCAGTTCGGGATGCGACAGCTTGCGAACCTCCTCGGGCCACTCCAGTCGGCAGCGCTCATAGAGCCACATGCCGCAGATGTTCTTCAGAAAACGTGTCGTACCCTCAATACCGCCCTCGTTGGTGAAGTTACGCGCATAAGAGAGGTCGCTGATGATGGCATCCTTCGTCTCGATACCCATGAGGCTCCACGTGCCGCTCGACAGATAGGCAAACTTCTCGTCCTTGGCAGGCACGGCGGCTACAGCCGAACCAGTGTCGTGGCCAGCCACGGCAATGACAGGCACAGGTCCCAGTCCGGTCAGCTTCTGCACCTCGTCGGTCAGCACGCCAATCACGGTGCCGGGATTCACCATCTTGCCGAACTTCGAACGTGTCAGGCCCAAAGAGCACAACAGGCGCTCGTCAAGTTGCTTGGTGCGTGGATCGAGCAACTGCGAGGTCGAGGCGATGGTATATTCGCACACCTCGTTGCCCGTGAGCATCCACGACAGGGCATCGGGAACGAAAAGAATCTTCGACGCGCACCTGAATGCCGAGTTGCCTTCACGCTTCATGGCATAGAGCTGGAAGATGGAGTTGAAGTTTAGGAACTGAATGCCCGTGACGTTATACACCTCCTTGCGCGAGATGACATGTTTCAGGTAGTCGTCCATGGCATCGAAGGTGATGGGATCGCGATAGGCTCGCGGATTGCGCAGGATGGCACCGTCTTCGCCGATAAACACGACGTCGACGCCCCAGGTGTCGATACCGATAGAGGTAATTTCCAACCCACGACGTGCCACCTCTTTCAGTCCGCGTATGATTTCAAAATAGAGTGCATAGATGTCCCAGTAGTAGTGACCGCCCTGTTCAATCAGGTTATTCGGGAAACGGGTCACTTCCTCCAGTTCGAAACGTCCGTCGTTGATGCTGCCAATGATAGTACGTCCACTCGTAGCCCCCAGGTCGACGGCAAAGAAATACTTTTTGTTCTCCATGTTGTTCGTTTTAGTAATGTTAGCAGATTTTTGTTTTTGCAAAATTAGTTATAATAGGCTAAGACGGGCATGACTATTTGATTTTTTCTCCTTTTTTTTTGAGAAGGCCCGTCACACAACGTTCGGTGCCGGCCATCACTTTAAGCGAATGGCCAGCATCGTGATGTCGTCGTTGATGACGGCATCCATAACGTGCCGATGCACCACACCCTCTATGCGCTGCACCAGCTGTTGAGTCGTATCGCCAGCCTCGGCTCCGTTCTTCAGATGCAGTGTCAGTTTCTTGATGCCCAGCGGGTCGCCATGCCCGTTGGTCACCTCAATCAGTCCCTCTGTGCTGAGGAAGATCGTTGTACCTTTCTCCAGCTGGCACGATTGTTCGGTAAACTCCCACTCCGATATGCCCACAGGCACGTTGGGGTCGGCTTCGATCGTCTCCACGCCTGTTGTAGGAGTAATCAAGAATGGTGGACGGTGTCCGGCATTGCAGTAGTGGAATGCCCTCGTCTTCAGGTCGAGCATGCCCACAAAGAGCGAGGCAAACATCTGGTTCTCGTTGAGCTCGCCCAGTGCTCCGTTCATCTCGGTCATGATCTGTGCCGGACTAACCTCGTGTCTGACAACCGTGCGATAGACACTACGCGTGACCAGCATGGCCAGCGATGCACCGATGCCGTGACTGGCCACGTCGCCGATGCAGAAGAACAGCCGGTCGCCTTGCAGCAGCACGTCATAGAAGTCACCGCTCACGTCGTGGGCAGATATCAGGCTGGCACTCGTTTCCAGCTTGTCAGTCTGCGGTAGTTCCACTGGCACGATCTTGGCTTGAATGCCACGCGCCATGTTCAGCTCGTCGGTGATGCGCGATTTCTCGCGCTCCACTTTCTCTATGCGTCTTATGCTCGAAGTGGCTCGCCAGAGCACAAGGCCGATCAGCACCAGCACCAGCACCTGAATGGCCATGATGAGCTTGGTGCGACTGCTGATGGAGCGCTGTATGTCTGTACCCACCTGCGACAGTTCCGTCATCGGCACGTCGCAAGCCAGCACGGCCACCACCACGCCATTGCTGTTCTTCAGCGGAACGGCATAGGTGGTCTTCACCAGATAGTCCTCGTTGTTGTCGGTATAGGGTTCGCTCCAGCAGGTCAGTCCGCTCGACGTAACTTTGCCAAACCACTCCGTCTGTGTGTAGTCGACACTCAGCAGTCTGCGGGTAATCTCTCCGTTCTTTCTTTGGGCGCTCGGTGCATAGAGCCGCAGGTCTGGCTTGACATAATTGGGGATGAAAGCCACACAGCTGCGTGATACGTGTGGATTGTTGCGCACCAGCATGACGAGCATTTCCGACATCTGTTCGGGGTGGTCCAACTGCTGTTCGTAGGCAATGGCCGAACTGTTGACCGCCAGCTCCACCTCGTTCTTCAGTTGTTTGTTGCGTTCGTTGTTCACGTTCATCTCAATCCTTGCCCGTGCCTGCAGTTCCTTTTCAATGCCTTGCCAGGTGAGATAATATTGCAGTCCAGTTGTTAAGAGGAAAAGAAAAATGATTGACAACAGGACGTACAAGTTGTATTTTGAACGAGAACTTCTTTTATTGCTTTTTTTTTGTTTCTGCATTTTTGTCTTTGGTAGTACTTTGTCTTTCGCGCCACAAAATTACAAATAATACTTGAAACAGCCGCATTTTTCAACTTTTTTTTCAAAAAATGAAGTAGATGCTCAAGTTGACGAACGCTAAGATACAGGTATCATACCTCCTCCATCTTTTGCAGCTCATAGCCTCGGATCTGTACCACAATCAGGTGCAACGTTGTCTGCTGCTTCATCAGCTGCACCTTGGGGCCTTGTCCGTACTGCCGTATCTGCGCCACGGCCTCGTCCCACTGTCGCCGGGCTTCGGCCTCGGTAGCCTCAGTCTTCAGGTATTTCAGTTCCAGGATATAGCTGTGCTCAATCATGGGATAGCGCATCTGGTCGGGCATAAGGAAGAAGTCGCAGAAGCCGTGGTTCAGCTCCACCTCAGGGGCCGTCAGGTAATAGGGATTCAGGTTGAGCAGAGCATTCATGAAGCCCTGTATGTTGCGCTCGCCCTCAATCAGGGAGCGCACAGAGGTCGTGTCAGCATACATCTTTAATATCATATCCATCATCTGCCGCCAGTTGCCGTTGACAGCTGCCTCATAGTAAGGCATCTGCAACTCGTAAGCAGGAAACGGACAAATGGCCTGATATTCCTCCAGCAGATAGTCGTAGTACTGCCGACGCACATTATGGTTGGGTATGCCCAGTTTCAGCATGGCTCCGAAACGATCGCTGATGGTCAGCATGCCATAGTAGTAGAGCAGACTGACAAACATCTCGGGCTTCGTGAGTCGCTCGGCAGGGAACGACGGCTCTATGTTGCCCACGATATACCCTTTCTGTGCTATCTCGTTGATGAGCCCCGTGCGATAGGGACTTGTGCCGTCTATGCGTATCAGTTTCTTCAGTTTGCCGTAGTCGGTGCGCGTGTTGGGGTCAATCATGTTCTTGGGCGAGTTTCCCGTCTGAACAAGATAGTTCAGAAAATAGAGCACCATGTCGCAGTTGAACATCTTCGGATCGGTGTCAAGGCTCTCCTCGGCAAAGCAATAGTTGTCGTACCAGGGGCGCATCTCCTCAACAATGCTGTCCTCGTCGCGCACTATCTTGCCCACGCTCTGATAGTAGCGTATCATCTCGCGCACGTCGGTCTCCGAGAAGCCCAGCATCATGTTGAACTCCGGCCTGACGGTGATATTGGTTGCAATGTTGTAGCCGCTGGTCAGGTCGTCGAGTGTCACGGGACTGACACCCAGCATCAGGATGCGGTCGAACATCCCCTTGAACTGCTTGAATATGTCGCGATAGAAGCCCGTGGCGTGGGTCAGCGCATGATAGACCTGTTCGCCCTGCTCATTGAGCACGTTGTTTGTGAAGTTGTCGTACTCGTCGACAATCAGGTAGAGCCTGCACCCCGCCTTCTGGGCTGCTTCATTGATATAGTTCAGCTTCTGACTGGCCGACGGAATGTTTTTTACGGCCTGGGCAAAGCCCTCTGGATAGAATCGCTGATAGCTGTCGGCAAACGAGTCGAGCATGATGCCACAGTAGTCGTCGAAGTTTTTCTTCAGCTCGTCGTTCAGTCCGCCGATGCGCGAGAAGTCGAAATAGAGCACCTGATAATTGTTCTTCTCTGGTGTGGGATGTTCCTTGATCCACAGCCCGTCGAAGAGCGTGTCGAACGCATCGGCCTCGTTCAGGTCGTAGTAGGCACGCAGCATGTTCAGGAAGATGCTCTTGCCAAAACGGCGCGGACGAATGAGAAACAGGAAGTGATCTGTGTACTCCAGTTTCTGAATATACTCACTTTTATCTACAAAATAAAGGCCTTCCCGCCTCACTTGCTTGAAGTTGGAGATGCCGTATGGCATGCGCTTGAACAGTCCCATAGCTGATTTAATTTTTGCAAAATTAGCAAATACGATTCAAACAGCCAAACAAAAGGGTCAAAAGTTTTGTTCGTTCGTTCCTTTCACTTCTATTCCTTTTCTCACGGATGAGCCGCTACATGAATCTACTCGTATGCTTTCACGGCGTCAGCGAGAATCCCTTTGAGATAATTTGCTGCCTTTTCAGGCGAAAGGATTCTTACACCGCTGCCATAGCTCATAAAGACAGAGAACATCTCAAGATTGATAACTACTTCTATTTGGAACATACCACTGCCGTCAGCATTTTCCTTCAGCAGCTTTTGCGATGGGTGTAGAGGTTTCGTTTCTATATACTTACATGTTGTGGGCGATGCCCAGAATGTAACGGCGTATGGCTTTGCACCAACAGGCTTCGTTACTCCGATGATGTCATCGAAATAATGTTCTGTGTCGAAATCAAGATTCTCGCGCCAAGGAATGTTCTCTACTACTTCGACGCTGACAATACGGTCAAGGGCAAGTGTCTGCAGAGCCATGTCCTCACATTTTGAAGCAAACAAGAACCATCGGTTACGATACTCTTTCAGCAGATAGGGATAGACCGTCATCTGTAGGGCTTGCTCTGCCTTGTATGGGCGATAACTTATTTGAAGGGTCTGCTGACAGGCGATATGGTTATAGAGAGGATTCAGCAGGCGCAATCCTTTCAAGTCGGCCACACTGTCGAAATGAATAATGGGCTTTCTGCGCTTCTGTGTGATGGCAAGTCGATCCTGCAGTCGGCTCACTACATCTGCAACCTCCGAGAACTGGTCAAAGTCCTGCAGTTGTCGCAACACGTCAACAGCTTCCTGCATCAGCATGTAGTCATTCTGCGACATCGGCATGTTCGTGATGCTGTAATTGGGGTCGCTATACCTATAATATTTATTATCATAGACCTCTATGGGCGCATAATAGCCTAATTTGTCCGACCTCATGATTTGCAGGTCACCCTGTACGGTACGCAGACTTACCCCCTTGCTGATACCCTCCATATCGTAGAGTGCATCGCAACAGGCATCCACCAAATCGTCGATAGTCCACCTCCGATAACGGTTGCGCAGACAGTTGTCAATGGTCTTATAGCGAATCAAAGCGTTCTTGTTGGCTGGCATAATTGCTTGTTTTTATAGAAATTTGCTGCAAAAATACAAAATTGTTTTCGTTACGCAAAAAGATTGCGGAACGATGCTGTAACTTTGCACCAGAAATCAAGAAAAAGCGGTCTTTTATGCTAAAATTAAGGGTAAGTAGCTCAGTAGGTAGAGCACCGGACTGTTAATCCGTAGGTCGAGGGTTCGAGCCCCTCCTTTCCCGCAAGAATATAAAGTCCATGTAGCTCAATTGGCAGAGCAGCTGGCTGTTAACCAGCAGGTCGCGGGTTCGAATCCCTCCATGGACGCTAAACAAATAATAATATACAATGATGGAGAAACTGAGGATTTTTGCAAAGACCGTCGAAGAGGTTGCTCTCGCTCAAATTCATGCTATGAACGAGTGTGAGGCATATCGCGAGTGCAAGGTGCGTATCATGCCCGACTGCCATGCAGGCAGCAGTTGTACCATCGGCACGGTAATCAAGGTCGAGGGGCGCATCGTTCCCAACACCGTCGGAGTAGATATTGGCTGCGGTATGCTTGTGGCTGAGTTCGGACAGATTGAGCTGGACCTCCGGAAACTCGACGAGGTTGTGAACACATTCATCCCATCGGGCTTCAATATCCACGAAACACCTGTGACAGAGTTTGAAGGTCTGAGTCAGTTGCGCTGTCTGAAAAGTATCGACCAAGAGAAGGCCTTGTGTGCCATCGGTTCACTTGGAGGCGGCAACCACTTCATCGAGGCGAACAAGGACGAGGAGGGAAATGTGTATATCGTCATCCATTCTGGCAGCAGGAACTTGGGTGTCAAGGTCTGCGGTCACTATCAGCAGCTTGCCGTACGGGAGCGCACAGACAACTCTGCAGTGGTAAGAGCCTTGATTGACAGGCTGAAGAGCGAGGGCCGAGCACGCGAGATCTCAGATGAGCTTCAGAAAGTAGAGCGTCCAAAGGTAGTTCAAGAACTGGCCTGGATCTCCGGTGAGACACTTAACGACTATCTGCACGATATGGCTATCACACAGCGGTATGCTCAGCTCAACCGCGAAACGATGCTCCGCATCATCTGTCTGTCAATGGGCATTACGCCTTGCAACGTCTTCCAGACCATTCACAACTACATCGACATCAGTGAGACAGATGTGATTCTTCGCAAGGGAGCCGTGTCTGCCAAGAGAGGAGAGCGGCTGATTATTCCGATGAATATGCGCGACGGATCGCTTATCTGCGAGGGGAAGGGTAATGCCGACTGGCTATATTCTGCACCTCATGGAGCAGGTCGCCTGATGAGCCGTCACGATGCTAACCAGTCCATTACGCTGGAGCAGTTCCAGACATCAATGAAAGGCATCTTCTCAACGTCCATCTGTAAGGAAACCATCGACGAAAGTCCAATGGCCTACAAGCCAATGCAGGAAATCATCGAATGCGTTCAGCCCACAGTAGCAATCCAGAAGATTATCAAGCCTATCTATAACTTCAAGGCAAAGGGTTGACAACACTGTCAACCCTTTGTCTACTTGGGGGGATCTTATCAGAATTCCAGCCTTTACACGCTAAATTTGGACAAACCAAAAATATGAATTATTTTGACAAAGACCCCTCTGAGAATCGCATGGAATTCACCAAACTGAAAGTCGCCTGCAAATATGCGAGTATTGGAAGAGGTTGTGCATGTTGCTGATTTACAGTGTGTTGTGAAATTTTATTTCGCAAAAAGGACTGTTTCTCTTCATGAGACTTCGCCTTTCGACCAGCTCTAAGCGGCCTTCGTGCTGAGATTAGTATTGAATCAAAGTGGGTTGGCAGTCATATCAAACTGAGTTATGACTTGGAACAGAACGTAACTAAAGTTAGAACTCAGTTTGATATGGCTGTAAACCCACTTTGATTCAATACTAATCGCAAAACGATGGCTCAGGCATGTCGTAATGGCTGGCATGTCTTCGTTCCAGAATGCAACTTTCAGAAGGCCCTTTTTTTTATGAATTATTTTGACAAAATACAATGAAAATGAAACAAACATCATTTTATTCACATTAAGTTTAACAATTTAAAATCAAAATGTCTATGAGACAAAAACTATTTCCTATTTTCGCCCTCCTGCTCATGGCAGCGACGGGCGCAGTGGCGCCGACCTACAACGTGACCGTGAAGAGCGGCACCGTGGATGCCGCCAACTGGACTGCAAGTCTTAGTCTGTTTGAAACGAATTGGAATTTCGTTCATCCGCACGGCACGAAATTTTTCGTGAGAAAACTTTTCAGATGCATAGGTCTAAAAAATCATTGGCAATGAGGGGAGGGTTTACTGAAAAAATTGTATATTTGCAAACAAATAGGCAAAACGTTGATATATAAATAAATTCTTTATTACTTAAAACCAAAAACAAATGAAAGCAGAACTGATTGAAAAAGCGTATGCCGTGGCTAAAGACCGCTACGCTGCCATTGGCGTCGACACCGACGCAGTACTTGACCAACTGCAGAAACAGCAAATCTCGCTGCACTGCTGGCAGACCGACGACGTGGTAGGCTTTGAGCGCAACGAGGCACTGAGCGGCGGCATTCAGACCACTGGCAACTACCCCGGACGGGCTCGCAACATCGACGAGGTGCGACAGGACATTGAGTTCGTGAAGACGCTGCTGGCCGGCAACCACCGCCTGAACCTGCACGAAATCTACGGCGACTTCAAAGGCAAGTTCGTTGACCGCGACGAGTGCGGCGTGGAGCACTTCCAGAGCTGGATGGACTGGGCCAAGGAGAACAACATGAAGCTCGACTTCAACAGCACCTCGTTCTCTCACCCCAAGAGCGGCGACCTGACCCTGTCGAATCCCGACAAGGGCATTCGCGACTTCTGGATTGAGCACACCAAGCGCTGCCGTCGCATTGCCGACGCGATGGGCAAGGCGCAGAACGACCCTTGCATCATGAACATCTGGGTGCACGACGGTTCGAAGGACATGCCCGTACAGCGCAAGAAATACCGTGAGA
>Ga0326511_10004736_pt1 | contig 10793 bp, 14 predicted proteins | sample 0_2496_0518_D_FD_203701 | JGI IMG/M metagenome (GOLD analysis project Ga0326511, IMG submission 203701) | Bovine rumen microbial communities from UC Davis, California, United States - 0_2496_0518 | ecosystem: Host-associated > Mammals > Digestive system > Stomach > Rumen | place: USA... | reverse complement strand
GACGCCTACATCTCCGACATGTCTACGCTGTTCAAGCTGAGGCTCGAAGCCTTCAAGGTGAACTTCTCTTTTTTCGGGAATGGCGTCCCGTCCAGTTCCCCCGAGAAAGCGAGTACCGTGCGAGTCAGCGCAAGGTAAGGGGTACGGCTAGTCCCCAGAACATCAACGCCCGCATGGCTCTCGTGATGAGCGAGGGCCTTGCAAGCCTTCACGAACTACAGACCGTCTACAGTTACCGCGACCTAATGCTGATGAGCGAGGTGGCCATGACCAACAGCTACAACGAGTGGTGCGGCTATAAGAGCGCCGAGGAGCGCCGCTAGCATGGCCGGAAATTTTGTCGACAGCCTCGTCATCGGCATTGGTCTCGACACCAGCCAGATTGCTGAAGGCGTCCAGCAGGTCGGAGCCCAGCTAGACTCCGGCCTGTCTGCCGCCGCCCAGAGCGCCGCGTCCAAGATGTCGCCGCTGGGCGAGGCGCTGAAGGGGCTTACCCAAGAAGCCGAGAAGTTCAAGGCTCCCGTCAAGGATGACATCAGATCCCTCGACAAGCTGGAGCATGAACTGAAAACCGAGCTCCCGCAGGCGGCTCATCAGGGCTTCGCTGGCGCAGAATCGGCGGCTGGCAAGTTCAAAGGGTTCATCTCCAGCCTGTGGGCGCAGATTTCCGGCCCCCTTCTGGGGGCTTTCGCCATTGGCGGGACCATTAGCTCCTACATTTCCAACGCTGTGTCTGCCGGCGAGCTGGCCGAAAAACTGAAGGTGGACGTGGAGGAAATCCAGATCTGGTCCGGCGCCATGGAGCGGGCCGGAGGAAGCGCCAGTGGCCTCCAGGGCACCATCGAGAAGCTGAACGCCTCCGGCAAGGCGCAGGGAGACGCCATCGGCGTCCTGCTCGACCTCGCCGACAAGGCCGACACGATGTCCAAGGAGGCCTTCGTCCAGAAAGCGAAGGAACTGGAGGTCGATGAAAAAACCATAGAGGTGCTGGCGCAGGGTCGGAAGGCGCTGGATGAACACCTCAAGCGCCAGCGTGAGCTTGGGGCGTACACCAAGGAAGACGCCGAGCAGTCGAAGAAGTTCAAGCAGAGCTTGGCCGACCTCCTGCAGGCATGGGACAGCTTTACGTCCTTCATCGGGCGCTTCACGGTCCCGATCATGCGCGTTCTGGCTGACGCTCTGACCGCTGTCGTGGTCTACATGCGCCAGCACACGCCATTCGTTGTCGCGGCCATCACCATGATCGGCGCAGCGCTTGCCGTAAGGCTCCTGCCACCTCTGCGGACGCTCCCGACCCTTATCGCCAACGTGGGAAAGGCGTTCCTGCGCTGGCTCCCCTTCGTGGCCATCATCACGGCAATCGCCCTTCTGGTAGAGGATTTCTGGGTCTACCTGCAGGGAGGCGAAAGCGAGCTGGCCGAGTTCTGGGCCATCTTCGGCACAGGGCCGGAGATCATGGCCAAGCTCAACTCCGCATGGAAGGAGACCAAGGAGTACCTCGCGGCCATCGGCACGGGCCTCACCCAGATGGTCCGATACTGGTACGACCTGATGCAGGCTAGCGGCATGTTTGCCGCGCTTGGGGAGACGTTCAAGGGCCTGCTCCAGATTCTCAAGGGCGTTTTCACGCTGGACTGGTCGCTACTAGGCGAAGGGCTTTCCAATGTCCTCAACGGCATGGTGCGGGGCGTTGCCGCGACTTTCAAGGGGCTGGGCATCCTTGTCCAAGACCTAGTGAAAGCCATCTGGAACGCGCTTCGTGAATCTCTGCCCGGCTTTGCCGAATGGGGCGACGGCATCGCCGAGATCTTTGAGGGCATCGTCAGCTTTGATTTCAGCAAGCTGCTGTCCGGCATCGGCAACATGCTGTCCGGCGCAGGCTCCATGTTTGCTGCAGGCCTCAAGGGTTGGCTGAACATCTGCGCCAACGCATGGTCGGCCATCATCGAGGTCTTCACGGGCCAGAAGATCGACCTTTCGGGGATGCTGGACCAGCTCTGGAACTCCATCACCGAAACCTGCACCAAGATCAAGGAATGGGTGGTCAACTGGATCTCCAATCTGTTCTCCGGCATCAAGCTCCCCTCCATCAGCGACCTGTTTGGCGGTGCCGGAGACTTGGCAAAGGGTGCGGGAGACGCGCTGGGGAGCGCGGCCAGCGGTGCGCTGAAGCTGGGACAGGAGGCCGGTTCTGCCCTCAAGGAAGGCCTCGGCAAGGTCGGGGACTTCTTCGGCGGCCTCTTTGCCGATGCAGGCCCGAAGACGGAGGAGGCTGGAGCCAAGGTTCAGGGCGGCATGGCGCAGACTGCAGGCGCGGTGCGTGACGGCTTCAACGCCGCATGGAACGCCACCCGCGACTTCGCCGTGACTCAGTTCCAGGGCGCTGCCACGACCATACAAAGCATATTCGCTGGCATCGTTGCAGGCATCGAGGGACAGGTGGGCGCTCTGGTCGCAGGCGCACAGCGCATGGCAGGCGAGGCTGGAGGCATGGTGCCTGCTTTCGCAGGCGTCCGTGCCCAGCAGGGCGGGAGCCGGAACATCTCCAACACCCAAAACAATAGGATTACGATTCACGCGCCCGGAGGCGACCCGCGGGCCGTTCAGCAGGGCGTCCAGCGCGGACTCAGCCAGAGCAACAAAGTCAACCCCGCTCAGAGCGGAACGGTGGTGAAGTAGTATGCTTCTTGAATTGCTAGGCCTTGCTCCAGTGTGGACGCTCCAGAACGAGGGCGGGGGAACCGCCGTTGATTTCGATGTGTTCCTCGGCATCGACTTCGCAGGCGACAACCAAGTCGCGCACGAGCCTGTCGAGCAGGGCGGGTTTGCAAGCTACAACAAGCAGAACACCCCCAAGGAAATCTCTGTCGAACTGGCCTGCACCAAGATGTACTTTGACCAGCAACCAGTGCTGGAGAATATCGACAAACTGGCGTCCGGCGTTCAGAAGCTCAGCCTTGTCACCCCGTCCAGCGAGTACAAGAATCTCAACCTTGAGTCATACAGCTACAGGCGCACCGAAGACGCTGGCGCGGGAATGCTGGTGGTTGAGCTCAAGTTGATAGAAGTCCGCGAAGTCGAGACAAAAAAGAAGACAACTGCCAGCGAGTCGCCCAAGAGCGAAGGCAAGGAAGGCAAGCCCATCGAGAAGGCCAAGGAACCCAGCCACGATTCTACGAAGAAGACGGGCCGGACGCAGACCAAGGAGCCAAGACGCTCGATCCTGCGCGGCGGCGGTGATTGGGTGAGGAGCATAATGCGATGACTGAGATACCCCTTCAAGCCATTCCAGCGCAGGAAGTCCAGACCATTCTAGACGGTCAGAACTGCACTATTAAAATCTGCTGGCGCTTTGGGAAGCTCTACGCCGACCTGCTTGTGGACTCCGAACCAATCCTCCAGGGGGCCATCTGCCAGAACCTCCAGTGGGTCAATCAAAGCCCCAGCGTAGAGTTCTCCGGAGGGCTTGTCTTCGTGGATGCTCTCGGAGACGAGTCCCCGCGCTGGGACGGCCTCGGCACCCGTTGGGCGCTCCTGTACTTTGACGCGGACGAAGCTGAAGACCCCGAGGCCGCCGTACAGGCCATGCTGGAGGAGATCTAGCCGTGGCGAAGAGCTTCACCAAGAAACAGATTCGCGTGGGCCTCGCTTTGTACAAGGACGAGCAGAAAAGGACGCTTGTCTATGAGGGCATCGAGACACACGTCAGCATTGAGAAGCCGGGCGAACCCGATGAAAACAAGGCCACGGTAGAGATGTACAATCTCAGCATGGACGCTATGCGGGACATGACAACGCTGTCGTTCAAGCCTCTGCAGAGCAAGAAGAATCTCATCGTCATCTTCGCAGGGGACGAAACAGAAGGCATGTCGCAGTGCTTTGCTGGCGAAATACAGACGGCCTATGCCGATTTTTCGGGAGCGCCGACCATCAAGATGCACATCGAGGCCGCCGCTGGTTCCTACCCTAGCTTGAAGGCGTCCCCGCCCATTGCCGTGAAGGGGAGCCAGAGCGCGGCTTCCCTCATCGAGCAGTTTGCCAAGGAGTCCGGCTACAGCTTTTTGAACAACGGCGTGACCTCCAGCGTCAAAAACGCCGTCTTGAACGGCGATCCAGTGACCAAGATGCGGACAGTCGCGAACATGGTGGGCTGTGAACTCATAGTCGATGACAACCAGGTCAAGATCCAGCCCTACGACAAGGGACTGGATCAAGGCAACGCGGTGCTGATGGACAAGGACTCGGGGATGCTGGGCTATCCGACTTTCACCAGCGAGGGCATCAAGCTGCGGTGCTTGTACAATCCCGATTTGCAGCTTGGCGGCATGGTCGAGGTCAAGACGGTGGTTCCTGGGGCCGAGGGGACGTGGAAGATCACCAAGCTCTCGCACTCTCTGGTAGCAAACAGCAATGCTCCCAGCGATTGGTTCAGCGAAGTCGAGGCCTCGCCTTTGGATGCCCAGCCCAAGGAGAAGAAGACCAGCAAGGAGAAGAAGGAGGCGAAGAAGTAATGGCTGAAGACACCACCCGCACAAGCAACCGCCGTCTGAACAGCGGGGCCAGCGAGTACAATGCGCTCTCCTTCATGATGGAGCAGATGATCAAAAACATCGTCAACACGGCCATTCCCGTGAGGGTCGACTCCTGCACCAAGCCCGGTGTCGGCGGTGCCGCAGGGTACGTCTCCGCGACCCCGCTCGTCCAGCAGAGGGGCGCGGACGGCAAGGCGCTCGACACCGTAAGCCTTCCCCAGCTTCCGTATATCCGGCTCAGTGCCAGCACTGCGGCGGTTGTGATTGACCCGCAGCCTGGGGACGTGGGGTTTGCCGTCTTCGCCCAGCAGGACATTTCCAATCTCAAGGCGGGCTCCAGCGACCCCGTGCAGGCTGGCAGTTTCCGTACTTTTGATATGTCGGACGGCGTATTTATCCCCGCAATTCTGGGTGTAGCTCCTACAACTTACGTCCATCTTGACCCAGAAAAGGGCGAAATTACATTGAAGGCTCCGACAAAAATCACCATCGAAGCTCCCCAGATCGAACTAAAAGGCCCTGTCAAAATGGGCGGGGCAGGCTCCAGCGACACCATCACGCTAGACGGCAACGTCTCGACCAACGGCAACATCACGGCTGCAGGCAACGTCAACGCGGGCCACTTCTATGGCCCCGTCAACTAGGGAGGCAGGCACATGGCGCATACACGCAAGACGCTCCTGCTCAACGGCAACTGGGATCTCACGCTCGACAAGTCTGGGCGCATCGCCGTTGCGGACGGCCCCTACGCCACGGCGCAGAACGTGGCCAACGAATGCCGCTTGTTTACTCAGGACGCCTACTTCGAGCCTAACAGGGGCATCCCCTACTACCTCATCACCCTTGGCAGGAAGCTCTCGCCTTCCGTCCTGCGGGCGCGTCTTCGCGATGCGGCCTTCCTCGTGGAGGACGTGGAGGACGTGACGGACGTAGTGCTGGAGAGCCTCGACACAGAGACCCGCAAGGTCACGGGAGAAATCCAATTCACCTCAAAGGAGGGCGAGAATGCCGCTGTTGAACTTTGATCCACAGGTGGGCATGGTTGCCCCCGATACTGCCGTCCTTCGCGATGCCGTGGCGGCCAACTGGGAGCAGGCCTTCAACACGGGTGACGGCAGTCCTACTCTCGACACCGAAGCCGCGACCCCCGCAGGCCAGCTCGTGGACGCCGAGGCCGCATACCTCGCGCAGACCAATGCGGAGTTCCTGTACATCGCCAGCATGTTGAACCCCCGCACCAGCGAGGGCGTCTGGCAGGATGCGCTGGGGTACATTTATTTCTTGAGCCGCAAAGTCGCCCAGCCTACCCTTGTCACAGTAACGTGCTCCGGCCTGCAGGGGACGGAAATCCCTGCCGGAGCGCAGATGCGGGACGATGACGGGGTGCGCTATGAACTCACCTCCACCGTCACCATCCCCGCTGGCGGGAGCGTGGACGGCGTTTTCCAGTGCCTTGAGGCTGGCCCCATTGAATGCCCAGCCGGAACGCTTTCCACCATCGTGACCGTGATCCCTGGCTGGGACTCCGGCACCAACGCGGCCGCAGGCGTGATAGGACGCAACAGGGAGTCGCAAGCCGACTTCGAGAACAGGCGCTACGCCTCGGTCGCGAAGAACAGCCACGGCTCCGTTCTTTCGCTGCAGGGAGCCTTGGCAGACCTTGACGGCGTGGTGGACTGCGCCGTGCTGGAGAACCCGACCAGCGCGACTGTCACCAAGCACGGCGTCTCCATCCCCTCGCACTCGGTTGCCATCTGCATATACGGCGGGGACGATGACGCTATCGCCGAGACCATCTACATGAAGAAGGACGCCGGATGCGGAACCACTGGCGGGACCACCGTCACCTACACCGCAACCGACTTCGGGAATGCCGTCTACAACTACTCCATCGTCCGGCCCACGCCTACCGATGTCCATATCGCGGTTGAAATCAACCGCACGGACGCCACTTCCGCGACTGTGGAGCAGGACATCAAGGACGCCGTCGTCGCAGACTTCAACGGGCAGGATACCAACTCCGGCAACGTCCGCGTTGGCCTCGCCCAGACGCTCTACGCCTCGCGGTTCGCGGTTGCTGTCATTAAGACCGCAGGCGTCTCCGACCTCGTGGGTATTACCGTAGCCCTCGGCACTGGAACGGCGGGGGCCAGCATTACGATTCCTGGTGACGTGGAACCGACCATCAGTGCATCTGACATCACCGTCACCATCAACGAGCCCTAAAGGAGGGAAGCCACATGTCAGCATTCCAGTACGCGCCCGAATGGCAGGGGTCTCTCAGCGGGCGCTCGTTCGAGAAGCAGACCGAAGACGCCATCAACGCCATCCTGCAGAGGCTGGACGAGGTAGCCGCCGCGCAGTCTCAGGTGGCAACGCAGACCAGCAACGGCCTCATGTCTGCGGCCGACAAGGTGAAGCTGGACGGCATCCAGAACCAGCTAGACGCGCTGGACGCCCGCATCGCCGCGCTGGAGTAGCCCATGGCAGATCTCCGCGACAAGAGAACCCAGCTTCGCGTCAATTGTCTTGACATCATAAGCGACATAGACGCGCTGGAACCTGTCATCAGCCAGTACGCCGCTTCCCCGCGCATCCTCGCCCTGCTGGTCAAGAAGGCGGCTTTGCTCGACCCCGGCAGAGACCTCATGCGCTGGTACGAGGGCGAGTTCAACCCGAAAACGGCGCAGGGCGTGGGTCTCGACATATGGGGGCGCATAGTCGGCATCGGCAGGATGCTCTGGATGCAGAGCACCGAGTTCTTCGGCTTCGCCTATCAAAACCTTGAGAACTTCGATCATGCCCCGTTCTGGATTGAAAGTCTGGCGCAGGGACAGTTCCGTCTGACGGACGAAGCCTACCGATTCCTCATCTTCTACAAAGCGGCCGCAAACATCGGGCGCGGGGACATGGCCAGCGTCAACGCCCTGCTCAACTCTCTGTTCGAAGCGGAGCACGGGCCTGCCAACAGCTATGTTCTAGAAGTCGGCCCCATGGAGATCCGCGCCGTCTTCAACTTCTACCTGACAGGCTACGAACAGGCGCTGCTTGAGCAGTACGGCCTCCTCGATCGGCCTGCAGGCGTTCTTTTCAGCTGGTACCAGCACGATCCGTCTGAGATGTTCGGCTTCGCAGGCCAAGAGCTCCAGAACTTCGACAACGGCATTTTCTCGCCGTTTGAGTACCAGACACCATCTCCCGCATAAGGAGGATACAACATGGCAATTCAGTCCCAGCCTTCCCGCATCTCCGAACCTTTTGCGGGATCAGGCACAAAAAACACCATACCCGCTACCAATTCCACGCCTTCGGCCTCGCAGGCCGCATCGTGGGCTTCGGGCTTCCCGCCGGAGTGCTCCCAGCCGATTTCCGCTGGCGGTTGCCCTGTCCCAAGAAACGACATGAACGGCGTCCTGAACTGGCTCTCGCAGGGCTTCGCCTTCCAGCAGGATGGTGGCATTTGGGAGTGGTCGGCTCTGGCAGACTACGATCTCCAGCGCGTGGTGCGGGGGTCTGACGGCGTGCTCTACTGCAGCGTGGCGCAGTCCGGCCCCGGCGTTGTCGCAGGGGCGCAGGACCCGACAGCGGACAACGGCACCTACTGGGGGCCTGTCCCCGTGGCGACTCCGGCGGTCTCGGCTGGCGCGAACGAGGCGGTTACTGCCGCATGGGTAAAAAGCATTGCGGCCGCGCCCGTCTATCTTGACCCCGCAGGCTCCGATTCCAATGACGGCATGAGCGCATCAACGCCAGTGCAGACGTTCGCCAAAGCAATACAGATAGCTTCAGCGTTGTCCCAGCAGGGCATGCGCTTTATGGTTGCCGCCGGAACCTATGTCGGCAATCTGGAGCTGTCCAACAACAACCTTGTGCTTGAAACTCAGGGGGCTGTTTCTATTTCTGGTTATGTTGAGATAAGCAACAAAGCTTCCTGCATTATCTCCGGAAGTGGAACTTTATCTATATCCGGATATATCTATTTATATTCGCAAGGCTTTTTCTTGTCCGAACGTCAGTTAACCATAAACAGCACCTCTAGCGCTTCCATTAGAATCGAAGACTTGTCTTGCTGTGATCTTAGAGAAGATTGTTTAATAACGACCAGCAATGTAAGTTCTTGTATATTTTTATCGAACAACTCTTTCTTCATATCTTATAAACCTGTGTCTGTAACAGCTACATCTGTCAACTATGTTTTTTATGCTACGCGATTATCAATGCTTAGGCTTTACGGAAACGTAACAATAGGTGGAACTGGAAATGAAAACGCCTTTCTTATTACTTCTGAAGCTGTTGCTTATTCAAGTGGTTCTGTTGTCGTTGACGCAGGATGCGTGGATAAAGCTGTTATAAGCATGAACGGTGGTGCGTTTACTTTTGCAGGCCAGTCTAATGTTATTCATGGAGCAACCGCCGCAAACACTTCAATTATCCTTCTAGCTGGCCATTGTTATTTAGATTTAACTGGTTCAGCTACTTTAACCATTCATATCCATGGCACTGGCGGTCGCATCTTCTATATGTTTAACAACTCCTGCGCTATTCTTGCTGGAGGGGCAAAGCTTGCGTTTGTGTTTGAAAGCGGAGCTACCGCAAGATATATTCTTGATGTATGGCTATGTTCAACTTTTTCTGTTTTGGATAACTCTGAAATAGACTTTGGAACTGGAACTGTTAATAATGGAACAATAGATTGTACTTGTAATTCTTTGGTTGAAATAGCCACTGGAGCAACGCTTTCTGGTACAATCACTGGGAAGCGCTATGTTGCTGACTTTGGAGGTCAAATATATACTTCTGGAAGCGGAGCAAACCGCATTCCGGGTTCCACTGCCGGAACCGTTTCCTCGACAAGTTACGGCTATTACAACTAGGGGGGGGTTATCTATGCGGAACAATGCAATTACCCACTACCAGCTTTCCGACTCCCGCATCTGGTCCGTTGCCGATGCTTGTTTCGTCTCCTCCGCGCCCGAGGATGCCGTGCTTGGCCCCTGTCCTGATGAGCATGGCGAATCCTCGCTTGAAGGCCTGATCGGCTGCCTTCACTTCTACGGCTACGAGCTAGGCGAACTCAAGACGGACGAGGAGTATGCCGCCGAAGTCCGCGAGAAGCGCAACGCACTCATCGCTGAAACCGACTACATGGCGATGCCCGACTACCCGCTCGATGCCGAGAAGAGGGCCGCAGTCCTCGCCTACAGGCAGGCCCTTAGGGACGTGCCTGAGCAGGCAGGCTTCCCCCGCCAGATAGACTGGCCCGTCAAACCCTAGCCGCGCCCACGGGCGCAAGGAGGACCTATGTCCACACCTACGATTCTCGACTACCCCGGCGCTCGGTACCTCTACAACGTGCAGGCCGGACAGGACGCCGAGGAGTATGCCACCAAGGACGCCTTCACGGGTGCGACCGCCGATGATGATGGCACTGCGGGTCTTGTTCCCGCTCCCGAAGCCAGCGCGGACGTCATGTTGCTGTGCTCGGATGGCACATGGAAAACCCTCGCCGACCTCGGCATCACCGTCTCCTAGCCTAGTACCATAGACGCAAGAAAAGCCCCCTTCCTCGCGGTTGGGGGCTTCTTTGTTGCTATGCCTGCGGCGTCTGTTCTGGGCCTTTGAGGTGGCGTCCTACCAGCCATCTGACTGATTACGTTCCCATGATGTTCTTTACTTGCACGGGCATTTCAGCCATCTTCTGGATGGCGTTGCTGGCAGGCACGACGTTGCTCATCTCAGGGGAGACGGCCTGCCCTAACCACTCAAACCATATGCCGTCATCCAGTATCGGCTGGAGCTGACCAGGAGGCAACGCACCTACGCAGAGCTTTCCGGCGCTGGTTGGGGGCCAGCAGAAGGTTGCGACGAGAACAACGCTGACCTCGCCTGTAAGCTTCCAGCGAATCCACCAGAACTCGCCTGCGTTTTCTGCTGTCGGCGTCATGCCTCTACCTCCTTCTCTGGGCCTTTAAGGTGCCTTCCCACGAGCCACCTTATTAACCCTGATCTTGTCATCCCCTGCGCCCGTGCGCTCATGTCCAGCGCGGCCATCCACTCTGCAGGCAGGCGCACCTGGAACTGCGCCATCTGGCCCGTGGCAGGACGGCCTCCGGCGTGACGGCGGGGCTTCTTAATCCTTTCCATGCAGTAGCTCCTCCCCGAAGCCGAGGCCACACGTCTCTCTCCGTGCTTGTTCATCTCCGAAGAAGGGGTCGTACCCCATGTCCGGGTCTCCTTCGCGCATACGAAGAAGTTGTTCTG
>Ga0326511_10004735_pt1 | contig 10794 bp, 16 predicted proteins | sample 0_2496_0518_D_FD_203701 | JGI IMG/M metagenome (GOLD analysis project Ga0326511, IMG submission 203701) | Bovine rumen microbial communities from UC Davis, California, United States - 0_2496_0518 | ecosystem: Host-associated > Mammals > Digestive system > Stomach > Rumen | place: USA... | reverse complement strand
ACTATTAGAGGCCTACGATAACGTAGAGCTTACCGCTAAGGACTTTGAGGAAATCCGGCAAGACATCGAAGCCCTCAGCAAGAAAGTGGAGGCCGCGCTCTCCAGATACAACGGCGCGGAGTGACCCCCTCCCCCCGCCCCCCGAAAAGTTAAAATGGGAAAACCAAACACCGGGGAAAGGCCAACCCTTCACAGCGCGGGAAGTCAAAACTTTTAGGGGGGGGGTATGCGTACCCTGTCCGGTTTTTTTGAAGATACTTCCCGACCTGTGCAACCATGCGGGTTTACGCGGATAAGGGGGGGGCTGTAACAGATGTAACACTTGCAGAAAAATAAGTGTTACACCCCTCCCCCCCGATATTACCCCTACAGGTTGAGAGGGTATCGACCTGAGGCGAGAAGCTCTTATATCCGCGGAGAAATCCACACCCGGCGGGGTATCTGCATGAGACTCACAGCAACGTAACAGGGCTTTTACCTCCACATGATAAAAAAGGGGGATCAGACATTGAACAGGGATCAGGCACGCGCTGAGGCCAAAGGCCGGATAGAGGAATACCTGAGGATGAAGGGTATAGACCCGCGGAAGAGTTTTCCATGTTTCAATCCTCAGCACGCGGACACACACCCCTCTATGAGCTTTGACCGGAAACACAACCGCGTAAAGTGTTTCTCTTGTGGGGCAAGCTATGACATATTCGACCTTGTAGGCATGGAGTACAACCTCGACAACAAACAGGCCTTTGCTAAGACCTATGAGCTATTCGGGATCAGGGAGGACGCCGGACAAATGCAAGCCAAAACCGGACAAAATACACATACAGATGTGTATACACATACAGATACACATACACAGCCGGACTACACTCAGTACTACAACGAGCGGAAAGCTCATGTCTCAGAAACAGACTACCACCGCGGCCTCAGCGCTGAGACGCTGGAAAAGCATTGGATCGGATTTGACCCGAACTTCCGGACTACAGATAAGGATACCGGAGAGTACACCACATGGAGGGCGCTTATCATTCCTACAGGCAAAGGGAGCTATACTGTGAGGAATACAGACCCGGAGGCCTCGAAGAAAAACCGCTACCGCAACCGCGGCGCCTCTCAGATCTTCAACCTCCAGACCCTCCACAAGGCGGAGAGGCCTATCCTCATAGTGGAGGGCGAGATAGACGCCATGAGCATAGAGGAGGCCGGAGGGGAGGCTGTGGGCTTAGGATCGCTGGATAACATCCAGCTACTCCTCCGCGTGCTGGAGGAAAAGAAGCCGTCTCAGCCGCTCATTATCGCGCTGGATGAGGAGACGGAACCGGAAAAGAAAGAGAATGTGAGCGAGAAGGAAAAACAGCTTACAGACGGCCTCCAGAGGCTCCAGATACCCTACTATACGCTGAGACCCTTTGCGGGATACCATGACGCGAATGAGGCTTTGATGAGAGACCGGGAGGCCTTTGTGGAGGCTGTGGCAAGCGCTGAGAACATAGAGAAGCAAGCGGAAGAGGAAGAGAAAGCGGCCTACCTAAGCACTACCGCCGGAGCGAACCTCCAGAGCTTTATAAACGGCATAGCGGAGAGCGTGAATACACCTTGTATCTCTACAGGCTTTTCAACGCTGGATAGAGTCCTTGACGGCGGACTTTATGAGGGACTTATAACCATAGGCGCCATTAGCTCATTGGGTAAAACTTCCCTTGTGCTACAGGTTGCGGATCAGGTAGCTCAGGCCGGGACGGATGTACTCATATTCTCGCTTGAGATGGCGCGCGCCGAATTGATGAGCAAGAGTATTAGCCGCCACACCCTCCAGCTTGCATTAGATCGGAGAATGGACACCCGCAACGCTAAGACCTCCCGCGGGATCACGGACGGCAAGCGCCACATGAACTACAATCAGACGGAGGCTCAGCTCATACAAGAAGCTATCTCAGCTTATGGCGAGTACGCGGATAGAGTTTACATACAGGAAGGGGTAGGGGACATCGGGACGGCTCAGATCAGGGAGACGATAGAGAAGCACATCCGCTATACAGGCCGGAGGCCGCTTGTCATTGTAGACTATCTCCAGATCGTAGCGCCGCACAATGACAGGGCAACGGATAAACAGGTAGTAGATAATTGTATCCTTGAGCTAAAGAGGATCAGCAGGGATTGTAAAATACCTGTTATAGCTATTTCATCTTTTAACCGTACATCATACAAGGCGGAGGCTCAATTTGAGAGCATGAAAGAGTCCGGCGCCATTGAGTACGGAAGTGATATAGTTATCGGCCTCCAGCTCAAGGGCGCCGGAGGCGTAGGCTTTAATCCTACAGAGGAGAAGCAACGGAACCCGCGGCAGGTGGAGCTTGTAATCCTCAAGAATAGACAGGGCAAGGTAGGAGACAAGGTACTCTATGAGTACTATCCGATGTTTAACTATTTTGATGAGAAAGGTTTGGCATAATGGCGGAGCTTGACTTCTCAGCGCTCAGAAACATACAGGGATTTACACCTGTAGAGACGGCGGATAACCCTTTCCTACAGGCCTCCACCGCGCCCAAAGAGGCCTACAGAGCCGCCTATGAGTACCACAAGAGGAACTATCCGCCTGTGGTAAACCTTGCCTATTGGCAAACGCACACAGCCGGAGCGGATGAGGCGCCAAAGGAAGAGCTGGAGTATTGGGAAAAGGCCGCGGCAGACCTTGTAAAAACAGCCTCAGAGAATAAAAGCAACCGACTTTTAACGGACTTTTTAACCGCGATATATGCGGATTTAGAGAGAGAATATATGAGGATCAGGGGATAAACCCCCCATAGTCTCCGGCGAGACGGAAGGGCGCCCCACCACGGCGAAAGGATCAGAAAAACCGGACGCACGCGCGCATACCCCCTCCCTAAAGGTACACCCCATACGCGGGAACCTGTACAGTCTTTTTTACCTACACTCCGGCCTCGCGGAGAAACCCACAGAGAGGGAAAGACAGAGGGGACGCACACAAAGGCCTCTAAACGGCTTCCAGAGCGCCTCTCTGCCTCAGGTGGACTCAGGTGGAGAAATCCTTGACCCGATAGCGAGAAGCCCCTCAGAGAGGCTCTCAGACCCCACAGGACGCGCATTAGGTGGAGGCTCAGCTCTCCGCCTTTTTGTGTACTTAATAATACACTCATATATGAAAATAAGCGTTGACAGAGTGAACTTGAGGCGCTATAATGTCAAGTGTGAGGAGAACATATACACATACACATACACATGTGTATACACACAAACGGAGGCGGAAAGAATGAGCGAGATCATCATAGCCAATAGCGGCGCTATCCAGACTCAAGCGGCACTACCTGAGGAGCTGTATCTCCGCTTTGTATCATTCATAGACGCGAAACCCGCAACGGTAGCCACATACACCCGCGCTCTCCGGCAGATGTTTAGATACTTTGGGGAGAACGGTATCCAGCACCCGGAGCGGGAGGACATTATCTCCTACCGGGAGAGCCTCAAGGCCTCAGGCCACAAGCCCACCACCGTACAGAATTACATCACGGCAACGCGCCTATTCTTTGCATGGACTGAGCAGGAGAATATTTACCCGAATATAGCCGCGCACATCAAAGGCGCGAAGCTCGACAGGGATCACAAGAAAGACTACCTGACCTCCAGACAGGCTAAGACGGTACTCACAGATATAGACCGCTCCACGCCTCAGGGCGTCCGGGACTATGCAATCATCGCGCTCATGATGACCGGAGGCCTCCGCACTATCGAAGTAGCAAGGGCGGACGCCGGAGACCTCCGCACGGTGGGAGACTGTACAGTCCTGTACATACAGGGAAAAGGCCGGGATGAGAAAACCGAATACATTAAGCTCTCCGCGCCTGTAGAGAAAGCGCTCAGGGACTACCTCAAGCTCAGGGGAGAAGTACCCTCCACCGCGCCGCTCTTTGTCTCCATGAGTAACAACAGTAAAGGCAAACGGATGACAACGCGCGCCGTCTCCGGGATCGCAAAGGCTTGCATGATTGAGGCCGGATATAACAGCTCCAGACTCACCGCACACAGCCTCCGGCACACAGCCGTAACGCTCAGCCTCTTAGCTGGAAAGCCGCTGGAGGAGGTACAGCAATTCGCACGGCACGCGAATATAGCCACTACTATGGTATATGCCCACCACCTCGACAAGGCGAAGAATGGTTGCGCTGAGGCTATCGCAAACGCTATCTTTTGAGGAGTGGAGGGCATGAACAGTAAACGAAAAGGGAACGCCGGAGAGCGGGAACTCCTCTCTATTCTCCAGCAACACGGCGAGGCCGCGCGTAACGATCAGACCTTTATAGGAGGCAAGGGCAACCCGGATATTCTCTACTATGACGGACGCGCGCACTACCACATAGAATGCAAGCGGACGGAGAAGCTAAATATTCACGCGGCGCTCCGGCAAGCTGAGAGCGATGCTGAGGACGCTATCCCTGTGGTGATATTCAGACGGAACCGGGAGCCTTGGTATATTACGATGCGTTTAGAGGACTTTTTAGGAGGCGAGAAGCAATGACGGAGAAGGAATACAGAGAGGCCGAAGGGGTAAACAAGAGTACACTTTGGGAAATGCGGAAGAGTCCAGCGCACTACAAATACCTCCTCGATCACCCGGCGGAGGACACTACCGCGCTCAGGTTTGGAAGAGCGCTCCACGCCGCTATTCTCACTCCTACATTGTATAAAAGGGACTTTGTAGTAGCTCCAGAGGTAGACAAGCGCACAAAGGCCGGGAGGGAAGAGTACGCCGCATGGAAAGCGAGTCTACTTCCTGAGGCTGAGGAGATCACCGCGGAGGAGGCTCAGACTATAGCGGAGATGGTAAAGGCTTTTCGCCGCGATAAGGACGCCATGAGGCTCCTCAAGGGTACACGGCGGGAGCTACCGATATTCTGGAATGATAAAAAGATTGGCCTCAAGTGTAAGTGTAGGGTAGACGCTATCGGGAAAGAGGCTATAGTAGACCTCAAGACTACCTCAGATATAACCACCTTTGACCGGGACGCCAACGCCTACGGTTATCACCTACAGGCCGCTCACTACCTCCGCGGAGTGGAGGCTAAGACCGGGAGGCGCCCGGAGTGGTACTTTATAGCCATTGAGAAAAAGCCGCCGTATGGAATCAAGATCATAAAGGCAACGCCGGGATTCATTGACTACGGAGACTACATCCGGGACGCGCTACTCGAAAAGGTTAAGGACTGTGAGACCCGCGGCGAGTGGCCTTCCTATGGGATCGGAGAGATAGCGGAGCCACGGTGGGCGAATTGGGAGGTGAATTGATGTGTTGACGCATTGGAAGAAGCTAAACAACCCAAACTATTTGGGAGCCTATGCCTTTGACCGCGGCGAGGAGAAGGTAGCCACGATCAGGAACGTAACGCGGGAGACGGTGGTAGGAGCTGAGGGCAAGAAGTCGGAGGAGACGGTACTCCACTTCGCTCAGGACATCAAGCCGCTCATTCTCAACACTACGAACGCTAAGACAATAGAGAGGCTCCTCAGGACGCCGTATATTGAGGAGTGGAAGGGCGGAAACATTGTCTTAGTAGTCCGGGAAGTAAAGGCCTTTGGTGAGACTGTGGAGGCTGTGAGAGTCAAGCCGGAGCGTGTTACCGCCGTCTGTGAGGCTTGCGGTAAGAGAATAGAGGCCGCTGGAAAGATGAGCGCTCAGGAAGTAGCGGAGTACACCCGGAGCCGATTTAACCGGACGCTATGCGCGGAATGCGCTAAAAAGGTATGATTGCACAATGGCGGAGGCCGTACAGAAAAAACAGCCTCCGCCGCCTCAATACAGAGGCTCTCAGCAATCGGATAGAGCAAAGGGTAGCGCGCACCATAAAACGCGCTCTCTCAGGGGATACAGACGCTCTTATCACTATTCTAAAGGCTACCGGAGATTTGCCAAAGGACTACAGGATCAGGGAGGAGGAGCTTAGGTGATAACTATAGCCGTGATAGCTCAGAAAGGCGGAGTCGGGAAAACCTCCACCGCTCAGGCTATCGGAGTAGGACTCTCGAAGTACAACGCCGCAAGAGTCCTATTCATTGACACAGACGCACAAGGGAACCTCAGCCGGAGCATGGAGGCCGACTACTCAGGAACCACCGGAGGAGACGCTCTCGAAGTCCTCACAGGCCGCGCCACGGTGGAGGAGTCTATCCAGCACACGCCGCACGGAGACATAGTAGCCGCTACTCCGGCCTTGAGCGGAGCCGACCGGGAGCCTACCCTCTCGAAAGTAGGCCGGGAGTACAGGCTCAGGAAAGCTCTGGAGGCCGTCTCCGGCCTCTATGATGTGTGTATTGTAGACACCCCTCCGGCGCTCTCTATCCTCACCGTAAACGCGCTCACAGCCGCCGATAGAGTGATTATACCCGCGCAAGCGGATGATTACAGCCTCGAAGCTCTGGAGCGCCTCAGCGAGACGCTGGAGACCGTCAAGGCCTATTGCAACCCCTCTCTACAGGTGGACGGAGTACTCCTCACACGGTTTAACAGCAGGACGGTACTCAGCCGGGAGATAGCGGAGATGATAGAACAGGCCGCGGAGCGAATGGGTACACGCCTCTACCAAACGCGGATCAGGGAGTGTACAGCCGTCAAAGAAGCTCAGGCGCTCCGGGAGGACATATACTCCTACTCTCCGCGGAGTAACGCCGCGCGGGACTACAAGGCGCTACTGGAGGAGCTGAGCCTATGAGAGGCCTCAGGGGATGGATTATACCAACGCGCTTTGAAAAGGCCTACATACTCCTCTACAACAGCCGGATAAAGGCCTCACAGTTTCATATAAAGGCCGGGATCACAGACAAGGCTGAGGCATGGAGACAGCTCAGGGAGTACAGGGATAGAGTTATCAGCGGGGAAATTCCAGACCCTCGCGACAAGTATAACAGATGGAGATAGGAGGCTCTCAGGATGAAAAAGACCTTTACAGACAAGATACAACAGAAAGCCGTGAACCCCACGCTACAATTCATCTCAGAGGCCGCTTCTGAGCCTCAGAAGGTGGAGGCGCCCAAACGCACACCCTCCACCTCCGGCACGCCTCAGAGGGCGCCACAGGCACGGAGAGCGCTATCCGATGAGGAGACGAAAAGCCGCCGTCTCCAGCTCCTCCTCACCCCTTCCCTCTACGATCAGCTGAGAGACAAGGCCGCGGAGGAGCGGATGAGTGTAAACGAGATGATAAATGTTATCCTGAGAGACTTCCTGAGAAAGTGAGGACGGACACATGGAAGAGAAGAAAGTCTATACCATAGAGGAGATTGTAGACATCCTGCAAGTAACCCGGAGGACGGTTTATAACTACATCAAAAGCGGCAGGCTCAAGGCCGTAAAGATTGGGAAGTATTGGAGAGTCACCGCTAAAGCGCTGGATGAGTTTCTCACTCCTACTAACTAAAGTTGTAGCACGCGCGCGCGTAGAGCCGCTCTAATTGTGCTACAGCTTCGCTCTAACTATGGAGGCCTACAGATGACACTACCACAGACCGCGGAGGACAGGATCACACAGATCAGGAAGATAGCCGACCTCACTCTCTACCGGATTCAGAATGGACATAACACGGAGAAGGAACGGACGGAGCTACTCAGACAGTACGATATATTAGACCGTATCCTCCAGAGGAGCGCCGCCGTAGACTCGAATAAGAACGCACCCATTTTCCAGCTCCTCGCTCACTTAGACCGGGAGGCCGGGATCACTTGAGACATGACTCAAGATAGGCTATAATGTCTACATCTGCAAATTATCATTAGCGGAAGTAGAAACTACCCTCAAATTACACCCATAATATACCGGACTATGAAAGGAGTACCACCTATAGATGAAAACCACGGAGAAGAGGCTCGAATACATCCGGCTCCGCGCTGAGGGCAAGAGCTACAGGGTTATCGAAGCTGAGGCCGGGATAAGCCGGAGTACCTGTAGTGAGTGGGAAAAAGAACTCTCTCCAGAGATAGCACGCCTCCGGCAGGAAAACCTCGAAGCTCTCTACAATGAGTACGGCATGATGAGAGAGGCGCGTATCCGCCGGATCGGAGACACCCTCCGCCGCATTGATGAGGCCATAGCTGAGAAACCTATCGAAGCTCTCCCGCTGGATAAGCTCCTCGACTACAAGCTAAAGTACGCCGCCGCTCTCCGGGAAGAATACACCTCAACCGCATACACGGAGGCCTCCGGCGCCGCTCAGGATACGCTTGAGGCAATACAAGGCGTATACCGCCGACTCTCCTCAGGGGACGCCTCCACCGCACAGGCCAAAGTAGAGCTTAGCGTATTGGATCACATGGCGGACGGATACAACAGAGCGCACCCATTTGCAGACCTTTTCCCGAATCAATAACCTGTAGAGAAAGGTAGAGGCCTATGGCTACAAAGGAACCCGCTCAAAGCGCGAAAGAGTTTTACGATAAGTACAGCCGGAAAAGGTACACTCCCGAAAACGCCGGACTTTGCACAATCCTAAATTACATATACCTCACCCTCTTACAACGTGAAGATGAGGACAGCCGCGAAGAATTCCAGCTACCGGAAACCCTGTACACGCCTGAGCGGCAAAATGCTATTATACTAAAGGCAATCGCAAGCGAGAATAACAGTAACGTATCTTTCCTCTCAAGTATGCTGAGCCTTGTGGGGTGGCTTGCTACCGCTCATGATTCTGCTTTGATTGAGCGGAATTCGGTTAATGTATATCTCAATACAGCGCTCCATGATATAGGCGGATTAGACCCTACCGCAAGAATAATATTAGAGGCCGGGAACCGCGAGAAGCCGGATGTACTACAATTCATAATTGACCGCGGAAAGAGTTACACCCGCGAGTATAGGGACATGAGGGATTTTATAATAAATTCCTTCTGTTTCGTTCTCGCGTACAATACCCTTATTGACATGATCGGAAAAGATTTGTCTGTACCTGAGTTTTATGTGTTCAAAATAGCGACAATGGAATCACGGAACCGCCTCAGTAAACTTAACAGGTTTTTACTTGACTATGCCCACATAGACAAGCCGGAATACTTAACCGTAGACACCACACCTATAGAGATACCGCCTATACCCGATGATAATATAAAGGCCGCTGATTATTACATAAAGGCCGCAATTAAAAACCGGGAGGCATGGAGTGTATCTCTTACTCAGATGACAGATAACTACTGGAGGCGTGATATAGGTGATAACGGATAAAGACAAGCGCCTGTATGAGGAATCACAGCTACCAAAGGCTCCAGCCTCTCCAGATCAACAGCTCGAAGGATACGCATACTCCAGCGCCCTCCAGAGCAAACCTATGCACGGCCTCATATCATCCTCTACCGCCCACGGCAACCTCCAGATAGACGCTATCAATCACTCCGGCACAATGGAGAGCGAGGGAGTCATTATAACCATTGATGAAGAGGCCATACTGGATATTAGCGCTCAGACTTTCAAAACCCTTATTATTCTCCTCACAAAGATAACAGATCAGCTCCCGCGGAAAGACTCTATCACGGTGGAGGCTATCCAGAAAGGCAGAATAGTAAAGTTACCGCTCAGCGAATACATGGAAGTCTGCAAGCTGAGAGACCGTAAAGAGGCGCGCGCTCAGCTAAACGATTCTATAAAGGCGCTGTACGCTATCTCTCTCGAATGGGACGAAACCTCTTGGGAAAGGCCGGAGGGCAAGAGCCGAAAGGTACAGGTGAAGAAACACCACCGAATGAGGATCACGGATCACACGATCACTCCGGCAGAGGGGAACCCTATCAAAAACGGTGTAGCAGAAATCAGGTTTAGCTTCGACATGGCGGAGTACCTGAGTAACGCCTATATAATGCCATACCCTACCGCGCTCCTCTCTATCAATACCCACAATCACCCCTATAGTATCCCTTTGGGTTGGAAGCTCTGCACCCTCCACAATATGAATTATGGCGGGAAACAGCAGAACACCACCACAGTAAAGACGCTCCTCAACGCCGCGAAGGGTATTCCGCGCTATGAGTCCATAGCCGCCGATGGAGAGATATACCGCCGCATTATAGGCCGCCTTGACCGGGACTTAGCCGCATTGGTGGAGGCCGGGGTACTCTCCTCCTATTGGTACTTTGATGAGGACGGCAACCGCATAGAGGGCGCCCACTTAGGCTCTCTCAACTATGCGGAGTTTAGCGCATTGTCTATCCACTATGAGCTAAAGGACTACCCGGATCAGACCCCGCGCCTTGAGGCGAATACAAGACGGATCAGCGCCGCGATAAGCCGGAACGCACGGAAAAAAGCCAAAGGAGAGAGCAATTAAGCTCTCCCCTTTTTATGTGTATGTGTATGTGTATGTGTGTGTGTTGAGTGATAAAAAAGGGGGGGTATCCTACATACTTTGGGGGGGTATCCTACATATTTTGGGGGGGTATCCTACATATTGCGATTTTGTGAGACCGCATAAAATAAGGGCTGTGGAGGCGTCATTTTCTCTAATACCTTTAACACAGTTAAAAGGTATACGCGGCCTCTTGGAAAGGCCGCGATACCGCCTATAATAAGGCCTGTAGAAAGAAAGGCCTCGCCGGAGGCCTCTTGAGAGGAGCTGAGTTACTTGGGTGTTGATGGGTACTTACCGCGAGTTAGTAGCGCAATCCGAAAAGCGAAGATCAGACTATTAGAGGCCTACGATAACGTAGAGCTTACCGCTAAGGACTTTGAGGAAATCCGGCAAGACATCGAAGCCCTCAGCAAGAAAGTGGAGGCCGCGCTCTCCAGATACAACGGCGCGGAGTGACCC
>Ga0326511_10004734_pt1 | contig 10796 bp, 8 predicted proteins | sample 0_2496_0518_D_FD_203701 | JGI IMG/M metagenome (GOLD analysis project Ga0326511, IMG submission 203701) | Bovine rumen microbial communities from UC Davis, California, United States - 0_2496_0518 | ecosystem: Host-associated > Mammals > Digestive system > Stomach > Rumen | place: USA: California... | reverse complement strand
GCCCTCTGCGATACAGCCGCCCTCCCCTTCACCTTTGAGCGCAACAGCCTTGCCGCCCTCCAATGGAAGGAGAACCCCGACCGCTCGCAGGACAAGTGGTTTACGCTGCAGTACCCGCAGTATAAGGGCTATCTCTTCCTCTCCTACAAGCGCATTCACGGCCCGAAAGAGCTGAAGGCGCAGGTGGACACTTCCTACCGTTTTGTGGAGGACAATTTTCACTATTCTTCGGGTGTGGACGAGAACACTTTCGTGGACCGCAAGCACAGGCTTTATGGCACTACTTACCACCTGAAGGGGCAGAACGTGGCCAGCACCTATCAGTTTTGGCTGACCGACAGCACCAGCCATTTCCTCCGCGGGGCGCTCTATATCGACGTCACCCCCAATAACGACTCGCTGGCTCCGGTGCTTACCTACCTGCAGGACGACATTAATCACTTGATAGAATCGGTAAGATGGAGATAAAGTTTGTATTTTTGGCATTCGCCATGGCCCTCCTAGCAGGCGGTCTGCAGGCTCAGTCTTTCTCTGAGCAGGAGGTTGTTATTCATATCGTGGGACATGAAGAAGGCGCCACCCCGACCGACTCGATGCAGCTGGCCGGAACGCTCTCTGTGCCATCGGAGGTGCAGGGCCGGCTTCCGGCGGTCATCCTCATCACAGGTTCGGGCGCTCAGAACCGCGATGAGGAGCTGATGGGGCACAAGCCTTTTAAGGTGATAGCCGAGTATCTCTCGGCACGGGGCTTTGCCGTGCTGCGGTGCGACGACCGCGGCGTGGGCGGCTCGACGGGCGAGGTGGCCCATGCCACCACTCTCGATTTTGCGCAGGATGTGCGCCATCAGGTGCACTACCTACAGCAGCAGAAGATGATTGACCCTGACCGCATTTTTCTCTTCGGCCACAGCGAAGGGGCCACGGTGGCCGCCATTGTGGCCGCACAGAGCCGCGGCACAGCCCACCCAGTGGCCGGAGTGGCTATGCTGGGAGGCGCCGGCATGGACGGCCGGAGAACACTGCTGCAGCAGAACGGCGTGATTTTCGCCCTGCGGGGAGTGGCCGACAGCCTTGTGGCCCGGCGGCTGGCCTGCATGAGCGACCTCTTTGTTGTGTGCGACACGATAAGACTGGACGCTGGGGCCGATACGGTGAAAACGCTGAATCTTGCCTTCCGCCCGCTGTTTAAGAAGCATAGCGCGGGCTTGACCAAAGAGCAGAAACGGGTCGTGGGGCTGACCAACACAGAGTGCTACGGCTGGGCATTGTCCATGGCCACACCTTGGATGTGGACGTTTTTGAGGCTCGACCCGGCCGAGTATATCGCCAAGATGGGTTGCCCGCTGCTGGCTATCGGCGGGGAGAAGGACTGCCAGGTGCTTCCCGGAGTCAATCTGCCGGCTATTGCGCAGGTGTGTAAGGAGAATGGTGTGCCGTGCCAGACGATGCTGATGAAAGGGCTGAACCATTTGGGGCAGCAGTGTGAGACGGGGGCTGTGGAAGAATACGTCAACCCCGAACAGGCGCCGGACGACAGAGTTTTGGAAGCTTTGGTTCAGTGGCTTGGCAGCATCGCGGGGAAATAAATTTGTCTATGTCGATTATTTTCTTTATTTTTGCAAAATCAATATTGTAAATTATTAATATATAAAATATTGGATATGTCGAAGTTACTCCTTTTAGGCGACGAAGCAATCGCGCAAGCTTTTATTGACGCGGGCGGCAGTGCCATTAACAGCTATCCCGGCACCCCTTCCACGCAGATTACCGAATATGTCATCAAATCTAAAGAGGCTGCCCAGCAGGGCATCCGTGCCAACTGGTGCGCCAATGAGAAAACTGCCCTTGAGGCCTCCATCGGCGTGGCATACGCCGGCAAACGTGCCATGACCTGCATGAAGCACGTGGGCCTTAACGTCTGCGGCGACCCCTTCATGAATGCCGCCATCATCGGCACTAAGGGTGTTATTATCGTCGTGGCCGACGACCCCAGCATGTTCTCCAGTCAGGACGAGCAGGACAGCCGTTTCTATGGCCATTGGGCTATGATTCCCATGCTGGAGCCCAGCAATCAGCAGGAAGCCTACGACATGGTTTTCTACGGCTATGAGTTGAGCGAGAAGATGGGTACTCCCATCCTTATGCGCATCCCCACCCGTCTGGCCCACAGCCGCGCCGGTGTCGAACGCCGTCAGCCCCTGCCCCAGAACCCCATTTCCTATCCTACCGACCCCAAGAGTTTCGTGCTCCTGCCCGTCAATGCCAAGCGTCTGTATCGCGACCTGATTGACAAGCAGCCTAAGTTCGAAGAATCTTCCGAAACCAGCGGCTATAATCAGTACATTCCCGGCACCGACAAGAGCCGCGGTATTGTTACCACCGGTATTGCCTATAACTACTTGCTGGAGAATTTCCCCGGCGGCAAGTGCCCCTATCCTGTGGTGAAAATCACACAGTACCCCCTGCCCACCGCCATGCTGAGCAAGCTCTATGACGAGTGCGACGAAATTCTGGTGCTTGAAGATGGCCAGCCCTTCGTCGAGGAGCAGATTAAAGGCTGTTTGGGCAAAGGCAAGCCTGTCCATGGCCGCCTTGACGAGGTTATCCGTCGCGACGGCGAGTTGAATGCCGAGAAGGTGGCAAAGGCTCTTGGAATGGCCGTTGCTAACGGTCCTGCCGTGCCCGAGGTGGTCACCAACCGTCCTCCCGCCCTCTGCCAGGGGTGCCCCCATATCGACAGCTACGAAGCTCTCATCGACGTGATGAAGAAGTACGAGCACGGCCGTGTCTTTGGCGACATCGGTTGCTATACCCTCGGCTTCAATATGGGTGCCATCAATACTACCGTCTGCATGGGTGCCTCCATCACTATGGCTAAGGGCGCTGCTGAAATGGGCATCTTCCCCTCGGTGGCAGTCATCGGTGACGGCACTTTCGGTCACAGCGGCATGACTGGACTTTTGGACTGCATTAACGAGAAGGCCAACGTCGTGGTCATGATTCTCGATAATGACATCACCGCCATGACCGGCGGCCAGCCCTCAAGCGCCAATATGAAGCTCTTCAACATCTGCAAGGGCCTCGGTGTCGACCCCGACCACATCCGTCACGTAGTGCCTCTGAAGAAGAATTACGACGAGTTCGTCAAGATTCTTGAAGAGGAAATTGCCTACGACGGCGTTAGCGTCATCATCCCCCAGCGCGTCTGCATTGTAGAGAACAAAAAGCGCGTAGCAGCTAAAAACAAATAAAATGTTAGAATAGTCTGAGTAATCGGAGTTTTCAGAATAATCGGAGTACTCCGATTACTCAGACACCAAAAAGAACACAAGATGAAAAAAGACATCATACTTTGTGGCGTAGGCGGTGACGGCATCGTCTCCGTAGCCAAAATCATCAGCGATGCAGCCCTCAACCTGGGCATGAATGTTAAACAGAGCGAAATCCACGGCATGTCGCAGCGCGGCGGTTCTGTGTTTAGCCACCTCCGCATTAGCAGCGAGCCCATTTTCGCCGATGTAATTCCCGAAGGCAAGGCCGACATCATCCTCAGCTCTGAGCCAATGGAAGCCCTGCGCTATCTGCCCTTCCTCGCCCCCGACGGCGTGGTCATCACCAACAGCGACCCCTTCGTCAATATTAAGAATTATCCTGACATTGAGAAGGTCAATGCCGAGCTGGCTAAATTGAAAAAATGCGTCAGTTTCAACGCCAATGCTATTGCCAAGGAAATCAACGCCCGCGGCAACATGGTGCTCCTCGGCGCTGCTGCCCCCTATCTTGAGATCGAATTTGACGAGCTGGAGAAAGCCATTAAGGCCATCTTCGGCCGCAAAGGCGACGCCGTTGTTGAGACCAACATCAAGGCCATCCGCGCCGGCCGCGATGCGAAGTAAGTAGTAATTGGCTGACATAAATAATATTGGGCCACTTGGCATTCGGTGTCAGGTGGCCTTATTTTTTTCTGTCATGTTGAGAAAAATGTGTACCTTTGCATTTGTTTTAATGTAGTAAGATGAGAGGTGAAAGTTTGAAAATCGTGGTGCTCCTTGCGCTCTTGACTATGGGATTTCAGCAAGGCTTGGGGCAGAGTTGGCCTAAGCGAGGTGGCGCGAGCTATTATTCAGTTGGCCAAATCATATTGCCTCAGAAGGCTGATAGTATTGAGCAGCAGGCAGCACGGCTGTTGTCAGATTATTTGGAAGGCTTTGTGGTTATGCCGGAACCGGCGCAGAGCGATTCGCTCTATTCTGAAGCTAATCCGCAGTACAGGCGGTTGAATCCAACGATCTTTGTGGGACGGACTCACTGGGCAGAGAGGATGCTGCAGCGCAAGGAGGAGGTGAGAGATGATGGTTTCCGTCTGCTGAGTAACGGACGGGTGGCGGCCATCTATGGCCTTCAGGGCAAGGGGGTTCTCTATGGGGCTGCGCGTCTGCTGGAGCTCAAGGGCTACCGCATGACCCATCATCAGATTCCCGATGTGGCTCCTTCTATCCTACCGGGACTGCCAGTAGTGGACGAGGTGAACAATCCGAGTTTTGCCTACCGCGAGATGTGGTACTATACGCCGCATCACAGCCAGGACTATGCCGACTGGCACGGACTGCATTTTCGCCGTGACCTGCACTGGGCAGATGATATGTATGTGCATACTTTCCAGAAGCTTATTCCTCCGCTGGAGTTTTTTGACCGCCATCCCGAGTGGTTCAGTGAAATCGGGGGCAGGCGTGTGCGCGATGGGCAGTTATGTCTGTCAAATCCCGCTGTGCTTGACACCCTTTGCGAACGGCTGGGAGAGCGGATGGCGCAGCAGCCCGAGGCGCAAATATGGTCGGTTTCTAACAATGATAACTACAACGTCTGTCAGTGTGCACGTTGCCGTCATCAGGACTCGATCTATGGCGGGCCGAGCGGTACGCTCATCCATTTCATTAATCAGGTGGCAAGAAGATTTCCCGACAAGACTATTTCCACACTTGGCTATCAGTTCACCCGCCGCGCTCCGCAGCCAGTGAATGGTCGCATCGAGAAGCCCGACAGCAATGTGAACATTATGTTCTGCTCCATCGAATGTGGCCGACAGGAGCCCATCGCAACCGCTGCTGCAGAGGCCTCGTTCCGCAGGGACATGGAGGAGTGGGCAGCGCTGACGGACAATATCTATATGTGGGATTATGTGGTGCAGTTTCGCAACATGTGGAACCCGTTCCCCAATCTGCATGTGCTGGGACCCAATCTTAGATATTTCCGCGACCATGGCGTACACTGGATGTTTGAACAGGGCACTGGGGCCAACAACGTAACATCGTGGATGGAGTTGAGGGAGTATTTGCTGGCTAAACTGATGTGGGACGTGGAGGCCGACGTGGACTCGTTGCTGCATGACTTCTGCCAGCACTACTATGGCTTTGCATCACAGCCAGTAGAGGAGTTGTATCGTGAGATGACACGATCACTGGTGGCATCTGGTAAGCGATTGGACATTTACGGCTATCCTATTGATGCCGCACAAGGCTATTTGGCACCAGCGCAGATAACTAAGTATCAGACCCTCATTCGCACAGCCTATGAAAGCCTCGGCCGATATGACTCTGTGGGAAGGACGTATTATATCGATTACGGTCTGTTCACTGACCAGGTCGTGCGTGACCGAATCCGTTTTTTGGAGCTATCCATAGACTATGCAGTACTAGAGTTGACCATGGCGGGGAAACTGCCGATGGATAGCACATTCGTGCATAGAGCCAATCGTTTTGTCGAGGACGGCCAGCGGCTTGGAATCACCATCCTGCATGAGATGGGGTATACGCTCGCCGAGTACCTTGCTGACATTAATGGTTTTCTGATGAAAAGTAGTGAGCCGAATCTTGCCAGAGGCTGTCCTGTGTTTTTGAAGTCACAGCCGAAACCCCAGTATGCCTGCGGTGGGGGTGCGGGACTAACCGACGGACAGGCGGGTACGCTCGACTACCGCCACTCGTGGCTGGGCTTTTTAGGCGACACGCTGGATGCCATAGTGGACCTTGGCCAGCGACATCAGATTAGCGAAATGAGGTTGGATTTCTTCTTTTATCCCCTCTCATGGATTTTTATGCCTCAACGGGTGGAGTTTTACCTCTCCAACAATGGTCGCGACTGGCGACTAGTGGACACGATATTGCCTAGTAATCCAGAAGTGCTGGCGGTGCCACAGATAAAGATTTGTGCCACACGTGAGTTGAAGGAGAGAGCGCGTTATGTGCGGGTAGTGGCCGTACCGTTGGAAACGATACCCGCTTGGCACCGTGCGACTGGTAATGCACCGTGGATTTTCACTGACGAGATTATTGTTCGTTAGGTTCGGTTCTGCGAGTCAATGAGGATGGTGACGGGACCGTCGTTGACCAGAGACACCTGCATGTTGGCGCCGAATTCGCCAGTCTGCACCTCTTTGCCAAATTCAGCAGAGAGGCGGGCGATGAATTTTTCATAGAGAGGAATGGCCACTTCGGGACGTGAGGCGCGGATGTAGCTAGGACGATTGCCCTTCTTGGTACTGGCCATGAGGGTGAATTGGCTGACCAGCAGGATGCCGCTATTGGGTACGGAAGTGATGGGAAGGTTCATCACACCGTCGGCATCGTCGAAAATGCGCAGGGACACAATCTTGCGGCAGAGCCAGTCAATGTCTTCGTTGCCGTCGGCATCTTCAATGCCCAGCAGAATCATCATGCCGGGTCCGATGGAACTTTTAAGTCGGCCACCTATGGTGACAGAGGCTTGGGTGCAGCGCTGTATTACTACTTTCATATCACATTATGAGATAATAGCTAGTTTGGCGAAGGCGAGGAGGAGGGTTTTCTGGCCAATGTTATCGAAGAAGACGACAGCTTTGCGGTCTTTGCCACTGCCTTCAATTGAAATGACCTTGCCGATGCCAAATTTGGCGTGTTGGACTTGCATGCCCACCTGTATGGCGTTGATTTCAGCAGGAGTCCGCATGGCGGTAGGGCCTTGGGGGGTGGGGGAGGCTTTGGATTGAAGCCTTCGAGGGCTTTGACTATTACTTTCCTTCCGTTTGAAACTGCGCTCGGTTTCGGGAGACCATCTCACCCCTTTAATGCCCGAAAAGGCACGTGGAAGTTCGCCCACCGGAGGGAATTGTTTCTGTGCCCGGGGCAGTTCGATATATTGAGGGTCGACTTCTTGCACGAAACGACTGATTTCCTGAGCAGAGGAGTTGCCATACTGGTAGCGCGTCATGGCGTAGGACAGGGTCAGTTGTTTTTCGGCACGGGTGACGGCGACATAGAAGAGTCGCCGTTCTTCTTCAAGGTCTTCGCGCGAGAAGATGGATAGGGCCGAGGGGAAGAGGTTTTCTTCCATGCCGACGACGAAGACGTAGGGAAATTCCAATCCTTTGGCGGCGTGGATGGTCATCATGGACACCTTGTCGGCATCTTTATCTTCGCCTTTATCCTCGGAGGTGAGAAGAAGCACTTGCTGTAGGAACATGTCGAGGGTTTTGAACTGAGAGGGAGGGTTCTCAGAATTGTAGGTGTCTTCTGGGAGTTCTGAGTTTTCTGATTCTTCGGAAAACTGGTCTTCTTTATCGCAAAATTCTTGGACACCGTTGAGGAGTTCTTCAATGTTTTCGATGCGGTTAGGGTTGTCAGGGTCGTCGTCGTTCCGCAGGAGGGTGACGATGCCTGAGCCAAAGACGATTTGTTTGGCCAACTGGTAGGCGTCCACAGTGTGGAGCATGGCAGTGAAACGTTTTATCATCATCATGAATTCACCGATTCGCTGCACGGTGCCGCTGTTGATACCGAGTCCGAAGGAGGGTAGGTTTTCTATGACGGTCCAGATGGCTACGTCGTTGTCGGCAGCGGCAATGCGTATTTTGTCAATGCTGGTCTGCCCGATGCCACGGGCTGGATAGTTGATGATGCGCAGGAGTGATTCTTCGTCGTAATTGTTGATGACCAAGCGCATATAGGCCAACACGTCTTTAATCTCTTTGCGGCCATAAAAAGAGAGGCCTTGATAGATTCGGTATGGGACTGCGTCTCGGCGGAGTGCTTCCTCAATGGCGCGCGACTGAACATTAGTGCGGTAGAGTATGGCGAAGGATTTGTATGGAAGGTCTTGGTCGATATGTGCCTGCTGAATGGCTTCAGATACCTGTCGACCCTCGTCGCGTTCGTCGATGGCACGAAGCAGTCTAATGCGGTTGCCTTGGGCATTGTCGGTCCAGATTTCCTTTTCAATCTGGTCGCGATTGTTGGCAATGATGGAGTTGGCTGCATTAACAATGACCTTAGTGGAACGGTAGTTCTGCTCGAGTTTGAAGAGGTGAAGGTTGGGATAGTCGCGACGGAAGTTGAAGATGTTCTGAATGTTGGCACCGCGGAAAGCGTAGATACTTTGTGCGTCGTCACCCACCACGCAGATATTTTGGAAACGGGCGGCTAATTTTTTGACTATGAGGTATTGTGAGTAGTTGGTGTCTTGATACTCGTCCACCATGATGTAGCGGAATCGGTTTTGATATTTTAGCAGCACGTCGGGAAAGTCTCGCAGGAGGATGTTCATGTTGAAGAGGAGGTCGTCGAAATCCATGGACATGGAGTTACGAAGGCGTTTGTTGTATAGCTTATAGATCTCTGCAATATGGGGCTTGTGCGCGTCCTTGTCGGTCTGCTGTATTTCGGGATTGGAGGCGTAGTCTTCGGGCGAGAGGAGATTGCTTTTGGCCATGGAGATGCGGCTGAGGACATATCCAGGGCTGTAGGTTTTGGGGTCAAGGTTAAGGTTCTTGACAATCTGCTTGATGGCCGATTTACTGTCGTCGTTATCGTAGATGGTGAAGGTGCTTAGGTAACCCAGTTTGGTTGCCTCGGAGCGGAGAATGCGGGCAAAGACGGAGTGGAATGTGCCCATCCAGATGTTGCGGGCTTCGCTGCCGACAAGTTTGATAATTCGCTCCTTCATCTCGCCGGCAGCCTTATTAGTGAAGGTGAGGGCGAGGATGCTCCAGGGATCGGCTCCTCTCTGTATTAGGTAGGCTATGCGGTGAGTTAGGGTCTTGGTTTTGCCGGAGCCGGCTCCAGCGATAATCATGACAGGGCCTTCGGTGCATTCGACCGCTTGGCGCTGCGAGTCGTTAAGTTGGTTGAGTATATCGTGTTCTTTATTCATTAGTCGATAATGAGGGTGGGCTATAGGGTTTCTATCTTGAGGCCGTAAAGTTTTGTCAGTGCTTCGTAGGCTCGTAAACTCTGCGATTGCCGCACACTGACATCCAGCTGACAGTCGAGGAGAAATACCTGGTTGCGCGGAGTGAGGTTCTGCTCTTTTAGGATTCTCATGACATCATTCATAAGGGGATATTCGAAATGAAGGCGGTAGGAAATGTCGATGGTGCACTCTTTGATGCTTGCATTGGCTATGGCGTCGCGGGCGGCAGCCTTATATGCGTTGGCAAGACCGGATGCACCCAACAAGATGCCGCCAAAATAACGCACTACCACTATGAGGGTGTTGGTAAGGTCAGCCGAAAGGAGTTGCCCGTGAATGGGGCGGCCGCCAGTTCCAGAGGGTTCGCCGTCGTCATTGAGACGGTAGGATTCCTTGGAGGGTCCAAGAATGTAGGCGTAGCAGTGGTGTCGGGCATCGAAGTACTTCTTTCGGAGTTCGTCCAAATGTGCTTTCACCTCCTCGACAGTGGTGACGGGGAAAGCGAAGGCGAGGAACTTGCTGCCTTTTTCTTTGTAGAGACCCTCTGACGGGGCGGAAATGGTGCGGTAGGTGTCGTCAAACATAGTGCTGCTCAGAAACTTTCTATTTGTGCGAACCCATGAAAGTTACCCACAAATGTCGTGCAAAATTAAAAAAAAAAATCGACATGGAGAAACAAAAATCAGTGGCGTAATAAAATACTGGATCCCCAATTTAGGTGAATAAGTGACAGCGACATTACTATGGTTGAGCTGCAACACTTCATTAATAGAATTATATAATACTGACACATAACCTGTTGAGTTTTTTTTAAGTAAAAATAGTACTTATTTAAATTTTTTTATGTAAATTTGCAAATGATTTCATTTGCGGAATCAAGAAACGACATGCCTTTCTTCCGAATCTATCGGCGGATGGTTTTACGAGCACCGCGTTTCTAAAAACACACTTCCCGTTGTGGTGCAGACGGGACTTAAAAAACTGAAGTGCCAACAGGATAAAACGGCATATTAAAAAATGAAGAGATTAGCCTCTTTCCTTTTAATGGTCATGCTTGGCATGGCTACAATGCAGGCTCAGACAGTGCTGCCTGAACCCGTAAATAACAATTCTAACGAAAACATGCCCATTGAGTATGCCGAGCTGAGTAGCGATGTTTCCGCTTCTTTGGAGAATCTTGTGGACGCTTCGTTTTTGACCGAGAGCAATCTAGACTATACAACGATAGACCTGACAAGCAATCCTAAAAAAGAGGTTGCCGCACTTCTCAGTATTTTTCTTGGTGATTTCGGCATTGGTCATTTCTACACCGGCCAGACCACGCGCGGTATCCTTGACATCGTTTTCTGCTGGACAGGAATTCCCGCTATCATCGGCCTGGTAGAAGGCATCATCTGGTTTTTCGACACCGATGAAGAATGGGCTGCCCGTGTTGCCGAGTGGAACAGTAATAAATAGTCAATCTTCGATTGGACAGAGTGAATGAAGAACGCTCCTCCTGCAGTGGGGGAGCGTTCTTCTTTTGTATGTTTTGCTGATTAGAATTCAGCGGTCTTAGGGGTACGAGGGAAGGG
>Ga0326511_10004733_pt1 | contig 10799 bp, 7 predicted proteins | sample 0_2496_0518_D_FD_203701 | JGI IMG/M metagenome (GOLD analysis project Ga0326511, IMG submission 203701) | Bovine rumen microbial communities from UC Davis, California, United States - 0_2496_0518 | ecosystem: Host-associated > Mammals > Digestive system > Stomach > Rumen | place: USA: California... | reverse complement strand
CCACATCGACTTTGCGCCTGATTATCTCCATGGCTTTCTGCTGTGTGAGCAGGTTGACGTTGTAGGGATATTTGACCTTGTTGAACAGGTTGATGATTTCTGCCGAGGCGAAAGCCATTCCCAACCGTATTGCAGCGCACCCCCATGCCTTGGACATGGTGTTCAGGACGATGATGTTGGGATATTCCTCTAATCTGTGGCGGTAGCTTTCATTGAAAGCGAAATCGCTGTAGGCTTCGTCCAGAACAACAATGCCGTCGAAGGCGTGCAATACTTTTTCAATTTCTTCATCTGCAAGGCAGTTTCCCGAAGGATTGTTTGGTGAGCAGAGAAAGATTATCTTGGTGCTGGTGCTGACAGCCTTGAGCAGCTTGTCTGCATTGAGGCTGAAGTCTTCTTCCAACTCAACAGTGCGAAACTCTACATTGTTGATGTCGGCGCATACTTTGTACATGCCGTAGCTGGGTGCAATGGACACGACATTGTCTTTCCCTGGAATGCAGAATATGCGGAAAGTCAGATCAATGGCCTCGTCGCTGCCATTGCCTAGAAAGATGTTTTCGGGTGCAACGTCCTTGACATTTGAAATTATGTCTTTCAACTCCCGTTGCATAGGGTCGGGGTAACGGTTGTAGGGGTTGTTGTAAGGATTTTCGTTGGCGTCCAGAAAGGCTGTAGCCTCGCTGCCCTGATATTCATTGCGGGCGCAGCTGTATGGCGACAGGCTCCAAATGTTGGGACGAACCAGTTGGTCAAGTGATTTCATCTCGTCGGTCTGTTTACTTTGTTATACCTTAGTTGCATTGCATTTCTGTGGGCATCCAGTCCCTCCTTGCCAGCCATTTCCATGACGGTTCTGCCGATACTTCGGATACCGTCTTCCGACAGTTCCTGAAAAGTCATCTTGCGGATATAGCTGTCAAGGCTCAGGCCGCCATAGGCTCTGGCATAGCCTTTTGTCGGGAGGGTATGGTTGGTTCCCGAGGCATAGTCGCCGGCACTTTCACAACTCCATTTCCCTTCAAAGACGCTACCGGCACATGTTACTCTTTCTGAAAGTTGGCGATAGTTGTCGGCGGCGATAATCAGGTGCTCAGGGGCATACTGGTTGGATATGCTGACAGCTTCGTCCAGATTGTGCGTCAGTATGCTGAAACTGTGGGTCAGCGCCTTGGCTGTTATGTCCTTGCGCGGCAGTTCCTGCAGCTGCTTTTCTATTTCGTCATTGATGCTTCGGATGATTTTTTCGTTGTCGGATATGAGTATGACCTGGCTGTCGGGTCCGTGTTCTGCCTGACTGAGCAGGTCGGCTGCCACGAAGGCAGGTTCGGCATTTCCGTCGCAGATGACGGCAACTTCACTCGGTCCGGCAGGCATGTCAATGGCTATTCCATGAAGGGTTGCCATCTGTTTTGCTGCCATGACATACTGGTTGCCTGGGCCGAAGATCTTGTCAACCTTGGGAATACTCTCTGTACCGAAGGTCATGGCGGCAATGGCTTGTGAACCTCCGGCCTTGAAAATGTGTCTTACTCCGCACAGATGGGCGGCATAGAGAATGGCCGGATTGATATTTCCTTGCCTGTCGGGCGGGGTACAGAGTATGATTTCCTTGCAGCCGGCAATGCGGGCAGGCGCGGCAAGCATGAGAACCGTGGAGAAAAGCGGTGCTGAACCTCCGGGGACATAGAGTCCGACCTTTTCAATGGGAACAGCTTTCTGCCGGCATACAACGCCGTTGCAGGTCTGAACTGTGACAGGGGTGAACCGCTGGGCTTCGTGGAATCGGCATATATTGCTGTGGGCCTCTTGAAGGGCTTTGACAAGTTCAGGACTGAGCAGCTGTCCTGCTTCGGCAATTTCCTGCTCGGATACGGCAAAGTCCTTCAGGCTCACTTTGTCAAACATCAACTCGTATTTAGCCAATGCGGTATCACCGTTTTGGCGTATGTCGTTGAGGATGGAGCCGACGGTGTCAAACAGGGCTGTTACGTCAAAAGCCGGCCGTTCCAGTATTTTCTCCAGTTCCTCCCGGGTGGGGTATGTGTATATTTTCATCAGTTTTTTTCAGAGTACGATTTTTTCAATAGGCACTACGAGAATTCCCTGTGCACCGGCTTTTTTGAGTTCTCCGATGCAGTCCCAGAAATGCTTTTCTTCCAAGACGGTATGTACGCTGCACCACTTTTCATCGGCAAGCGGTATGATGGTAGGACTCTTTGCGCTTTCGGGCAGGATGGCTAATATCTGATTCAGGCTGGTTCGCGGTGCATTCATCATGATGTATTTCTTTTTCTGGGCATCAATGGCAGCCTGGAAGCGGAACAGCAGTTCATGTATTGTGGCTCGCTTTTCCTCAGTCAGATGCTTGCCGGCAACAACAACGGCATCGCTGTCCATGATTTTTTCCACTTCCTTGAGATTGTTGCTTACAAGAGTGGAACCGGAACTGACAATGTCAAAGATAGCGTCGCCCAGGCCAATGAGCGGTGTGATTTCTACAGAGCCGGTAATAACGTGTACCTGTGCCTCAACCTTGTTGCTGTCGAGAAACTTTTTGAGGATATGGGGATATGATGTGGCTATCTGCTTGCCGTTCAGCCATTGTGGACCTGTATAGTCTGATGTCTTGGGGATAGCAATGGCGAGGTGGCACTTGCTGAGTCCGAGATGTTGGATGATTTCAACATCTTCTTCCCGTTCCATGACTTCATTGAGTCCCACAATGCCGATGTCGGCAATACCGCTGGCAACAGTCTGGGGAATATCATCATCACGGAGGTACAGCACTTCGATGGGGAAGTTGGTACTTCTGACCAACAAGGCTCTTTCAGAACGGTTTACTTTGACTCCGGCTTCTTTCAGCAGGGTGGTTGTGTCTTCGTATAAGCGTCCCTTGGACTGGATGGCAATTCTTAACAGATTGTTATTTTCCATTGTGAAAAAAAGTATTATTGATAACTATGTTGCTCATTTAAACTACAAAATTACTTTAACTCGGGCAGAATACCAAATTTTAGCAATTCTTTTATTTGGCATAAGGCAATAATTCCCAATGCTGTCGGGGAGATATTGCCTGAAATGGTAAAGAAAAACTCATGCTACAATATGTATAAAAAAAAAAGGTGAGCAGTCCTGTCCTGATGCCGGTCGGGACAGTTTTTTTCCCCGCAGGGGCTATAGAGAATCAACAGGACGGCGACAGGAGAGCCGTTCCCTTCTGATGGAGTTTATGTTTACCGTCGCTGAATGTATGTTCGCCGATGGTGAACGTATGTTTCGCAACGGTGAACATACGTTTCCCATCGGTAAACATAAAAGGAATCGGGATAAAACATTGTCTTTAATGCCGATGCGTATCTTTATTCAAGGCGGGGATGATAAAGGAAGCGGAGTGGCAGTATTAATCGTTTGGCAGATAGTGAAATCGAGGCAAACCTTATTAAAAAGAAAATATCGGTTTGTGGAGTTTGCGACGTGTGTGGTTTCGCCTGTTCGGAGAAATCATTTCCAGAGCAGTCCGGAGAGTGGGATGCTTGATGTAAGGGTAAGGTGGGAAGCAAGATGTGTTCTGTAACCCCCAAAAATATCCCCGATGTCAGTTTACAGACATCGGGGACAATAGGGTTTGCCAGGGGAGCAACTATATAGCCAGTCTCCTGGACAGATTGGTTATAGGGAATTTTTCAAATCGGTAAGCATCTGCATCTTCTGGGGTATTCTGATATGCTGCGGACATTTAGGTACACAAGCATTACACTTGGTGCACATCTCAGATGTCGCTCCCTTGCTCAGGGTCTTGAATCCTTTCAGGAATGCCTTTTTCTTGTTCTTATAGTCCTTGTCATCCTTATGCTCAGGGTCGGGAATGTTGAGATTGTCACTGGCTGTGTTGTAAACGGCGAAGTTTCCGGGTATGTCTACACCGCTCGGACAGGGCATACAGTAACGGCAAGCCGTGCAGGGTATGTGGGAATTGGTGCGGTAAAGACCAGCCACTTTCATCAGAAAACTGTTGTCGTCTTCAGAGAAAGCCTTGAAGTTGGCAAAGGTGTTGACATTTTCGGTCAACTGTTCCATGTTGGACATTCCGCTGAGTGTGCAGAGCACATTGGGGAAGGATGATGCGAATGTCAAGGCTACTCCAGCCGGTGAAAGTGAGGGGAAGCGCTTGGCTAAATGGTTTTTTATGCCGTTGTTGACATTGGCTAAGGCACCGCCCCGGATAGGCTCCATGATGGTGACAGGAATGTTTCGCCTGACAGTTTCTTCATAGAGCGTCTTGGCATCACAGGGATTGCCTGTGCGTATGTCCATGTCTTCCCAGTCAAGATAGTTCAACTGTATCTGGACAAATTCCCACTTGTAGTAGTTGTCCAGCAGTTTGGGAAAAGAAGCATTGTCCCCATGGTAGGAAAAACCGATGTGGCGTATTTTGCCTTCTTTCTTCATTTGCTTCAGCCATTCAAGCACACCGTTTTTAATGTATCTGTTCTCCATTTCTTCGGGTCCGGACAGATTGTGCAGCAGGTAGAAATCAACATAATCGGTCTTCAGAGCCTTCAGCGAATTGAAGAAAATGTTCTGGGCATCTTCCAGAGTTTTTTCCTTAGAGCGCTGGTTGGACAGTTTCGTGGCGATGAGATAAGAATTCCTGGGGTGTCGGCACAGCGCCTTCCCCATAGCCTCTTCGCTGCCAGGGTATCCTGATGCCGTGTCAAAATAGTTGATGCCGTGGGCAAGGGCATAATCAACCATGATGTTTGTCATTTCCTGATTGATAGGCGCCCTCCATCCGTTATTGTTGCCTTGGCGTGGTAACCTCATGCATCCCAATCCCAAGAGGCCTACAGTGTCACCGAGGCTGTTCCATGTCCGGGACACGATGTGAGGACCATCGGCGGGGGCATTGTGAGGTAAGCTGGTAGGGAGAGCAGTTTCCTGCTGTCCGGCCAGAACCTTGTCGGCAAAGGCAAAACCTGTACCTGCAGTCAGAATCTGTCTCAGAGCCTGGCGCCTGGAGATTTTCTCAGACATGGCTTAGAATTCAAATTGTTCCAGTTTCAGTAATCCGCATTCGTTCATAATGCCGACATTGGCAATGAACTCGGGAGTGGCGGCATGCTTGTCCAGAGCCGCCTGGTCTTTCCATGTTTCGCAAATCATGAATACAAGAGGGCGGGTTGCACTGGCGAAGACATCGTATGCAATGTTTCCCTCGTGATTTACTGATTTTTCTGTCAGTGCGACGGCTGCCTTGAGCGCTTTGTCAAAAGCGCTCTTGTCCTTGGCTTGAAAAAAACAATTTAATCTTAACATAGCTTTTTACATTAATTAATTTATAGGGAGTTTTTTATCTGTACAAAAGTACGGGTTTATTTTTCTGTGAACAAAAAAAATGAATACTTTTGCATCAGTTTTTGATTTTTGATGTCATGAAGGGAAAAATAATATTGTTTTTTGTTGCCAACGTACTGATGTCGACTCTTTCATATGCCCAGCATCCTACGTTGGAATTGGTGAAACAGCACAAGCAGATACGCCGGGCTGGCAGGGTGGTAGTCAAAGGGGAAGTGATAGACGTCACGGCTGTCGGTTTCGGCACCAGCGGCGTGCGCTTTGTCGATGAATATAATCTTGACGGATATAACAGGCTGCAGTTCACTGTGGAAAATCAAGACCAGCGCTATCCGCTCTATCTGACAGTGGAACTGATGAACAGAGATACGGTGTTTCGTGAACCTGTGAAAGGCCTTCACAACAGGAAGTATACCATCAATCCTGGAGAGAAGCGTGACGTCAGCTTTGATTTCTTGCCTGCGTTGCCTCATCCGGAAGTTGCATCAGGATTCAGGCTGATGCGCAATACTCCCTATTCAAGGCTGACGCAGTCGTATTGCTATGATGTTGATTTGAGCCGTGTGACGGGAGTGAAGATAATCGGTACAAGGATGCATAAGGGACAGCGCTGGCAAATAGTGGCCCCTCGTATTCTTGCCGGAGAGCTGAAAACGCTGCATGAGGCCATGCATCGGGATGAGAAAGACTTTTTCCCCTTCATAGACCAGTACGGACAGTTTAAGTACCAGGATTGGCCTGGTAAAATACACAGTGATGCTGATTTCCGAAAAGCAGTCAAAGAGGAAGACAAGGACCTTGCAAACCATGCAGGTCCCCAAGACTGGGACCGATATGGCGGTTTCAAGAAGGGGCCGCGTCTGGATGCAACAGGCCATTTCCGTGTCCAGAAAGTAAATGGGAAATGGTGGATGGTAGACCCTGACGGATATCTGTTTTGGAGCAATGGTGTCGTGAGAGTAACAACTTCAACAGCGGTAACACCATTGCACGGCGAAAAACTGGAAGATCGCACTTCTTATTTCGACCAATTGCCAAAAGAAGGAACTCCGATGTCCCGCTTTTACCGTACGCACGACATGCTGCTGAAACCTTATTATGCGGCCCGTGGAATTGACTCCACCTATGATTTTTCATCGGCAAACTGTTATCGCAAATATGGCGAGGACTACAAACGGGTTTTTGCGGAGCGTGCCCACCGGCGCCTCAGGAGCTGGGGACTGAATACGATAGCCAACTCTTCGGACAGGGATATCTGCCTGATGGATAAAACTCCCTATATAGATCGTCTGGAAGTAGTGAGCAGGCCTATAGAAGGCACTACAGGCTGGTGGCCCTTTATGGATCCGTATGATGACAGTTTTAATGAATCGCTGAGACAACAGTTTGAATCGCGTCAAAAGGAAGTAGAGGATCCTTGGTGTCTGGGCTTCTTTGTTGACAACGAAATAAAATGGAATACTGTGACCTATCTTGCAGAAACAACATTGAAAGCACCTCCAGAGCAACCGTGTAAGCAGGCAATGATTACATGGCTGAAAAGTAAATACCCGTCAATAGAGAAACTCAACGCAGCATGGGGCACATACTATGATTCATGGGGCGAATTGGCATATGACCGTGTGGGAGTTAAGGTAAGCAAAATGACAACTCCCGATCTGATAGCGTTTAATCACCAGATAGTACACAAGTATTTCTCCAATATTAAAAGTGCGTTCAAAAAATATGCGCCGGGTGTCATGTACATGGGATGTCGTTTCGCAGGAAATGTCAACAGCGATGTGCTTAATATCGCCTCTGACTATTGCGATATTATCAGTTATAATTCTTACCAATATGATTTGAGCCACTTTCATTCCAGCGACATCGACAAGCCGATCATGATAGGAGAATATCATTTTGGCGCAATGGACAGAGGTATGTTCCATGGAAGCCTGATTGATGTGGAAAGTCAGGAACAGAGGGGCCTGGCAATGGAACGGTATATCAAATCGGCGCTGGAAAATCCGAATATTGTCGGAGTGCATTGGCACCAGTTTTCAGACCAGGCTACGACAGGGAGGTTTGACGGAGAGAATTTTCAGGTCGGACTGACCGATTGCTGTGATACGCCATACTATGAAACTATTTCCCATTTGCGAAAAAGTGGCTATCCAATGTATTCCTTGCGATATAATCCGTAAAAAAGACATTTCGGAAATCCCCAAACAGAAAAAAAAAAAAGATTTTGTTAAGAAAAAAGGTTTTTTCCTTGCTAATTATAGTTGGATTAATAAAAAAATGCTAACTTTGTAGTCCGAAAATGGAAATATTATATAAACAATTAAAATAAAAAGTATTATGACAAAGGCAGATATCGTTAATGAGATCTCAAAGAAAACAGGTATTGATAAAGCAACCGTGTTGACAACAGTTGAAGCTTTTATGGAATCCGTAAAAGATTCTATGATTGGTGGTAAGAATGTTTATCTCCGTGGTTTCGGTAGCTTTACTTTGAAGAGAAGAGCAGCAAAGACTGCACGCAATATCTCAAAGAATACAACCTTGATAATTCCAGAGCACAATATTCCCGCATTCAAGCCTGCTAAGGTGTTTGGCAATGCTGTGAAGAACGCTTAATATTTTTCTAATTTGATTTAAAATTTTTAGTCATGCCAAGCGGTAAGAAGAAAAAGAGACACAAGATGTCTACTCACAAGCGCAAGAAAAGACTAAGAAAGAACAGACATAAGAGCAAGTAATTCTGTTCTTCGTTAGGAAGAAGTAATCTAAGAACAAACTTTATGACTGTGGTCTGAAAAAGTTTGTTCTTTCTTTTTTAATACAGAAACGTGGGAAACGAAATAGTAGTTGATGTAAGTCCCAAGGAAGTGTCGATAGCCTTGCTTGAGGACGGCAAATTGGTTGAACTTCAGAAAGAAGGCAAAGATGAAACCTTTGCTTGGGGTAATATTTATATCGCCAAGGTAAAGAAAATCATGCCTGGATTGAACGCCTGCTTTGTAGATATAGGCCATGAGAAAGATGCCTTTTTACATTATCAGGATATTACTGCTTATTTCCCTTCTACCCAGAAGTATATACGACAAGTCGTAAGTGACAGGAAACACCTGTATCCTATCTCCAAGGCCAGTTTCAACCAGACATTAGCCAAGGAATCCAATATAAGTGACGCTGTGAAGGTCGGTGATTTGATTATGACTCAAATCATAAAGGAAGCAATTTCTACCAAAGGACCGCGGCTGACATGTGAGATATCCTTTCCAGGCCGTTATTTGGTGCTCATGCCGATGGGCGACAAGGTGAGCGTGTCAACAAAGATTAAATCTTCGGCAGAACGCTCCCGACTGAAACTTATTGTAGAGAGTATCAAGCCCAGGAACTTCGGTGTAATCGTTCGTACCGTTGCAGAAAACAGAAAGGCTGCTGAATTGGATGAGGATATGGAATTGTTGCTGAAGCGATGGGAAAAGGCAATAACCGGAATACAGCAGGCCCGTAAATATCCACAGCTTGTTCACGAGGAAACCAGTCGGTCGGTAGCTTTGATACGTGATTTGTTTAATCCTAATTTTGAATCAATTCACGTAAACGACGAAGCAACGTATGAGGAAATAAAAAATTATGTAAAGTTTATATCTCAAGGTAGCGAGGATGTAGTTAAACTATATAAAGGAGGACAACCGATTTTTGATCATTTCCTGATTACCAAGCAAATTAAATCATCGTTTGGAAGGACGGTGACCTATAAGCATGGAGCATATTTGATTATAGAACAGACAGAGGCTCTGTGTGTGATAGATGTGAATAGCGGTAACAGAATGAAAAACAGTGAAGGGCAGGAGGCTAATGCTATGGAAGTGAATCTCGGCGCTGCAGATGAAATAGCCCGCCAGCTGAGATTACGTGACGTGGGAGGTATCATTGTCATAGACTTCATAGATATGGTTGATGCTGAAAACAGGCGTAAACTATACGAACGAATGCAGGAAAATATGAAAGGTGACCGTTCTAAGCATAATATCCTGCCGTTGAGTAAATTCTGCCTGATGCAGATTACACGTCAACGTGTCCGCCCTGTGTTGAATATTGATGTGGAGGAAAATTGCCCATCTTGTTTCGGAACAGGCAAAATAAAACCAAGCATTCTGTTTACAGATACCCTGGAAGAAAAAATTAAGTCGGTTAAGCGTGAACAAAAAATAAATTCATTCAAATTACATGTCCATCCTTATGTTGCTGCATATATTAATAAGGGTCTTTTTAGTTTGAAGTGGAAATGGAAGTTGACATATGGAATGGGAGTTCACATCGTGGCAGATCAGTCAATGGCTTTCTTGCAATATAGCTTTGTTGACAATAGCGGCAACGAAATAGACGTGACAGAGGAAAAAGATTTTAAATATCCGACTAAGAAAAAAGAATCAGGCCGCTAAATCTTATTGTAGTTAGCATTAAAATTCCTATCTTTGCGTAAAATAATAACATTATAAATTCAATCTGTTATATATGGACAAGAGTGCATTGCAAAAGGCAAGAGCAGCTTATCAACCTAAGTTGCCAAAAGGACTTCAGGGTGTAGTAACCTTGAAAGAAGGTAAACCGACCCAGAGTGTCGGAGACCAGGAAGATATTGAAAAATTATTTCCTAATACATACGGCCTTCCGTTATTGGAATTTGTTCCAAGTGAAGGAAAGGTAAGTGATGCCACAAAGACATCTGTTAATGTTGGTGTTATTCTGTCAGGCGGTCAAGCACCTGGCGGACATAATGTAATCAGCGGAATTTTTGACGGCATAAAGAAACTTAATCCTGCCAACAAACTCTATGGTTTCCTGTTAGGACCTGCAGGACTGATTGAGCACAAATATGTTGAACTGACAGCAGAAATTATTGATGAATATCGTAATACTGGTGGTTTTGACATTATCGGATCAGGTCGTACGAAATTGGAAGAAACAGCTCAGTTTGAGAGTGGATTGCAGATCCTGAAGAAATTAAATATCAACGCAGTGGTTATCATCGGTGGAGATGATTCTAATACAAATGCATGTGTGTTGGCTGAATATTACCTTGCAAACAATACAGGCATACAGGTAATCGGATGTCCGAAGACTATTGATGGTGACTTGAAGAATGATCAGATTGAGACAAGTTTCGGTTTTGATACCGCATGTAAGACTTATTCCGAGTTAATAGGCAATATTGAACGTGATGCTAATTCTGCAAAGAAATATTGGCATTTCATTAAGTTGATGGGTCGAAGTGCTTCACACATAGCTCTGGAATGCGCTTTGGAAACACAGCCTAATATTGCATTGGTATCTGAAGAGATTCAAAAGAAAAACATGTCTCTTGATGATGTTGTTGATTACATTGCTCAAGCAGTAGCAGATCGTGCCGCACAAGGAAATAATTTTGGCGTTGCACTGATTCCGGA
>Ga0326511_10004732_pt1 | contig 10799 bp, 4 predicted proteins | sample 0_2496_0518_D_FD_203701 | JGI IMG/M metagenome (GOLD analysis project Ga0326511, IMG submission 203701) | Bovine rumen microbial communities from UC Davis, California, United States - 0_2496_0518 | ecosystem: Host-associated > Mammals > Digestive system > Stomach > Rumen | place: USA: California... | reverse complement strand
TCTTCTGTGCATTGGATCCGATGTCCCACGCATCCTTTCCATAGATGAGTTCATTGAAGGATTCCAACATCAGGTAGTCGCCTTCTTCCTTGAATTTTTCAGCAATCTGCGACCACACGGCGGCAATCTCTTCCTTGACCTGTTTGTTGGTAGCAGCGTTGTCCACAGCTCCTTTCAGGTTCTGCCAGTAGCCTTCACCGTGGTCTTCGTCATGATGGGTATTCAGGATCACGTTGAGACCGGCATTCCTGGCATAACCTACTACTTCATAAACCCTGTTCATCCAAGCATCGTCTATCTGATAATCGGGAGCCGCACCTATATGTCCCTCCCAAGTAACGGGAATACGGACACTCGTGAAACCAGCAGCCTTTACACCATCAAATGTTGCCTGGGTAGCCTCGGGATTACCCCAGCAGGTTTCGTTGGAGACACCATTGTTGATGGCATCCAACTGATTTCCCATATTCCAGCCCAAACCAAGTTCGCGGGCTCTGGCAACGGCGTCATTGTCCGGCAGGACCGGATCCGGGATTACCTCTTTCCCCGCCTGGGTGATGGCGAAGGTCGCAGAGGCAGATCCGGCCTTGAAGGTCAGCATTGCCGTCCGGGTCTCGTAGGTCGGATTGGCCGAAACCGTGATCTTGACGCCGGTCATCTTGAAGGTCTGGGCATTGAAGATGCCGAGTTTGGCCGTTGCCCAATCCGTCTCTCCGCTGACTGCCGGACGGGACGGAGACGTAATGTCCAGGGTAATCTCTTCGCCCGGCTGTGCGACATGGGCGGAGGAGGAAGACAGCGTCACGGCAGTGGGAGCCTCCGGTGTCGGGACCGGATCAGGATTGTCTTTCCCGCCGCACGAAGCCACGGTAGCTGTCACCACGAAAGCGGGAAGAAGTTTCCAAAGGGATCTCATCATAATCTCGTATTATTTCGTAAACAAGTCGGAAGGCAGTTCATCCCGGGTAAGGACGGCTTCGCAGGCGAAGGTCTTCGTCCACCAGTCGATGGTCGCATGCGTGTGATTATAGTCTTTCGCATCGCTGTGGCCGTGGTCATACCATGGCATGAAATACAGCCACTTGGCTCCGGCATCCCACTGCCGGCCCATATCCGGGACATTGCCGCATTCGCCCAGGGTAATCATCTTCCTGGGATATTTTCCGGCCAGGAAACGGAAACGGTCGGCAATCGCATCGGCATCGGACACATTGTAGATATCGGCCGCAATCAGGTCTACATAATCGTCACCCGGGTAGAAGGCGGAATCGTCATCACCTTCGCCGGTCGCCTGGCAGGTCCATACCCAGATCAGGTTGTCCAGACCGGCCTCCTTGAAATAATGGAAAACGAATTTCCAAAGCTCCCGGTAAGTCTCCCCTCCGTCACGTCCCCACCAGAACCAGGCTCCGGAATGCCACTGAGTATAGGTGTTGCCGGCAGCCTCGTGAAGCGGCCGCCAGATAACGGCGATTCCCTTTTCCTGCAGCTGTTTCAGGTAGCGCGAAATCTTCTCCAGATCAGCCTTCGCCTGCCGGTTCTCCCAGGTTCCCTCTTTCAGGACATTGGACGGCAGGAAACTGGTCTTGTCCGTCGAACAGGTCAGGTCACCGCCGCCTTCGCTCTTCTCGACATTCCAGTGCCAGCAGGCCGATACGATACCGCCTGCATCGTACCATTTATCAACGACGGACATATCCCCGTAGTCGATCCAGTTCGCAGGGGAAGCGGCCAGATGGATATAGTCATACGTGTTGACCGCGGTATATTTCCCGGTCCATTTCTGGATCCAGTCCGCCTCATCCTGGTTCCAGGCCACATCGGCCATCGCGCAGGACAGGGTCTGCTTGCAGTAAATACCCAACATCCAGTCATACAAGGCCTTGGCGTTGGCTGAAGGAGAAGCTGTCACCAGCGATCTGGACAGGTTCTTGTTGTCCGGATCCGCCGGCTTGGTCCGGCCGGCCTGGGTCACGGTGAAAGTCGCGGAGGCAGCCCCGGCCTTGACGGCCATCGTGGCTGTGCGGGACTCGTAGGTTGCATTGGCCGCAACCGTAATCTTGATACCGGCCATCTTGTAAGTCTGTGCATCGTAGATGCCGAGTTTGACCGTCACCCAATCCGGTGCTCCGGAAATCTCCGGGCGGGACGGAGCCGTGACGGTCAGCGAGAAGTCACCGCCGGCAACCGTCGCATCGAAGGATGCTGCGCTGAGGGTAATGTCCTTGGGAGCATTGTCCACGGGATCGGTATTCTCCACCGGATCCTTCTCACAGGACCAGAGAAGCGCTGTCAGGGCAGCGGCCAGGATATACAGGTATCGTTTCATAGTCGTATCGTTAGATTCTTCGCTTCGCTCAGAATGACAAATGGATCCCGGAGGGAGGGTCAGCCCCCTCCGGAATAAAAGCTACTTCAGGGATACCTTGGACAGTATAAATCCGGTACCCGTAATGACGAGGCCGTTGCTGGCTTTGAGGTCATCCAGGATTTCCTGCGTCAGCTTGACGCCCATCGGACTCTCCGGACTGTCATACTGGCCGGGGACACCTGCCAGGGCACCCCAGGCATCACCATGGCGCAGGCTGATGCACCACCAGGTGCCATCCTCGACGGTCGGGGTCATATGGAAGAACAGAGTCTGGCCGACTGATGCCGTGCTCCAATCGAATCCGCCCCAGGCGAGATCCTGGTTACCGTTCCAATTGTCGCAGGTGAAGGAACCGGTCCAGATATTCGTACCATAGCGCAGGTCCTCGACCAGGGAGACCTGCTTCAGAATGAAGCCGGTACCCGTAATGATGAGGCCGTTGCTGGCAATCAGGTCATCCAGGATTTCCTGCGTCAACTCGACATCCAGCGGACTCTCCGGGCTGTCATACTGGCCGGGGACACCTGCCAGGGCACCCCAGGCATCACCATGGCGCAGGCTGATGCACCACCAGGAACCGGCCGCCACGGTCGGCTCCATTTCGAAGCGGAGCAACGTGCCGGGCTTGACCGTACTCCAGTCATAGCCACCCCAGGCAAGATCCTGGTTACCGTTCCAGTTGTCGCAGGTAAAGGAGCCGGTCCAGATGGGCGTGACGATGAAGTCACCCGGATCGATGTTCATCGTGTAGGTCACGCTGCCGTTGTCGGAGACCAGGGTCAGCTGGCTGCCACGGGTAGCATCGGCCGGGATGGAGAAATACAGGGTGCTGCCGTTGAGGATGTAGTTCACATCCACGCCATCAACCTGCACGCCGGTCAGGTGCTCGGCATTCTCAATGTCAATGATGAACATGGTACCCGGTGCATACAGATCCTCAGGGAAGGTGGCGATGTAAGCGCCGGCCGGTTTGTCGATGGACAGTTCGGGAGCCTCCACTTCGGTACCGTTGGCCAGGACCAGGCGTACGGCGCCACTCTCGGCGGCGGTCGGAACAGCCACGGTCAAGGCATCGGCAGCAGGATCCTTTACTTCCACGGTGATGTCACCACCGAAGATCACGGCAGTCACCAGATCCAGGTCGGAGCCGTTAAGCGTCACGTCGGAACCGGCAGCGGCAGGATTGGCGCTGTATCCGGTAACAACGGGCTTTACAAGGGTATAAGCAACCGTCACGGAGAGTCCGTTGGCCATATGCAGGATGGCATCGCCTTCCTGGGCGGCCGCAGGCATCGTAAAGGTAATAGCCTCGCCGTTCTGGAACTCGACCCAGGAGGCATTCGGAAGTTCCACACCCGTTACGAGGTCGATGTCCTTACCGGTGATGGAGAGGGTCTGGCCAGCCTTGACCGGAGCCGGTGCAGCCTTCAGTTCGGTGGGTTTAACAGTCTCGAGCTTGCCCGCGGAGACTTCCACGCCGGAAGCCATGACCATCAGCACGTCCTCGTCGCCGGCTTCGGCCGGGAGGGTGAAGGTCAGCTCGGAAGCGGAGACCTTATAATCCTCGACCGCAACGTTTCCGATCTTGACGGCGGTGACCAGATCGAAGTGCGACCCCTTGACGGTCACCGTCTCACCAGCCTTGACGTTCGCCTTGACGAGCGTACCCACGGCGGTGCCGACCACAGTCTCTTCCTCGAAGAAAATCTGGTTGGCAACCACCTTGGTGTCCTCCGGAAGATTGATTTCATCGACATCGCCAACGCCGACGGCGCCCGTACGGGCTTCGGCCGGAACCTTGACCACAATCTTGTAGCGGTCATGGCTGACGAAGTCGTTCTCGGACACGAAGACGTCCTTCTCGAAGATGACTTCGTGCATGAGATTCAGATAGTCACCGGTAATCGTCAGTTCATCGCCCGGATATACGGTAGCCGGGGTGACGGACTCGATGGAAATCGGCTCGGTATAGGAGATCTTGGTCACAGCCTCGATGGTCTTCCCGTCCTTGGTCGTGATGGAAACGACACCCGGCTCGGGACCGTCCTTCGGGAGGGTCACGGTGATCTCGCTCGGAACACCGGACTTGACGACCGTGATGTCGGTCAGCGCGCCCACACCCGGGATATTGACCGCCGTCACCTGGTCCAGGTTGGAACCGACGAAGCGGAGGACACCGCCGCGTGCGACAGGCAGCGGACCATAGGCATTCAGGGTCACTTCCGTACTGGAGAACTGGTCGGTGTCAAGCACTTCGCGGGAGCAGGAGGCCAGGCCGAGCGCCATCAGGCAGGAAGCGATGATTGCGGAGAATTTGATTATCTTTTTCATGGTCTTCATCGATTATTTGACAGGAACAGCACGGATGTTGTCGATCTTGATGACCGGATGGCATTCCGTACCCTTGTTGCCACCGCTCCATACGAAGATGGTCAGCGAGGTGAAGTCGGAAGCGGAAAGTTTGCCCTGGGCCGGGACGCCGGATGCGCCATAGATAAAGTTGGCGTACGGCACGGTCACGGTAATCCACTCGTCGTTGGTATCGAAGGAACCGGTGGTCACCCAAGGCGTATAGAGGCCGCGCGGAAGCTCGTCATTGTTGAAATAGGTGTTGTTGGCACCGGCCACAACCGTACCGTCGATATCCGTTATGCCGCCTTCTGCGCCGGTGATCTTGTCGACACCGCCCACAATCAGCTGCATGGAACCGGCACTCCAGGGATTGGCCTTCGGGACATAGAGCTCAAACTTGAGGGCCATGTTCTCCCAGTCGGAGAAATCGACGAAGTCGGTCAGACGTTTGCCGGTGGGATAATCCTCTACCCCTCCCCAGACATCGCCCGGCCAGTACTCGAAGGAGAAGTTCCCGTCGTTCCATCCACCGTCTTCGCTCATAAGGACATCCACGCCGCCCAGGCGGAGGAAGTTTCCGTCCAGGGCCGTTTCATCGGTTTCGATGACCTGGGCATGCCAACCGTGGTTGGTCGGATGAGGATCCGTGTCGAAGTTGAAGAGGCTGCCGCGGGAATCCCTGTAATGGAACACGGAGGCCGTCTCACCGTAAACGGTCGTGACGGAGACCTCGCCTTCCTCCGCTCCTTCCGGAACGGTGAAGCGGATGTAACCCTTGTTGATTTCCTTGATGTCGGTAACCGGCGTTTCGCCAATCGTCAGGGTCAGCGGAACATTCGGGTCATCGATGAAGTAGTCGCCGTACAGGGTCGCTACGGTACCCGGAAGTGCGAATTCATTGGACATCGAAGCGATGGTCGGACCCGGTACGAGGACACTGAAATCGTAGTCCACCATATCCCCGTTCTTGTTGTAGAAATAGATCTTGTTGGACACTTCGCCAGGAATCTTGTTCGGGACATCGACCAACAGGGTATGGTCGGTAATATAGCTGTTGTTCAGCACGGCCTCCTGGTCGTTGAACACCAGTTTGTAGACGCTGCGCAGGTTGTCACCCACGATGCAGATGCCATTGCCCATATAGGCGCTGGTCAGCAGGGAATCCTTCACCGCCACATCGATCGGACGGACGTAGTGGATGGTAGGAAGCCCGTCGGTCAGTTCGAACCGGTCCGGTTCGTCCTCGCAGGCGGTGAAACCGAGCGCAAGGCCGAACAGTGCGGCCGTCATCAGACCAAACTTCATGATATGTTTTTTCATATTCGTCGACCGGTTAAATTAGAAAGTAATGGTAGACAGATCGAACGGCTGGGCCGGCTCGTCCAGGTGCGGGTTATAGACCACGTCCTCAGACGGGAACGGAAGGGCAGCGATCTTGGAAAGGATGGCGGACTCGGACGGAACCGGGTTTTCATTCTCATTGTAGGCAATGCCCGCTCCGTTCCAGACGCCCGTTTCATAATAGGCCTTGGCAACCTCGTCGATCGCAGTGCCGCCGTTCATGCCGTTGCGGCGCTGGGCCTGGATGTCAGCCACGGCGAAACTCGGGTTGTAATAACCGACGCGGACATAATCGTACCAGCGGTCTCCTTCGAGGGCCAGTTCCAGGTTGCGTTCCTTCCAAATCTGTTCGAAGGTGATTGACGAAACCTCACTCCAGCCACCCGGAATGGCGCGGTTGCGGATGTCATTGTAACACCGGACTGCAAGGGGATCGGTTGTCGTGGATCCCGGGCCATGCAGTTTGGCCTCACAATAGACCAGATAGATATCCGCCAGGCGGAGGATATGGGTGGAAAGGCCATAGGCCATGCGGGAAGCGGAAACACCCAGGGCTGTCTGGTGATCGGCGCCGTCACCGTAGAGGAATTTCACGCAACTGGCACCCGTCGGGCAGTTCAAGGCACCGTCGGAAGCATTGGTCGATCCACTCGGGCCATAGTTCTTGTCATAGAAGAAACGCAGGTAGTCGAAACCACCCCAGTCGGTCCAGAAATAATCATAGGTATCGCCGGGGAGCATCATGGTCGCCTTGCGGCGGGTATCCACGTCGTTGCGCTGGGCAGGGTCCATGGAGGCGCTGACACCAAAGGCATCCTGCAGGGCCACAGACGGTCCAGTCCACTGTCCCCAGCAGTCGCCGAACTCGTCGAATCCCTTCGGAGCAAGGTCGCTCTGGAAGGAGTTCTGCGCGGTCCAAGGCTGCGCGGAGGCATCCCAGTGCCAGGAAATCAGGGCCTCGATGTTCTTGTTGTTCTGCATCCGGAAAATGTCGCTGTAGTTCTCCATCAACTCGCGGCCGGAGTTCTCGATGACATCCTTCGCATAGGAGGCTGCCTTGTCCAGGTCGTCCTGGTTGAGGGTTCCGGTCACACCGGCCTTCTGCAGGTACACCTTGGCCAGCAGGGCCTCAGCGCTGTAGTAGTCGATACGGCCGTCCTTGTTGGCCACTTTCTTCGGAAGCAGGGTCATCGCGTGATCGAGGATCATGACAATATAATTGTAGATATCCTCCTTCGGGGCCTTGTACAGGTTGTTGTAGTCGCCGGCCGCGATGGCGGTCGAGATGTCGTGCATGATCGGCACTTCGCCGAAGGTACGGACCAGGAAGAAATAGGCGAAGGCTTTCCAGGTCAGAGCTTCGCCCATGCACATATTCAGGGTAGCCTGATCAACGCCGGTGGTATTCTTCAGCCGGTTATAGACGACGGTCGCATTGGAATTGACGGCCCACAGGGAGCTGGACATGTCGCGCAGTTCCTTGTCGGAACCATTCACCGTGAATTGGAGATAAGGGCTGTCACCCATATAGTAGTTGCCGGAGAAGCATTCGCCGACCCGGTAGAAACCACGGATGACATCATACCACGGGGAATTGTAGAGGTAGTTGACGCCCTGGATACACTGGTTGGCATCCTGGTAGAAATTGGCCTCGTTGTAGGAATCCTCTGACGGACGGTCCAGGAACTTTTCGCAAGAGACAGCGCCGAAGCAGATGACAGCAGCGATGGCGGTATATTTGAAGATGTTCATTTTCATATGCTTATCCTCCATGCTTTAGAAAGTAATGTTCAGACCGAAGGAGTAGACGGTCGGAGAAGGATAACGTCCATTGTCCAGACCCATAACGTTGACCGAAGCGGTGCTGGCACCGATTTCCGGATCGTAGCCGGTGTACTTGGTCAGGGTATATAGATTCTGGATATTGATCTGGGCGCGCAGGTTGTCGATCTTGACTTTCTGCAGCCAGGTCTTCGGGAAAGTATAACCGAGGGTGATGTTCTTCAGACGGACATAGGAACCGTCCTCGATGTAACGGTCGCTCAGACGGCTGTTTTCATTCGGATCGCCGGTCGTGGCACGCGGGAGGGTGGCACCCGGATTGGCGATGCGGACGTTGTGGACATCCTCGTACCAGTTCCAAACATTGTCCGTTCCGTCGTAAACGACCTCGGGGTCAATCGGTTCGAGTTTGGTTCGGCCGAGTACGACGGTCGGCTGGTTGGCCCAGGCGGACTTCATATTGCCGGTACGCATGCTCAGGTAATTGAGGACCTTGTTTCCATAAGAGCCGTTGATGAAGATGCTCAGGTCCCAATTCTTGTAGCGGAAGGTATTGGTCCAGCCGAAGGTGAATTTAGGCATCGGAGAGCCGATGTTGGTACGGTCGGATTCGGTAATCCTGCCGTCTCCGTTGAGATCCTTGAACCGGATGTCACCGATCCAAGGGGTGCTGTACTGGCTGAAGGAGACACCGTCGGCCGGATAGTTGGCTGTTTTCGGAGCGGCGACCAGTTCGTCGTAGTTCGAGATGATGCCGTCGGTGACATAGCCGTAGAAACTGAAGAGCGGCTCGCCGATGTTGGACGAACTCACGATATCGTTCCACTGGCCGTTGCCCGTAATGGCGGCGGAGGCGGTGCCGGACAAGGCAACCAGCTTGTTGCGGTTGATGGAGACCTGCGCCTCGCTGCCCCACTCGAAGTCCTTGGTCACGACGGGATGCACGCCGAGAGTGAATTCCCAACCTGTGTTCTGGATCTTGCCATAGTTGCCGTATGGTGCGGCAAGGGCGGAAGAGGCGTTGCCGGACGTTCCCATGTAGGTCGGCATCTGCAGCGGCATGAGCATGTCGTTGGAACGCTTGTCATACCATTCACCCGTGAAGGTGACACGGCCCTGCCATAGAGTCAGGTCGAGACCGACGTTGATCTGCTCCTGCTTCTCCCACTGGATGTCCAGGTTCGGGATGTTGGCCTGGCGGTAGCCCGTGCCCAGTCCGGTCGCGACCTTGATCATGGAAGCACCCCACTTGTAACCGCCGATGGAGGAGTTACCGGTCTGCCCCCAACCGAAACGGAGCTTACCGTCGGTCAGCACATCCTTGGCGGCGTCCGGGAAGAACGGCTCGTTGGTGAAACGCCAGGCAAGGGCGAAGGAATGGAACGGAGCCCAGCGCTTGTTGGGACCGAAGTTGGAAGATCCGTCGTACCGGAACGTATAGGTACCGATATACCGGTTGTCGAAGTTGTAGGTCTCACGGGTAAAGAAGGAAGCCATCGCACTGCTGCCGAAACCGTAGCCGATGGTCGGTGTGCCGGTACCGAGGTACGGATTCTCGACGTCGTTGGACGGGAGGGCCGTATTGTAGACCGACATGTAATCGTATCGGCTTTCCCAGGCTTCCTGGCCGACCATGGCGGTTATGCTGTGCTTGCCGAGGGTCTTGTTCCAGGTAACATAGTTCTTCAGCTGCCAGAACAGGGAACTGTTCTTCTGGTTGCGGATCTCATTGGCCGCACGCTGGTAGGAGCCGATGCTGACGGAGGGGTTGAAGGTCTCCGCATCGGAGGAACTGATGTCATAGCCGAGTTCGGCGTGCCAGACGAAATCCTTGAGGAAGGTGATGTCGGAGAAGATGTTACCCTGGAGTTTCTGACGCTTCAGGAGAATCTTCTCGAGCATGGCCATGGCGACCGGGTTGACGATGGAGTATTTGTCCATCTGGATGTTGTAGTAGTTGCCGTCCTGGTCGTAGATCGGAGCGCTCGGCAGGGAGGTCAGGGTGTAGTTGATGATACCTTCATCCGAATCAGCGAGCTTCATGTTCTCATCCGTGGAGGAATAGGTGGCGCTCAGGCCGATCTTCCACCAGTCCTTGAGGTTGGCGTCAAGATTGGCACGGACCGAGAAACGCTCGAATTCGGAACCGATGATGGTACCCTGCTGGTCCATCCAGGAACCGGACACATAGTACTGGATCTTGTCCGTACCGCCCTGGGCGCTGATCTGGTGCTGGTGCTGGAGGGCCGTCCGGAAAATGGCATCCTGCCAGTTGGTACCCTTGCCGAGGATGGAAGGATCGCTGTATTTCTCGTTCTCGCCCACCATTCCGACGGACTGGAGGTCGTTGTAGTACTCCGCGAATTCACGCAGGTTCAGCAGGTCGATGCGGCGGGTCTGGCGCTGCACGGCAAACATGCCGTCATAGGTGAATTTCGCATCGCCGCTCTTACCGCGCTTGGTGGTAATGAGGATGACGCCGTTCGCACCCTGGGCACCGTAGATGGCCGTCGCGGAAGCATCCTTGAGGATTTCCATGCTGACGATATCGGACGGGTTGATGGTGGACAGCGGGGAAACCGTCGAGACGGCACCATTGCCGAGCGCGTCACCGAGACCGAAGTCGGCACCGCTCTGGCCACCGCCTTGCATGATGACGCCGTCAATGACGTACAAAGGCTCAGCGTTGGCATTGATGGTCGCCTGACCACGGACACGGATCGAGGAAGAAGATCCCGGAGCACCCGAAGTCTGGACCGCCTGGACACCGGCTGCACGTCCCTGCAGGGACTGGTCGATGTTGGTGATGATCGAGCCCTTGATGGCGTCTTCCTTCAAGGAGACGGAGGCGCCGGCCAGGTCGCTCTTTTTCATGGTACCGTAACCCACGACGACGACCTCGTCGAGGAATTCGGTGTCTTCCTTCAGGAGGACGTTGATCGTGGACTGGCTG
>Ga0326511_10004731_pt1 | contig 10802 bp, 7 predicted proteins | sample 0_2496_0518_D_FD_203701 | JGI IMG/M metagenome (GOLD analysis project Ga0326511, IMG submission 203701) | Bovine rumen microbial communities from UC Davis, California, United States - 0_2496_0518 | ecosystem: Host-associated > Mammals > Digestive system > Stomach > Rumen | place: USA: California... | reverse complement strand
AATACGGCTGGCTGTGTGACCTTGGTCTGCTTCAGGTCGTCGTCGGTTCCTTCAAACATGATGTCGGTGATGCGGTAGCCCAGAATATCGTTGGCTTTCTCAAAAAGTTCTTTTGCTGTGGCGTTGTTGTCGTACAGGTCTTTGCCCATACCAACAAACTGTGCTCCCTGTCCGGGAAAAACAAATGCTTTCATCTTCAGTTTTTATCAAGTTTTGTTGTTATAATTTTTTGCGGATGCAAAATTACTACTTTTTTCTTTAGTATTGGCTCTTTTTAGGGAAAAAGTGTCATTTCTCATAGAAATAATAGTACCAGTAGCTGCCTTTGTATTGGCTGGCCACCCTGGCCTTGCGCTCGCTGTATAGAGGAAATTGGGCCTCCAGTTGCTGCAGGTTGGCCCAGTCTTCGTCCATCACGGCGTTGCTGTAGACGGTCACGGGGTGCGACCGGCGGTGGGCATAGAGCGTGAGTGCTTCGCGGTAGTGGCGTGGCAGTGAGTCGTTGACCTTATAATAATAAGATAAGGTACGCGCGAAGCGGTCGATGTCGCGGTCGATGAGCATGCCACACAGTTTGTAGTCGGCTGCAGCCGGTGTGGCCAGCGAGTCTTTTTCCAGCAGTTCCAGATAGCGTGCCGTTTGGTTGATGCCCACAGGCCGTGCGCCCAGATGGCGGAAGATGCTGTCGGGGCTGATGAGCAGTGTGCGCGATTTGCTGCCGCGCAATGGCAGCAGGTCGCTGCCACTTCCTGCAATGGGATACTCAAACAGACGCTCTCCCAGCTGTCCTTTCAGCGACAGGGCATAGGCGCGCAGCATGGTCAGATGGCAATTGGTTTCATGCGACTCTTCGCCCACTCTCAGCGCTTCGTCTATGTTGCCCTGCAGCAGTGCTGTTTCGGCGTGGGCCCTGTAGTGGAACACGGCATTGGTGTTGCTGATGGCAGCCACGGCCAGCATCATGCAGACCATTTGCAGCATGTTCAGCCACACGCGTCGCGAAAAAAGCCCCGTGGGTTCATTGTCCTTGTCAGAGGGGCTTATCTTTCGTGCCAGCCATACCACCAGGAGCCAGAGCACCAGTATGGCGGGAATGGCCCAGCACCAAATGCTGCTGCATGCATGCTGTCCCACGTCGGGACCCACATGGCTGATGATGGCTAGCAGCAGCATGGAGGGCAGATAGGTGAGTGCGTGGGTGCGACGGCGCAGTCGGGTGACAAAAGCCACTATTTGCTGCAGTGCCATGAGCGCACCAGTGATGAGCACAGCACCCAGTGTGCGGTCGTAGCTGGTCTGACCCTTGCTCAGTATATGCTGCCCCACGGCCAGTACATCGGCTTGGAAAAAATAGAGCCAGGCAAGGGAAAAGGCAGAAAAGACAACGGCACACATCACTTGCGTAGTGATGGTGCCGTTTTTCTTATATGGATCGTGATACTTCATTTACAACGCTCAATTCTTCTTCAGGACCACAGCCGAACGGGCGGGGATGTAGAGCTTGAGCCACTCCTTGTGGTCGTTCACGTAGAGTGGGTCGTAGTTGGTGAAGTGAGTCATGGTGTCGTCGGCAAAGCCAAAGCCGCCAAAGTCCTTCGAGTCGGTGTTCAACACCACGTCATACGAGCCTGTGGGCACCAGGAATCCGTAGTCGGTGAACGATTGGGTGGGGGAGAAGTTGAACACAAAGAGCAGGTCGCCACGCATGAAGGCCAGCACCTGGTCGCCATCGTTGTGCCAGATCTCTACCACGGGTTTGTTCTGGAAGTTGCGGACGCTCTTGATTACCTTCAGCATCTCGCGGTCGAAGTCGCCCAGCCAGTGGTAGCACAGCTCCTGGTTGTCCACCAGGTTCCACTGTCGGCGTGCATACTTGTACGACCAGCCGTTGCCTTCGCGTGGGAAGTCAATCCATTCCGGATGTCCGAACTCGTTGCCCATGAAGTTCAGATAGCCGCCGTTGATGGCAGCCGCCGTCACCAGTCGGATCATCTTGTGCAGGGCAATGCCTCGCTCGGCCACGCCATTGATGTCTTTCTTTGCGAAGTGCCAGTACATGTCGGCATCGATCAGGCGGAAGATGATGGTCTTGTCGCCCACCAGTGCCTGGTCGTGGCTTTCACAGTAGCTGATGGTCTTCTCGTCGGGGCGGCGGTTCTTCACCTCCCAGAATATCGACGAAGGTTTCCAGTTCTCGTCGGCCTGCTCCTTGATGGTCTTAATCCAGAAGTCGGGAATGTTCATGGCCATGCGGTAGTCGAAGCCATAGCCGCCATCCTCGAACTTGGCAGCCAGACCAGGCATGCCGCTCACCTCCTCGGCGATGGTGATGGCATCGGGGTTCACCTCGTGGATGAGCAGGTTGGCCAGTGTGAGGTAGCAGATGGCCTCGTCGTCCTCATGTCCGTTGAAGTAGTCGCCATAGCCGCCGAAGGCCTCGCCCAGGCCGTGGCTGTAGTAGAGCATCGAGGTGACGCCGTCGAAGCGGAAACCGTCGAAGTGGAACTCCTCGAGCCAGTACTTGCAGTTGGAGAGCAGGAAATGCTTCACGCTGTCGTTGCCGTAGTCGAAGCAGAGCGAATCCCATGCGGGGTGCTCGTGACGGTCGCCGGCGCAGAAGAACTGATTGGGGTCGCCACAGAGGTTGCCTAGGCCTTCCACTTCGTTCTTCACGGCATGCGAGTGAACAATATCCATGATGACCGAGATGCCCAGCTTGTGAGCCTCGTCGATGAGGGCCTTCAGTTCTTCGGGAGTGCCGAAACGGCTGCTGGGAGCAAAGAACGAACTGACGTGGTAGCCAAAGGAACCGTAGTAGGGGTGCTCCTGAATGGCCATGACCTGAATGGCGTTGTAGCCATCCTTGGCCACACGTGGCAGCACATTCTCGCGGAACTCGTTGTAGGTGCCCACTTTCTCTGCATCCTGGCTCATGCCCACGTGGCACTCATAGATGAGCAGTGGGTTCTTCTTGGGCTTGAAGCCGGCCTTCTTCCAGATGTAGGGCTGTTTGGGATTCCACACCTGAGCCGAGAAAATCTTGGTCACATCGTCCTGCACCACGCGGCGGCACCATGCTGGAATGCGCTCGCCTTCGCCGCCGTTCCACTTCACTTTCATCTTGTAGAGCTGTCCGTGCTGCAAGTCTTTCTCCTTCAGCTTCAGTTCCCAGTTGCCCGTGCCTTCAATGCGGTGGCAGCGATAGCGTTCGTCTTCCTTCCAGTCGTTGAAGTCGCCAATGAGATAGATGTCGGTGGCGTTGGGTGCCCACTCGCGGAATACCCAGCCACGTCCCAGTTTGTGCAGGCCGAAGTAGAGGTGGCCTGTGGCAAAGTCGGAGAGCGTCTTCTTGCCGTTCTGCGTCAGTTGGTTCAGTTTCCACAAAGCATGGTCGTGACGGCCGCGAATGGCATCCTCAAAGGGTTCGAGCCAGCCGTCGTTCTGCACGAGGCCAATGTGCTTGGGGGCCTCGGCTATGGGTTGTTTTTTTGTTCTTGGCATAATGATTGTTGTTTTTTAGGGGGATGGGCCTCGTGGGGCCTGTGTAGCCCTGTTCTACGCTTTTACCTTGAAAATTGCTTTCTTGATTTCCGGCATCATCGAGATGCAGGGGGCATGACCGTCTTGCGGGAAGAAGATTGCAAACATGCCGGGCTGACAGTCAACGAAGCTCTCGGCCATCAGGTCGCCATATTTTGTGATGTCCTTTTCGGCATTGTAGGGTGTTTCGGGCAGACGGCAAAGTGGGGTGTAGCCAAAGGTTTCGGGAGCGTCGAGCGGAATCTGGATGTCGATCATGTTGCGGTGGGTTTCCAGCACGGCAGCATCGGGTGTGCGGCCTTTGGCGGTGGTGATGTTCACGAACAGGTCTTTGCCCTTGATTTCGTGCTTGCCAGCCTCCAGGGCGTTCAGGTCGTTGTTGTTGATAAACTCTACCACGTCTTTGAAGAGTGGGTTCATTGCCTCATACTTAGCGAGGTTGTCCAGTGTGTCGATTACCATAAAATATGTAGTTTTTTAGTTAACCTTGTCTATCTGTCCAGTTGGCGGTGTCCACGGGTGTAGGTGCCTTGGGCTGTGATGTTGCCGTTGCGGTCTTTCTCCACGAAGCGTCCGTCGCGTTTTCCGTTGGCGTAGTTGCCTTCAAAGCGCTTGCCATCTTTGTTTTCCTCGATAGATTTTCCGTTGCGCAGCCCGTTCTTGAACACGGCCTTGAACTTCGACCCGTCGGCCAGGTGGCCAATACATTCGCCTTCGGGCAGTCCGTTCTTGAAGGTTCCGTCTACCACGTCGCCCTGCTTGGTGGTCAGCTTGCCTTTGCCGTTGGCCTGGTCGTTCTGCCACTGGCCCACGTAGGTGTTGCCGTTCTGCCACACCAGTGTGCCTTGTCCGTGCTTGTTGCCGTTGCGGAACTGTCCGGTGTATTTGTCGCCGTTGGCATAGCGGCAGATGCCGGTGCCGGAGCGTTCGCCTTGCAGGTAGTCGCCTTCGTAGACGTCGCCGTTGTGGAAGCGGTAGATGCCTTTGCCGTGCATCAGGTCGTTGGCAAACTGGCCCACGTAGACGTCGCCGTTGGCATAGCGGAAGGTGCCCTTGCCGTGCTTCAGGTCGTTTTGCCACTGCCCCTCATAGGTGGAACCGTCACTCCAGCAGAACGTTCCCTTGCCGTTTTTCTTGTCGGCCTTCCACTCTCCGTCGTAGAAAGCTCCGCTGGCAAAGGTGTAGACGCCGCGTCCTTCGCGCTGGTCTTCCTTCCACACGCCGTCGTATTTGTCGCCGTTGAAGTAGTACATCGTGCCATGCCCCTGCTGGTAGTCTTTGTACCACAGACCGTCATAGCGGTTGTTGTTCATGAAGTAGTAGGTGCCTTTTCCGTGCTGGTGGTCCTGCAGCCATTCGCCTTCGTATTTCTCGCCGTCGCTGAAGGTGTAGACGCCGTAGCCCTGGCGCTTGCCTTTCACGTAGGCGCCTTCATACCAGTCGCCATTTTCATACACGGCTTTGCCTTTTCCATGTGGTTTTCCTGCTGCTATTTCGCCGTTATATTCGCCGCCATCCTTGGTGGTGGTCGAGCCCAGTGTGATCTTCTGGGCATGTGTGATGTTGGGCGTCAGGAGGAAAGCTATTGTGAGTATATGTAGTCTTAATTTCATTTCGTTCTGCATTTTACACCCCAAAAGTACAAAAAAAAAAGCCTACAGGCAAAGAAATTAAGATTTATTTATAAAGTTGTGGGAATTTTCAAGAAAACTGCTTGCGCCAGAAGCGTTCAGTGATGTCCTGAAACGTGCCGTCGTCTTGTTTCCGATAGAGGCGCTGGTTGGTGGTGGGCTTGTTGAGTGGTCCCAGGTGGCGGATGTAGGGGCCCACCTTGATGTAGTCGAAGTCGGTCTTGTTGATGGCCGACGGAATGCGCAGTCGGCCGCTATACCAGGCCACCTTGAACTGTGCGTGTTCTTCGTGAATGTACTGTGCCAGCAGGTTCACGCCCATGGGGTCGGCATCGCCCCCCATGAAGCTGATGCAGGTGATGTCGTTGCCGTATTGTGCCACGAAGTGGTCTATGGCGTTGGTGTCTAAGGGCAGTCCCACGTCGTCCCACAGGTAGTGGCTGTGACACCCAGGACAGTGACACGGGCAATTCGAGATGTTGATTGCCAGTGTCACTTCGTCGGGTATTTCTTGAAAAACAATATCGGTGTTTGCGTATTTTAGCATATCATTTGTGCAGGCCATGCGGTGTTCTGTCCACCGTGGTCTTAGGCTTGTGCGGCATGCGCGTAGTATCGGCGTGCGGCTTCTTCCTGTCGGGGCTGCGAGAAGTTGCTCACGCGCTTCAGGTAGCCAATGATGCGGGTCATGTAGTCCACGTTCTTCGAGTGGCAGTGGGGGCACTCCTTCAGGTAGCGCTTGTCAATGTGGCCGCAGTCGTTGCACACGGTGTTGGGAATGTTGAAGGTGAAGTAGTTGCAGCCCTCCTTGGCGGCAATCTTCAGCAGCTGCATGTACTGCTGCTTCGACAGATGCTCTTCCAGGTTCAAGTGCAGGGCAGAGCCGCCAGTGAGGTGCTCAATGTAGGGGGCACCGTGCAGCTTGAACTTGTCGATGATGTCGAGCGAGTCGTCTTCCACCACGTAGAAGTAGCTGTTGTAGCAGTCGCGTGGCACGAAGTAGCCGTCTTCGCGATCCCACTTGGCGTGCTTCACGCCCACGTTCTCGGCTGGAATCATTTCGCAGTTGAACATCACCTCCTTCGTGCGATATTTCTTGTTGTATGTTTCAACCAGGCTCAGGATGCCCTGCACAAAGTGCTTGTAGTCGTCGTTGGGGGTGATTTTCAGTCCCATGAACTCGGCAGCCTCTACCAGGCCGTTGATGCCGATGGTGAGATACTGTCGCGCAATGTTGATGTAGCCGGCGTCGAACAGCGGCAGCATGCCGTGGGCCTGCAGCTCTTTCAGGTTCTCGTTGTAGGCCAGCTGCACTTTGTGGCACAGGTCGAGCACACCGCCCAGATACTCCAGATAGTCAATTTCGTGGTTCACGGCATACTGTATGCAGCGGTTCAGGTTGATGGTGAGCACCGACTTGGAGCCCGTCGACACGCCGCCGGCTCCCAGCGTGTAGCTGAAGCCGTTGTCGGTAATCTCGTTGCGCAGTCGGCAGCAGCTGGAGAGCGAGTCGGCATTGTCGCTCATGTAGGTGAAGAACGAGTGGCCCTCGCTGTACATTTCGGCCGTAAACTCGCCCCATTCCTTGTCTTTGCAGTCGCCGTTTTCGTCGACCAGCAGGGCCATTGTTTCCACGGGGAAGGTCAGCAGCGTTTTGGTGCGCTCCTTGTTGAACCATTTCATGAAGCGCTTTTGCAGCCACGACAGTCCGTCCCAGTCGGGCTTCGAGCCGTCGGGGAAGTAGAACTCGCCGAAGATGCTCTCGAAGTAGTAGCGGTCGTAGTAGGCCACGTTCCAGAACACGGCCTGATAGTTGCGTGCGCCGGTGGGCTGGTTCAGGGTGTACACAATCTGCTCGAAGCTGTCGGTTATCACCTTGTCCAGCGTGCGTTTCTTCAAGCTCAGGTCGACCTGCTCGTTGGCCCGCTTGTAGTAGTCCAGTCCGTACTCCTTGCCCAGGAAGTAGTTCATGTACATCAGAAACTCGGGCGTGGCGCAGGCACCGCTCAGCATCGAGCTCACCATGAACACCATGTTCACGAAACCACCGCAGAACGACTTCAGGTTGGTGGGCGCCGTAGAGTTGCCGCCAATGCTGGTGGTGCCGCCGATGAGCCAGGGATACATGGTGATCGAGGCGCAGTAGTTGGCCAGCGACGTTTCGTCGTTCTTATATATAAAGTGGTGTGTCAGCTTGTCAATGTATTCGTCGGCCAACTGCTTGCCAAACATCTTCTTGATGCGATCGGTGAGCAGTCGGCGGTTCAGCCGGATGAAGTTGCTCTTGGGCAGCTCGCCAATGAGCGTGGCAATGTTCTTGTGCTCCACGTTGGCGTTGGCGTCGTATTTCGAGCCTGTGGCGGCATTCACCGACTCCATGTATTCCGACAGGAACATCATCTTCTCCAGCGTTTCGCGGTCTTCGGTGTGCTGCTGGCGATAGAGCATGAACGATTTTGCCACCTTGTAGAAGCCCTCGCGCATGAGTGCCTCTTCCACCTGGTTCTGAATGTCCTCCACCTTGATGTCGTCTCTGATGTTCAGGTGGCTCAGTATTTTCGAGATGGTGCCCAGGTCGGCAGGCTGGTCAACGCTTTCGAATGCCTTCACAATGGCGTTCATGATTTTGTCGAGCGAGAAGCGGTCTTTTGAACCGTCGCGCTTGGTGATGGTAAAGTTTTTTATTTCCATGTCGGTGTTCTATTGTTGTTGTTGGTTTTGTTTGCTTTTTCTGGTTTGTGTCTTTTCTGTTTTGGAAAACTTTTTCCGTTTTTCTTTTTCCAAAGTTTTCCGTTTTAGAAAATCCTAATCGATTGCAAAGTTACATCTTTTTGCTGAAACGTGCTATGTTTTATTTGTCTTTAACATATTTTTTTTCTAAGATATTTTGCAACAATGTTTTGTCCGTTCTTTTCGAGAACTTGAAAAATGGCATTACAACCACCTGATTTTCAGTGGCTTGCAATAGGGCTTCCGTTATGTTGCAATAGGGCCTCCGTTGTGTTGCAACGGGGCCCTTATTGCATTGCAACGGGGGCCGAATTAGGACACAACGGGGGCCTCGTTGCAAACCAACCAAAAAGTTGTTGAAAATGATGGCGTTTCGGCCGGAATTTTGTAATTTTGCGGACGAAAAGAAAATAGTAAAAAAAGAAAATTATATTGACATGAAATTTGTTGCAATGATTCCTGCGCGCTATGCATCGACGCGCTTTCCAGGAAAGCCGCTGGCCATGCTGGGTGGCAAGACTGTGATTCAGAGAGTTTACGAACAGGCACGTGCTGCCGTGGGGCAGGCGTGGGTGGCCACCGACGACGAGCGCATCTTCATGGCCGTGGAGCGTTTTGGTGGCAAGGCTGTGATGACGAGCGACAAGCACCGCAGCGGCACCGACCGCATAGCCGAGGCGGTGGAGAAACTGGGCGTTGATGCCGATGTGGTAATCAACATTCAGGGCGACGAGCCTTTCATTCAGCAGAGTCAGCTGCAGACCGTGATGCAGCTCTTCGACGACCCGCGCACCCAGATTGCCACCCTGGGCAAACCCTTCGAGAGCATCGAGGCCGTTGCAAACCCCAACTCGCCCAAGATTGTGACCGACGTCGATGGCTACGCTCTCTACTTCAGCCGCAGCATCATTCCCTATGTGCGTGGTCGGGAGCAGCAGCAGTGGCTGAGCGAGTTTCCGTTCTTGAAGCATATTGGCCTTTATGCCTATCGCAGCGAGGTGCTGACCGAAATAACAAAACTGCCCCAAAGCCCTCTGGAACTGGCCGAGAGCTTGGAGCAGTTGCGATGGTTGCAGAACGGCTACCGTATCAAAGTGGGGCTCACCCAGGTGGAGACCGTGGGTATCGACACCCCGGCCGACCTTGAGCGCGCCGAGGCTTTCCTGCGCGAGCAAGCCTAACTGTGCCTCATTTCCTCCAGCAGCTGTCGCTGTCGTTCTGTCAGTGTGGCAGGCAGCGTCACGTTGTAGGTGATAATCAGGTCCTGTCCGCCGTGGCCTTTGCCACGCAGGCGCACCTTTGAACCGGGCTGTGTGCCCGGTTTTATTTTCAGCTTCAGCTTCTGGCCGTCGCGCAGGGTGATCATCACATCGCCGCCCAGCAGTGCCGTGTACATGTCGATGCCCACCTGGGCCTGCGTTTCCTGTGGTGTCTGCTGGGCCTGCTGGCGGCTAAAGCCACTGAAGCCTGCGCCACCACCGTGGCCAAACAGGGTCTCGAAGAACGAACTGAAGCCTCCGCCACCGCCCTTGAACGAGCCGAAATCGAAGCCTTCGAAGGGCGAGCCTCCGGCGTGGAATCCGCCTCCTTGTCCGCCAAAAGCCTCGGCCTGTTGCCATTGTTCCCCATACTGGTCATATTTCTTGCGCTTCTCCGGATCGCCAATCACGTCGTAGGCTTCGTTCAGTGCCTGAAACTTTGCCTTCGCCTTTGGGTCGTCGGGGTGCAGGTCGGGGTGAAACTGCTTGGCCCTCTTCAGGTAGGCTTTCTTCACATCCTTCTGCGGAATGTCCTTGCTCACGCCCAGAATCTTGTAATAGTCAATGAATGCCATATCTATGCCTCCTTTTCTTTTTTATTGATGCTACAGCAATTTTTGTGCCGAAACGATGGCAATACGAAAAAAAATAGTAATTTTGCACTCGAACTAATCATTTTTCCTGTTATATGAAGCATTCTATAAGCATCGTTCTGGCATCGCTGTGCCTGGCTTGTTCACAACCGGCTCTGTCGCAAACCAAGACCGTCAGGCTCAAGGTTGTCGAGACCAGCGACGTGCATGGCCATTTCTTCCCCTACGACTTCATCGGCCACAAGCCCCTGCGCGGCACGCTTGCCCGCGTCAGCAGCTATGTGGCCCAGCAGCGCCGCGACTATGGCGACCGCCTGCTGCTCATCGACAATGGCGACATTCTGCAGGGCCAGCCCTGCGTCTATTGGAGCAACTATGTGGTGCCCAACGACGTCAACCTGGGGGCCAGCCTCGTCAACTACATGGGCTACGATGCACAGACCGTGGGCAACCACGACGTAGAGACGGGACATGCTGTCTATGACAAGTGGATTCGCGAGGTGCGCTGTCCGGTGCTGGGGGCCAACATCGTGGACAAGCAGACACGGCAGCCCTACGTGCACCCCTATGCCACCTTCGTGCGCGATGGCGTGAAGATTGCTGTCCTGGGCATGATTACGCCCACCATCTCCTGCTGGCTCAATGAAGACATTTATCAGGGCATCGAGTTCACCGAAATGGTGCAGTGTGCACGCTACTGGGTTGACTATATAAAAAAGGTGGAGCGTGCCGATCTGATCTTCGGGCTTTTCCACAGCGGTCTTGAGGGCGGCATTAGGCTTGACAGCGGACTGGAAGAGAATGCCTCGAAGCGCGTGGCACAGGAGGTAGAGGGCTTCGATGCCATCTTCTTTGGCCACGACCACCAGGTGCACAATCTGCGTGTGAAGAATCCCAAGGGGCGCGAGGTGCTTTGCATCGATCCCTCATGCTACGCGCAGAACGTGGCCGAGGCCACCATCGAAGTGACCTTCTGTGATGGTAAGCTTGTCAGGAAAGACATTCAGGGAAAGATTGTCGACGTGCGCAACGAGCCCGTCGACGAGCAG
>Ga0326511_10004730_pt1 | contig 10803 bp, 7 predicted proteins | sample 0_2496_0518_D_FD_203701 | JGI IMG/M metagenome (GOLD analysis project Ga0326511, IMG submission 203701) | Bovine rumen microbial communities from UC Davis, California, United States - 0_2496_0518 | ecosystem: Host-associated > Mammals > Digestive system > Stomach > Rumen | place: USA: California... | reverse complement strand
GGCCAACTGTTCTTGTGTGAGCATCAGCCTTCTGTTGACATCTGCAAATTTCTGAAGTAAAACTTCTTTTTCGTTAGCTTCCATTACGCTAATAATATACAATTCGTTGCAAAGTTACAAAAAAAAATTCAATCTGATGCAAATTATCAGGAAAAAATTAGCTTCTCTTGGCTTTTTCCCATGTTCCGCTGCTGCTGTGCCCCTTTAAATAGGCCATTCCCCGGAAAACGTTAATATTCATAAAAACGAAATAGTATGCCGTATAAAATAACCTGTTCTTCCTCCCTATTCGGTTTAATAACCATCCGGCCAATGCCATCAGGTAGAATGTAATTTGAAGCAGAAGACAAAGTTCATACAGCTTACCGCCATTATTTGCAGCTAATAAAATATTGACAATCAGCAGGATGGCCATAGCTATGGGAGTGATGCTCCATCGTAGTACACGATGGCTGACATACTGGAAAGTAACTAATGGTTGTTTCAGTGGGTTCAGCATATGGCGGAGCCACCAGATGCTTTGCAAACCGCCTGCTGCAATGCGTCGCTTCCGTTTTGACTCCTCAAAGATATTAGCCGAACCATATTCCTGAGCGTAGGCATCGGCGGTATAGGCGATGCGCTTGCCAGCATCGACGATAAGCATTGACATCATGAAGTCGTCGAGTAGGGCTTCGTCGGGTATTTCTTTTATCAGAAGCGGATCAACGGCATAGAGTTCACCTGCAGCCCCCATGGCGGAGTAGAGCTCGCTGTCCCACTTCTTAATCGTACTCTCGTAACGCCAGTAGAGCCCTTCACCCTCGGCTGCCATCTCGCCTTCTTTTTTGGCAGCCACACGCTTCTCGCCAGATACGCATCCCACGGATGGATCCATAAATAGCCTTGCTATCTCTCGGAGCGCACTGCTGTTGATCATGGTGTTAGCGTCGGTAAATGTGACATAGCGTGTCTTCAACTCTTGTAACCCATGTTTCAGCGCAGCTGTTTTGCCCCTGCGTTCCGGACTATACACGATGTCAACCTCAGGATAAGCGGCCAGCAGGTCGTTGGTGCGGTCGTTGCTACCGTCGGTGACCCACATGATGCGTAGCTTTTCTCTCGGATAGTCGAGTGCCAGCGTGTTTTCCATCTTTTCCGCAACCACGTCTTCCTCATTGTAGGCACATATCATGAGGGTCATGGTGGGCAGTTCTTCATCGGTCGGCAAGACGGCCTCGCGGGGTGTCCCCACGAGTAGCCGTTTAAGCCGGATGATAAGATATAATAGGATTCCATAGCCTATGTAGGTATAGAATACGATGAGCAGCGAGGCCCAAAACAGGATTTTAAGTGTTAGCATAGTCTTTTGTTGTTTTGAGTTACTTGGTCTCAATCTCTTCCTTCATGTCGATAAACTGGTTGTCAGCATCATAAAACTCATATTGCAGGAAGGCTAGCTTTTGCGATGGGATGATTCTGATGCCCAGCCCGTATTTCATCTGCCATTGTCGTTTCAGACTGAGGATTCCTTTGTTGATGTATGCAGCCACGTAGGGGTGGACATGCAGGTAGAACTTACTGATTCCGATTTTGTTGACCAGGGTATCAATCTTACTTTCGAGCGTATCTGTGAAAAGGAAGCTCGACTTGATGGTGCCCTTCCCGAAACAGGTAGGACAGGTCTCTTCTACATTGACACTCATTGCAGGACGTACGCGCTGCCGTGTTATCTGCATGAGTCCGAACTTGGACAGCGGAAGGATATTGTGCCTGGCACGGTCCTTCTGCATGTTCTTGCACATACGCTCGTAGAGCATCTGCCGGTCTTCCGGTAGCTTCATGTCAATGAAGTCGACGATGATGATGCCTCCCATATCCCTCAGTCGTAGCTGACGAGCCAGCTCGTCGGCAGCTCCGAGATTTGTCTCCAGGGCATTTGTCTCCTGGCTGTTCTCTTTCTTGATGCGTGTACCGCTGTTTACATCTACTACGTGCATAGCCTCGGTATGTTCTATGATGAGGTAGGCACCATGCTTGTAGTTGACGGTTTTCCCAAAGCCCGACTTCAGCTGCTTGGTGACATCAAAGTTGTCGAAGATAGGTACCGAGCCGTTATATAGCTTCACGATTTCCTTCTTCTCAGGTGCTATGAGTCCTAAGTAGTTCTTTATTTCTTCAAGGATGCCACTGTTGTTGACATAGATGCCATCATAGGTGGGGTTGAACAGATCCCGTAGAAGTGCTACGGTACGGCTTTCCTCCTCGAAGCAAATCTGAGGTCGTGTCGATGTCTTCTGAACCTTCGAGATGGTTTCTTCCCAGCGTTTCAGCAATATCTTCAGCTCAGCATCCAGTTCTGCGGCGCGTTTGCCTTCTGCTACGGTACGAACGATGACGCCGAAGTTCTTAGGCTTTATGCTTTGGATGAGTTGTTTCAGGCGGCTTCGTTCCTCGCTACGCTTGATCTTCGTCGATACAGAGACACTGTCTTCGAAGGGCATCAGCACCAGATAGCGTCCTGCAAAACTCAGCTCGCATGTCAGACGCGGCCCTTTTGTGTTGATGGGCTCTTTGACGATTTGTACCAGTATTTCTTGTCCTACCTTCAGGGTGTTGGCAATGCTGCCGTCTTTCTTCAGTATAGGTTGGATGGTAGCTTTCTGGATAGGGTATAGCTTCTTTCGGTCGCTGACTACCTGTTTGAGGTATTTCTCGTAAGAGTTGAATTGGGTTCCCAAGTCAAGGTAATGCAGAAAGGCTACGCGCTCTGAGCCGACATCAACGAAACAAGCGTTAAGGCCCGGCATCAACTTTTTCACTTTTGCCACATAGATGTTGCCCACCGAAAAAGAGGCGGTGCGCTGTTCTTGCTGGTATTCCACCAGTTGCTTGTCTTCGAGCAAAGCTATGGAAATGTCTTTCGGCTGGACGTCAATGATTACTTCACTTGTCATTGTCTTTTTGCTTTTCTTTGACGGGGTGTCGTTAAAAACTCAAAAGGGTGTGTCGCTATCCCCAGGGGATAAGCATACACACTCCTTTCATTACTTTTTGTCACTTTGGCAATTACTTGCTCTTGTGGCGATTCTTGCGCAGTCTCTTCTTGCGCTTGTGGGTAGCCATCTTGTGGCCCTTCTTCTTTTTTCCGTTTGGCATAATTCTGATTTATTTAAAATGTTAATTACTTCATTTTCTCAATAAAGCTCTTGGATGGCTTGAAGGCGGGGAAGTCGTGGGCGTCGATAACAAGAGTGGTGTTCTTGGAGATGTTACGCGCGGTTTTCTTGGCACGGTGCTTCACGGTGAAAGTGCCAAATCCCCGGAGGTAGACGTTCTGCTTGTTTTCGGCAAGGCTGACACGAATCTCTTCCATAAAAGCTTCAATCGTCGTAGCAACATCTTTTTTTGCAACGCCAGTCTCTTCAGCAATTTTGTTGATGATTTCTGCCTTTGTCATTTCTGTTTCGTATTATATATTAATAATGTGAAATTCTGATCCTCTGTTGTTTCGGACTGCAAAGTTACTAATTTTCAGCTAATTACCGAAATATTTCCCAGTTTTTTTTCAAAAATTGTGGTTTTTGTCGCATCTTTGGGCTGTTTTTTGTATCTTTGCAGCATAAATTCAAAGAATTATTGTAATGAAACAAACGAAAATTGTAGCCAGTATTAGTGATCGCCGGTGTGATGTGGAGTTCCTCCGCAGTCTTTTTGAGGCGGGAATGAATGTGGTGAGGATGAATACTGCCCATGCCAGCGAGGAGGGCATCAGGGAGATTATCAAGAATGTCAGGACCGTCAGTCGCCACATTGGTATCCTTATCGATACCAAGGGGCCTGAGGTACGCACTACTGGATGTCCGGAGCCAATTCCTTATCAGGCGGGTGATGTGGTGAAGATCTTTGGACGCCCTGAGATGGATACTTCCCATGATATCATTAACCTCTCTTACTCTAACTTTGCAGCAGATGTGCATGAAGGGTGTCACGTGCTTTTCGATGATGGTGCGCTCGACATGGAGGTAATCGGAATCAATGGCCCTCAGGTCGTGGCACAGGTAAAAAATGACGGCGTACTTGGCTCACATAAAAGTGTCAATGTGCCCGGTGTCCATATAGCACTGCCCACGCTTACCGAGAAAGATCGCAAGAACATCATGTTGGCCATCGAGCAGGATATCGACTTTATCGCACATAGTTTTGTTCGGTCCGCAGCTGACGTTCGGGCTGTTCAGGCCATACTCGATGCTTATGACTCTGATATTAAGATTATTTCCAAGATTGAGAATCAAGAAGGCGTCGACAATATCGATGAGATCATAGATGCTTCTTATGGCATTATGATTGCACGCGGCGATTTGGGAATCGAGGTGCCTATAGAGCGTATCCCCGGCATCCAGCGCGAGATCATCCGGAAGTGCATTATGGCCAAGAAGCCTGTCATCGTCGCTACCCAGATGCTACACACAATGATACACAACCCACGCCCTACACGTGCTGAGGTGACTGACATCGCCAATGCCATCTACTCGCATACCGATGCCTTGATGCTTTCGGGCGAGACCGCCAGCGGTAAGTATCCAGTGGAAGCCGTACAGACCATGGCTGCTATCGCAGAGCAGGCAGAACGTGACCTTAGCCTTCGAGGGGTTATCGATGTGCCCCTGTCGGAGCATTGCGACATCCGCGAGTTTATGGCCTACAGTGCCATTGAGGCTACCGAGAAACTGGGCGTGAAAGGTATCATCACCGACAATAACACGGGTATTACGGCACGTATGCTGGCTGCCTTCCGTGGCCCACATCCTGTATTGGCCATCTGCTATAACGATAAGCTGCAACGCCTGCTCAACTTGTCGTATGGCGTCATTCCTGTTTATCACAAGGAGCATGCCAGTGCCGACGAGCTCTTCCTGGCTGCCGTGCGCATGCTCCGTCAGAAAGGGTATATTGACCTTGAAGACAAGATAGCATATCTGAGTGGTAACATTGGGGAGGGGGGAGGTACCAAGTTCCTCGAGATCAATACTGTTAAGGAGGTGTTCGACAATCAGTATCAGTTCCATATCCCGCATTTTTCATTAAATAAATAGCAACTTTTACACACTATGGCAACAGTAGACGACAAGAAAGTAATCTTCTCGATGGTTGGAGTTAGCAAGACCATCCAGCAGAACCAGAAGCAGGTTCTTAAAAATATCTACCTTAGTTTCTTCTATGGTGCAAAGATTGGCATCATCGGTCTTAATGGTGCCGGTAAGTCCACACTCATGAAGATTATTGCCGGACTCGACCAGCAGTATCAAGGAAACGTCGTGTGGGCACCGGGCTATACAGTTGGGTATCTTCCACAGGATCCGCCACTCAATGAGGAAAAGACTGTCAAGGAAAATGTGATGGAAGGTGTTCAGCATGTCTATGACGCCCTTGCGGAATATGATGAAATCAATGTGAAGTTCGGGCTCCCCGAATATTATGAAGATCCCGACAAAATGGATAAGCTCATGGCACGGCAGGCCGAGCTACAGGATGTCATCGACTCTACTGATGCCTGGAACATGGATTCTAAGCTTGACCGCGCGATGGCAGCCCTCAACTGCCCTCCTGGCGACTGGAATGTGAAGACGCTTTCTGGAGGTGAACGTCGCCGAGTGGCACTGTGCCGTCTGTTGCTGCAGAAACCTGATGTGCTCCTGCTCGACGAACCTACCAATCACCTCGATGCCGAGTCCATAGATTGGCTCGAACAGCATCTCCAGCAGTATGAGGGTACCGTGATTGCCGTGACCCACGACCGCTATTTCCTCGACGATGTGGCAGAATGGATTCTCGAGCTTGATCGCGGAGAAGGCATCCCCTGGAAAGGTAACTATTCCTCATGGCTCGAACAGAAGTCACAGCGGCTTGCTCAGGAAGAGAAGACGGCATCCAAGCGCCGCAAGACGCTGGAACGAGAACTTGAATGGGTGCGCATGGCCCCTAAGGCGCGTCACGCTAAGGGCAAGGCTCGCCTGAACTCCTACGAGATGATGCTTAACGAGGAACAAAAGCAGAAGGAGGAGAAGCTTGAGATTTTTATCCCCAATGGTCCGCGTCTGGGTAACAAGGTCATTGAGGCCGAGCACGTCGCCAAGTCGTTCCCGGAGAAACTTCTTTTCTCAGACCTTAATTTCACGTTACCGCCTAATGGTATTGTTGGTGTGATAGGCCCTAATGGCGCGGGTAAGACGACGCTCTTCCGGCTCATCATGGGCTTGGAACAGCCTGATGCGGGCTCCTTCTCCGTGGGCGAGACGGTCAAGCTCTCTTACGTTGACCAGCAGCATAAGGATATCGACCCCAGCAAGTCGGTCTACCAGATTGTTAGCCAAGGTAATGAGACCATCCGCATGGGAGGCCGTGACGTCAATGTTCGTGCATACCTGTCTCGTTTTAACTTCAGTGGTGCCGATCAGGAGAAAAAATGTGGTGTCCTTTCTGGTGGTGAGCGTAACCGCCTGCAACTGGCCATCGCCCTGAAGCAGGAAGGCAATGTGTTGCTACTCGACGAGCCGACAAATGATATCGACGTCAACACCTTACGTGCACTCGAGGAAGGACTTGAGGCCTTTGCGGGTTGCGCTGTCGTTATCAGTCACGACCGTTGGTTCCTTGATCGCATTTGTACCCATATCCTGGCATTTGAGGGGGCTTCCGGAGAGAAGGGAACCAAGGCGGGCGACGTATTCTTCTTTGAGGGCAACTATTCCGAATATGAGGCTAACAAGGCTCAGCGTCTTGGCCTCGATGAGCCAAAGCGTACGCGTTATCGCAAGTTGATGGAGGAATAGGATTCCCTTTGTATCAGTAGAGAGAGGGTATGTCGCAGTTTGAACGTACCCTCTCTCTATTTGTATAGGCTGATGAGGCTCAGCCTCAGCCTGCCTCTATCATCCTCTCAGGGCGGCAATCGATTCTTTCAGCGATGCTATTTTCTCTTCAGAGTCGCTCTGCTTCTTGCGCTCCAACGCCACAACGGCCTCGGGCGCATTCTGCACGAAACGCTCATTGGAGAGTTTCTTCTTCACGCCGGCCAGGAACCCTTCCAAGTGCTTCAGCTGGGCTTCCATCTTTTGTATCTCGGCATCCACGTCAATCATGTCACCTACGGGTACGGCATACTCATCGGTGCCAACCATGAAGGCAGAAGCCGTGGCGTCTTTCTCTGCCACCACGCTGATACTGTTCAGGTTGGCCATTTTCGTGATGACGGCATTATACTGTTCGAAGTCGTTCTTGCCAACTGCCTGAAGTGCCAGTTGCTCCTTGGGAGCAATATTCTTCTGGTTGCGAACCATGCGTACACCGGACACAATCTGCTTGACATTCTCTATCTGGGCGATGAACCGGTTGTCGGCTTCTGCCGGTGCTGGAAGCTCCAGCTTGTCGCGCATGATGGAGTCGCCATCCCGGCGCTCATAGAGGTGTTGCCATAGCTCTTCGGTGATAAACGGCATGAATGGGTGAAGCATCTTCAGCAGGGTCTCGAAGAACTCGAGGGTCTTTTCGTAGGTCTGCTTGTCGATGGGCTGTGCCTCACCGTTCACGTAGGCTGGCTTCACCATCTCAAGGTACCAGCTTGAGAACTCATCCCAGAAGAGCTTGTAGACAGCCATCAGGGCTTCGGAGATACGGTATTTCTTGAAGAGGTCTTCCACCTCGGCATTGGTCTGGCGCAGCTTGGCCTCAAACCATGCTGTGGCAATCTTGCCTGTCTCAGGCTGCTCGATGTCAGCCACCTTCCAGCTCTTCACGAGGCGGAAAGCATTCCATATCTTGTTGTTGAAGTTACGCCCCTGTTCGCAGAGTGCCTCGTCGAAGAGGATGTCGTTGCCTGCGGGGGCTGAGAGCATCATGCCCATGCGCACACCGTCGGCGCCGAACTTCTCAATGAGTTCGATGGGGTCAGGTGAGTTGCCGAGTGACTTCGACATCTTGCGTCCCAGCTTGTCGCGGACGATACCTGTGAAATAGACATTCCTGAACGGCATGTCGCCGATGTACTCATAGCCCGACATGATCATGCGGGCCACCCAGAAGAAGATGATATCTGGACCTGTCACGAGCACAGAACTGGGGTAGTAGTACTTGATCTCCTCGTTGCCTGGATTGTTGATGCCGTCGAAGAGGGAGATAGGCCACAGCCAGCTTGAGAACCAGGTGTCCAGCGCATCCTCATCCTGACGGAGGTCGGAGAGCAGAAGGTTGGCGTTGCCGCTCTTCTCGCGTGCGAGCACCAGTGCCTGCTCGGCAGTCTCTGCTACGACGTAGTTGTCCTGGTCGTCATAGTAGTAGGCCGGGATGCGGTGTCCCCACCACAGCTGTCGCGAGATGCACCAGTCCTGGATGTTCTCCAGCCAGTTCTTGTAGGTGTTCTTGTATTTTGCAGGATAGAACTTCAGCTCGTCGTTCATCACTGGCGGCAGGGCGATGTCGGCAAAGTGCTTCATCTTCAGGAACCACTGCAGCGAGAGTCTCGGTTCGATGGCGGTGTCCGGGTTGCGCTCCGAGTAGCCCACCTTATTAGTATAGTCCTCGATGCGCTCCATCAGTCCTGCTTCCTGCAGGTCTTTTACGATCTGTTTGCGGCAGTCCATGCGGTCCATGCCGACATACAGTGGCGACTGCTCGGAGATGGTTCCGTCGGGATTGAAGATATCGATGGTCTCCAGGTTGTGGGTCTTGCCCAGCATATAGTCGTTGGTGTCGTGGGCAGGAGTTACCTTCAGACAGCCCGTACCGAACTCAATATCCACGTAGCGGTCCTCAATCACTGGGATAACGCGGTTAACGAGGGGTACGATGACTTTCTTGCCCTTCAGCCACTGGTTCTTCGGATCCTTCGGGTTGATACACATGGCGGTGTCGCCCATGATGGTTTCGGGACGGGTGGTGGCTACAACGGCATAATAGCCCTTCTCGTCCTTATGAATGACGTTGCCGGAGTCTTCGGGAAACTTGGAGAAATCAGAGTCCTCAGAATCTGCCACATAGTATTTCAGGTGGAAGAGGTGGCTCTTCTCCTCCTTATAGATTACCTCCTCGGTGGAGAGGGCGGTGAGGGCTTTAGGGTCCCAGTTTACCATGCGGAGACCACGGTAGATAAGTCCTTTATTATAGAGGTCGACAAAGACCTTGATGACGCTTTCGGAACGCTTCTCATCCATGGTGAAAGCAGTGCGGTCCCAGTCACAGCTGGCACCCAGCCGGCGTAGCTGTTTCAGGATGATGCCGCCATGCTCGTGAGTCCAGTCCCAAGCATGCTTCAGAAACTCTTCGCGCGTCAGGTCGCGCTTCTTGATGCCCTCGGCAGCAAGTTTCTTCACCACTTTGGCTTCTGTGGCTATCGAGGCATGGTCCGTACCGGGCACCCAGCAGGCGTTTTTGCCTTCCATACGAGCCCTGCGCACCAGGATGTCCTGTATGGTGTTGTTTAGCATGTGTCCCATGTGTAGCACACCTGTAACATTGGGTGGTGGAATGACAATTGTATAGGGCTCTCTGCCGTCGGGCTTGCTGGCGAAAAGTTTGTGGTCCAACCAATACTGATACCATTTCGATTCGACCTCTCTCGGGTCGTACTTGCTTGCTAATTCCATATGTTTTTGAAGATTATTCTCTAAAATCGCTGCAAAATTATAAAAAAATCCCAATTCTCAATTCTCAATTCTCAATTATTTTGTATCTTTGCCCCAATATTTGACCAATTATGCACACGAAAGAAGAAAAAATGCAGGCTTTCGGACGTTTTCTCGACGTGCTGGATGCGTTGAGGGTGAATTGTCCGTGGGACAAGAAACAGACCAACGAGAGCCTGAGGCCCAATACCATCGAGGAAACTTATGAGCTCTGCGACGCTTTGATTAAAAACGATGTCCATGAGATTTGCAAGGAGCTGGGCGACGTCCTGCTTCATATCTGCTTCTATGCTAAGATAGCCGAGGAGAAGGAGCAATTCGATATGGCCGACGTCTGTAACGCCCTGACGAGGAAGATGATCACCCGTCATCCCCATGTGTACCATCCCTCGCAGATCGACGCGGTAGACCCTAGGCCCCTGCCTTTCGTTCCTGACCCATCTGCCAAGCCTGACTCACCCAGCGTAACGACTGTCAGTCAGGTGCTGGAGAACTGGGAACAGATCAAGCTGAAGGAGAAAGACGGGAACAAGAGCGTGCTCTCCGGCGTGCCCGAAGCACTGCCCAGTTTGATAAAGGCCTATCGCATACAGGACAAGGCACGTAACGTGGGCTTCGACTGGGAAGACAAGCAGGATGTATGGGCGAAGGTCCGGGAGGAGCTTGACGAACTGGAGGCGGAACTCCGCAAGGAGGATAAGGAACGCTCTACTGAGGAGCTGGGCGACTTTCTCTTCTCCGTCATCAATGCGGCACGTCTTTACAAACTCAATCCCGATAACGCGCTGGAGAAGACCAATCGTAAGTTTATCGATCGCTTCAACTATATTGAGGCGCATAGCATCAAGATGGGAAAACCTCTGACGGAGATGACGCTGGCCGAGATGGATGCCCTTTGGGAGGAGGCTAAGAAGGTCGGGAAGTCAGAAGACGGTCGACATGAATGTTAACGATAGGAATAATAATTAGGTAATGATATGAAGAAAGTATTGTTTTTCGCGATGATGGCTGCTGGCTTGATGGCCGTAGGCAGTTGTGGCGGCGGCAAGCAGCAGCAGGCTGCTGTCGAAGAGGATTCTGTGACTGTCGAGGAACTGGTGCCCACCGACAAGACCATCTATGGCCTCTGTGGTTCGGGCACGGC
>Ga0326511_10004728_pt1 | contig 10806 bp, 2 predicted proteins | sample 0_2496_0518_D_FD_203701 | JGI IMG/M metagenome (GOLD analysis project Ga0326511, IMG submission 203701) | Bovine rumen microbial communities from UC Davis, California, United States - 0_2496_0518 | ecosystem: Host-associated > Mammals > Digestive system > Stomach > Rumen | place: USA: California... | reverse complement strand
CTTGGAGTCGTAGGTGATACGCTCCTGGGCGATGCCATACTGCTCCTTCAGGGCCTTCACCACGGCGTCGGCACGACCAGCGGCCAGGCGGTCGTTGATCTTGTCGTTACCGGTGCCGGCATCAGCATAGCCGGTCACGACAACCTTCGAGTTGGGGTACTTGGCCATGTAGTCGGCGATGTCCTTCACCTTCTGCTGCTCGCTCTCGCGGATGTCGGTCTTGTTGATCAGGAAGAATACATCGCGGCGGATAGGTTCAATCTTCACCTCCTGGACAACGGGAGCAGGCTCTACGACTGGCTCCGGCTCAACAACGGGCTCCGGCTCGGGCTCGGGTGTGGGAGGAGGAGGCAGGATCTTGTTGAAGCTCCTACCCAGGTTGATCTTCAGACCGATCAGGGCGTCGAAGTACCAGTCGGCATTGCCGGCCTTCTTCGAGTTGTACTTGTCGCTAAGGATGTTGGCGTTACCCTCAACGGTCAGGGCAACGGCGTTGCTCAGACGGAAGGCAGCCTCCAGACCGCCACGGCCGTAAGGGCGAACCTTCGTGCCGTCCCAGAGGTACTCCAGCTGGTAGCCGCTCAAATCGCTCTTCACCTTCTGAGCGATGTCGTTCACCTCGCCATTAGAGAAACCGATGTTGGCACCGCCGCCGAGGAAGAGAGTCAGGTTGAACACACGCTTGGGGTTCCAGCCGGCGAACCAGTTCGACAGATTGAACATCAGGTCGATGCCGGGAGCCACGTACTTCCACTTATACTGCTCGGGGATTGCTTCTGCATTCCATCCGCCCTTCGACTGCCACGCATTGGCCTGGATGCGGCCGCCGAACACGGGAGTGAACTGGTAGCCCAGACCAAGCTGGAAGTTCGGTGAGAGCAGCTTGCTGAACTTGGCCTCGCCGAGGGTGTACTGCGCACCGCCCTGCAGTGTCAGGAAGGTGTGCTTCTTGAACTCATACTTCGTGCCGTCGGCCGCCGTATAGGTGGCCTGGGCCATAGCCGTAGCGCTCAGCATCAAGAGCGCACCGGCGAAAAGTGATTTCATTTTCATAATCTTACTGTTTTTATTAAACATATTTACAATCACATAGTTATCATCTACTTAGCCACGAACTTCTTACCGGCCTTGATGTACACCTGACCCTGCTTCAGCTCGCTCACCCTGCGGCCCTGCAGGTCGAACACGGGTGCGTCGTCACCGCTGATGCGGATGCATCGGATGCCAGTGGGCTCTTCGGTCTCTGTCAGGCGGAAAGCGTTGGTCTCGTAAGCGTCGAAGAACTCCAGTCCGCTTCTTGCACTCGACATGATATAGCCTTCTGCCATATCAACCTTGGCATACGTACCCTCCGAATCCTGGATGCTGAAGTAGCCAAGTGTCTCAGCGAGCGTGTAGCTGTCTAACTGTAGGCGTCGCAGGGTGAAGTCGTTCGTGCCAGCCGTATAGGCATCCGACAGGCCTTCAGCGATGCTCTTTGGAGTAAGAGGATTCAGGTACTGTCCGTCGACAGTCGAGAATGTCAGCGTACCGTTCTTATTGACCGTCGCCTTGAATGCCGTAGCAGCACTCTTGTCGTCAGTCAGGCCGATAGCCTTGCCGTCGGCTTTCAGGTAGAGCTGCTTGCCATCGTTGCTGACAGCTGCCACGGTGTAGTACTTGCCACTGGCGGGCATCTCCACCTCCATATCGTTGCGGTAGGCCTCCATAGCCTTATTGAACTGAGCACGGTCGCCGCCCTTGTCTACCAGGCTCTGTAGCGTGACCCTGGCCTTGCTGGTGGCCGAGGGATAGCCAGTGCCGGTGAGCTGCAGCAGCTCGCGGGCCTCCTTGATCTGCGCCTCGGAGGCGGGAGGCTCCTTCACGGAGTAGCTGACGCTGATAGCATCAATGGGGAACTCACGGTCGGCGAAATGGTAGAGGAACGTGCCCTTGGCGATGGCCAGACCATAGTTGTGACCCACGGCGATATTCTCGAACGTCAACGCGTAAACGTTGGCCTTCGTTTTGGTGACGGCCTTCGGCTCGTACGTTTTGCCTTCGGCATCGGCCAGCACGATGGTCTTGGGCGCATTCTGTATGACCTCCACATCCACCTTTCCTTCGAAAGCTATTGTCACGGTCTCAAGCGCGTCCACTTCAGCCTTGTCGGCAGGCGTGATGCTATAGGTCACGGACGGCACGGGGATAGTATTTTTGTCGATAAGCATGAACCGGAAGGCGTTGGTCTTCGCTGCATCGAAGGTGTCGGAAGTGGCAGAGGGGGCCTCTATCTTGGCCGCAGCCAAGTCTACCAGGGCGAAGCCGCCCTTACCCTGCAGGCTGAACAGTCCGAAAGTGTTCTCGGCAGCGATGCCCTTGACATTCAGACGGCTGATGGCCTGCTTGCTGACCTCAGCGGCAGAGGTCTCCTTGAGCACATTGACATACTTGCCGTCGGCGGTCATCAGGCTGAACGTACCTTCAGCCTCATGCTTCACCACTTTCACTCCGGTAGCCTTGGCGGCCTCCGTGGTGATTGTCAGCGTCTCGCCGTCGTAGGCCAGATAGGCCTCCTTGCCGTCGGAGGCAACAGCCGCAACGCGGTAGTATTTGCCGTTTTCAGGCTTCTCCACATCGGAATCACTATAGAAGCCGTTCACGGCCTCAGTGTACGGCGTAACATATGCGGCGGTACCGCTATCGACGATCTTCTGCAGAGCCGCACGCGCCTTGCTCGTCGATACGGGATATCCCAGTCCCTTATACTCAAGCAGTTTCTTGGCAGCTGCTATCTGCTCTGCCGTAGCGTGGGCCTCGTGTACAGTGTAGGTAGCCTTGGCACCATCGATAATCACCGACCGCTCGGCGAAGTCGAAAGCAAAGGCACCCGTGCCGATGGTCAGCGTATAGTTCTGTCCCAGAGGCAGGCCGGCGAACGTGATGTCGAATACATTGTCGGACACGGCTGTCACATCTGCGGCGGCATAGGTCTTGCCATCCGATTCGCCCTTCACCGAGATAAGCTTCACCTCTTCCTTCTTCACCTTGTCGATACCGGTGAATGTCACCGTCACCTTTTCGAGCACATCCATCTCTGCCTTGTCGGCGGGGGAGAGGGAGATAGCCACCTTTGGTGCGGGGATGTCGGTGCTCTGAACCTCAACGAAGCGGAAAGCGCCTGTCAGTGTCGTAGTGTATTTAGCTCCCGTTCCGGCTGCAGTGGCAAAGGCCGTTTTCGACATGTCGACCACGCCATAGTCGCTCTTGCCGTCGGCCAGTGCGCCATAGATGCCCAGCAGGCCCAGCGTCTTATCGACAGGCAGCTTATTCACTGCGAGGTTATTAACCTTCTCGTCCAGCTTGGATGTCAGGTTCGTAGAGCCAGCCACGGGGAGCTGGAGATACTTACCGTCGCCGGTAACGAAGTTGTACTTGCCACCAGGAATGATATCCGTTTTGAAGGCCGTAGCCGCCTTGGCGTCCATGGTCAGCGAGACGCTCGAACCGTCATACTGCAGATAAGCCTCCTTATTGTCGGAGCTAACGGCAGAGATTTTATACCAGCGGTTAGAGCCTGGCTTCATCACGTTTTCATCCTTATAATAATTGTCGAGTGCTGTATTGTAAGCAGCTAACGTACCGCCTTTATCGACGATGTCCTGAAGAGCCTTACGAGCAGGACTTTCTTCAGTGGGATAGCCCATACCTGTCAAGGCGAGAAGTTTCCTGGCTTCAGCAAGCTGGGTTTCAGAAGCACGGGTTTCCTTGACAGTATAAGTTGCGTTGATGGCAGCTATCTTGACTGTACGCTCTGCGAAGTTGAATGTGAAGGCACCTTCGCCAATAGTCAGCGTATAAGTCTGATCTGGCTTCACATCCTTGAAAGAGAGCACATATACATTATACAAATCACTGGATGAAGATACTGATGGTGTCAACACATTCTTCTTGTCATCGGTCAGCTTAATCAGACTTCTATCCGACAGAATAACCTTGTCGATACCATTGAATGTGATAGTAATATCCTTGAGTTCATTAACGGTGCCAGCTGCAGGTGTCAGTACAGGAGTAATCTTTGGAGCTACGACATTCTCCTTGGCAACTTCCTCAAACATGAAGGCGCATGTACGGTCGGCATTGAAAGTTGTCAGTTCTGCTGTACCGGCATCGAACTTCATATCCTTTGCATTGACCAAAGAATAGCTCTTTTCAATCTGGAGACTGAACAGACCGAATGTATTCTCAGCAGCAACATCCTTTACCGACAGCTTATTCACACTAATAGCATTGTTAGCAGCAGTATACTCACCTGACAGGTTCAACCCTGCTGAAAGCTGACGGAGATATTTTCCATCACCAGTAGCAAAACGATAGCTTCCACCATCGGCGGTCACCTTAAAGCCGGTAGCTTCTGCAGCCGTCTTGGTCAGACCAATCGTCTTGCCATTGTAGTTCAAATACACCTTGCTTCCGTCAAGGGTCTGCGCATATACCTTATAATACTTATTACTAGCGGGTTTGTCTACGTCAGAATCTGCATAGAATGCAGCGATGGCCTTTTCAAAGTCGGCATCGGAACCTTCTCTGGAATCAACGTAAGCTGCCAGCTTTGTGCGGGTTGCACTTCCTGCCTTAGGATACCCCAGACCTGTTTTCTTCAGCACCTCTTGGGCCTTTGCATAGGTAGCGGATGTGGGGCGCATCAAGTCAGCAAGGTTATTGTCCACCTGGAATGAAATCGTAGCAATCTTCCTGTTGACAATACATTCACTGGCCTTAACGCTACTTGGATTAGCTAAATACTTGCCGAAGTTAGCATCTCCGAAAGTGCCTTCTTCGATGACGTAACTGTACTGGCCTCTTTCAATACTCTCTGCGGTTATCTTCTTGTCGAGAACCAGCTTGATTGCTTGAATGTCCTCGCGCTTCAGTTCGTATTTGGGATTGGTCTTGGCTATATCTGCGGCTGTCAGGGTATAAGGTTCAAAGTGTCCGGAGGCAACTTCTATATTACCATAGTATTTAACCACCTTCACTTTTTTAGTCTTGTCAGGCACAATTCCAGAATAAAGATACTTGTAGGAGAATATGATAAGTTCATTCAAGTCTACATCATGGATATAGTCACCCCTGTCGGACAGGAAAAGCTGGAACACACTGAAAGCGTCGTAGGACGCATTGAAATCTGTTGACGGAGTAACAGTTCCGCCGCCTCCAGATCCGATAGTAAACTGAATGCTCATGGCTACATCCTTGACCGTCTTACCCTCCTTCGTATAAACAAAAGTACCAGCTGGCAGATTCAAGGTATAAGTGCCTGCTGTTAGACCAGTGGTATTCACTGCGAACTGGATATTAGAGCCATTGACAGCTGTCAGTATAGTGCCAGTAAACGTGACAGCCAGGCCATCCTTGGTGAACGAGGGCCTCGCATTAGCAGCAAGAGTAGCCTTATCCACATTCTGCACTGTCAGTTTCAGATCATCGCCGGCTTTTGTGAGTGCTGTTGCACTGAGCTGTACTGTAGGAGTGACCGTCTGGTCATCAATAGTTTCCCCACCCTTTAGGATAGTAAAGTTAGCAGAGAGGGCAACATCTTCTATCTCTTCCCCCTCCTTTACCTTATAAGTAAATGTTCCGGCAGGAATGTTCAGCAGATAAGTCTCTGCAGCAAGTCCCTGAGTATTGACCTTAAATCTATATTTCTCTCCATTAATGGCAGAAAGGATTGTCCCATTGAAGCTGACTTTCACACCTTCGCCTTTGGTGAAATAAGGCTTAGATGCAGCAGCAATGGTTGCACTTTCAACATTATGTACAGTCAGTACAAGATTGCCACCGGCTGTTGCCAAATCTTGAGGATCCAATGAAATCTGAGGCTTAACCTTTGCCTTATCTGATGGTTCGGATGCCTCTTCGAAAACAAAAGCACTCGACTTTGCCGAACTATATGCAAGTGACAAATTTGGAGCTGTGATGATTTCGCCTGAGCCGCTATAACTTAACTGTGCATAAGCAGAGACGTCATCTCCCTCTCCGTTATATTTACCAAGCAATCCATACAACGTGAACTTACCAAAGAGTGCCGATGCATCGACTCCTTCCACATCACTCGCTTTGAACTTGGCAAGAGTCAGATTGTTAACATTCGACTTGGCTTCTGTCAGATTGCTGCTTGAAGTCTTATCATAATTGGCCTGAGCAAGAACATGGAGATATTTACCACCCTTTGTCTTCAGCACTATTACGCTTCCATTGACTGACTCTACCTTAAATGCAGCAGCCGACTGAGCACTCTTGCCTAAGGTGGCTTTTGTCTCATTTTCATCCAGCGCCAGGTAATACTTAACGCCATCACTATTGATACCAGCAACCTTATACCATTGGTCAGCGATTGGCAATGTTACAGCCGTTTCATTTAAGAATTTATCGATAGCTGCATTGATTGACTCGACTGATGCATCAGCCTTGGCAATCTCTGCGACGAGAGCCTTGCGGCCTTCACTGTCAGCTGTAGGATAGCCTAAACCAGTCTTTGCCAGAAGTTCATTAGCTGTCTTGATAACAGACACGGTTTCAGAAACCAACTCATAAGTTAGCGTGAAAGCATCATTCCAACGGTCGTACTCGTCATTTTCATTATAGAAGGTGTTATGAATTGCCTTTGCAGGAATTTCAATGGTCCACGTGCCAGGAGTCTTGATTGATTCCTTCAGGCCGTTAATAGAAAGCTGTATCTTCTTGGTATCACTTTCCAATACGGACATTGTAGCATTGCCAAAGGGCTCACCATTCTTTTTCACAGTGGCAGAGGTGGTAGCAAGAGCCTTGGGAGAATCTCCTTCAAAAGAAAGTACAATAATCTGGGGTATCTCATTAACTGTTCCCTCTTTAGGTTCAGCACTCAGGTATTTGATTGTATTTCTCTTAGCAAAAACAGAGAATGTGACCTGAATCTCATCATTCACAGCACCATCGGTTGTTATAAAAGAACCAGCAGGAAGCGTTACCGTGTAATTGCCATCTTTAGTATACGTCTTATCAGCAGTCAAAGTAACATTACCTCCTGATACAGTCGAAGACATAGAAACGCCACCGTTAATCTCAGGGCCTTCGAGTTTGAAAGTAGGAGAGCCAACCTGACTAACACTCTGATTGAACTGAATGTTCATAGAGTGGAAAGATTCGACAGTGGCTCCAGAAACAGGAGAACTATTACTCAAGAGTAGTGGAGCTGCGGGTTCAAGATACTTAACCACCACCTGAGTAATAGCAGACGCTGCGGTATTATTGTCAAAGACTACACTTGAAACACTACTCGTACCAGCATCCCATACTTGATTTTTATACGTACCAGCCTGACCAGCTTTCACCTTTACGTCACCAGTATAACCAACCAATTCAATTGACTGAAGACGATTACTTCCAGAAACGGATACAGTCATCGTGGCTGTCTGCATAATACGTAAGGAATAGGACGCACTACCCTCCTCGATATAAGTATGGATACCGGCACCATCAGGCCTTGCTCCTTGTGCAAAACTAATCGTGACAGGTCCGTTAGTAAAAGCTTTACCTGCAATCTGAACGACACCACCATTTTCTTGATTTGGAGTAACAGCGGGCGTCAATTGCTTAGGCTTGGTAAAATCGTAAGTGACAGTTTTCTCAAGAACCTGAGCAGACGCTTGTATCGTTAAAATAGTAAGAAGGAATAATACGAATTTCTTCATTGGTAGTCTTTATATATTATTAATTCTTTTCTTGGTCAATTTCATCCTCTGGGGTCTTAACACAGAGTTTCCATTCACCGTCAACCTTCACAGGATTAAACATAAACATCGTCGTAGCCGGCTCACCAGTACCAGTTTGCTCAGCTGTTGCAAATGTCACTTTATATTTCACATCATTGACACCTTCGAGCATAAAAGAAAAATACTCACGCTCATATTCAATGACAGGGAACATCTTAAACAGGCGTGCATAACGCTTGGCAGTCTGATCAGAAAGACGCTTTACCTCCTGGGTAGAGTCGGTATATTCATAAAGAGATGCTATAACTTGATCTATATGCTTACCCTTCAACTGCTCCATAGCATCATCTGCCAGACGAAGCATCGTTGTAGAATCCTCAGCAGTCAGTTGAATGCGGAAGTCTTCAATTTGCTCTTCACGAGTCTTCTGTTTATTATTACAGGCAATAGTCGTAGATAACAAAGCTATTGCAAAGAATACGTAACTAAACTTTTTCATCTAAATAAATATTGTAAGTAAAAAAGAGAGTGCGCCTGCTCTCACGAGACGCACTCTCCAATCAGAGCTTTAGATTCTAAAAATTAATTAATGTAATCTTTCGAATCTTACTAAATTAATGACCATGTGTAGTATCGATGTGCAGCTGTACGATGTCATCGAACTTACCCCACTCATACTCGATTGTGATAGGAATCTTCACATCGAATACACGTACGTTCTCACCATTGTTGGCGTAGTAGATACCACCGAACAGAGCCTTGTTGTTACGCATGTAGGTCTCGATAGCGGCTTCCTGGTTAGCAGAGTAGAAGCTGTTGCTAGGATTGTCGCAAATATCGAACTGGTCGAATCTATTGATGGTGTTGTCCATCGTCTTGATACCGAACAGATTAGCCTGGGTTGTAACCCTGTCAAGTGTAACGAAGGTATTCTCGTTAGCCTGATGCATGTTGGTCTGTACCTTGCTGGGACGCATATCGAGAGTGATAGCCTTCACGTTGTAGTAAGACCAGAACCACCAGTGGTTAGCTGCAGTGCTTGCAGGATTACCATTGTACATGTAACCCTGGTGATCAGAGTTAGAGGTCTTCCAGTCACCACGCCAGTCATAGAGCTTGATGAAGTCGAGTACATAGATGTAGTTCTCGTTCGTGTTAGCATCGAGAGCCGGAGTGATAGGCAGCTCGCGGAGGTTGATAGGACGCTCCCAAGAAGCAAGGTATGTAGCTACAGGAACCTCAGACTCAGAAGGATTGTCAACCTTGTCGTACTCACCCTGAGCAACGTAGCGAGCTACATCGCAACCATTGTTCTGTACAACACCAACCCAAGCGCGCAGCTGCTTGCTGATGTTAGCATTGTTCTCTGCATAACCAACAGCGTTCAGAACCTCGTAGCACATCAGGTTATCATTGTCAGCAGGATTCGTTGAAGCATCGCCAGCGGCATCAAGCCAGTGTACGAGCTGCAGTGAACCAGCACCAGGATAAGTAGCTGTGTTACCCCAAATCTGCTCCTGCTGGTTGATGATAGCAATAGGATTATACTTAGCGGGGTTAGTACCCTTCTTGTAAGCATACAGAGTATCATTGGTGAATACACCAGCATTGTAATCGATAGCGCACTGAGCGAGGATGTCCTTCAGAGTAGACTCCTTCCATACATGCACATCCTGAGCCTTATTCAGATAAGGATTGTTGGGTGAGTAAGCTGTGTTAGCAGGCAGGTTCACATAGTTATGCTGATAAACATACTTGCAGTACAGCTTGTCGAACAGACCATCACCACTACCACGTTTCGGAGTAATCACATAAACAGTACCATTCTGAGCCTTAATCTCGTAGGTCTTCGGAGCGAAGTAGTACTTGATTGTACCAGGAATGTTAGCACGGTTCTGAACGAGAACATCGCTAAGAGCACTATTCCAAAGCTGATCCTTAATGGTGAATCCATTGCGAGGAGCCTGAATGTCAATCAGATAACCTGACTTACCACCAGCCTCACCAGTCTTGTAGTTGAACCAGTAGTTGGCAATCTTCGTGTTGAAGGTCTGAGCACCAGGATTACGCGTGATAGTCATGGTCATCTTAACCCACAGATAAGGATACGGAGCACTGTAATTATTAACAGCACGGCCACGATACTCATCCTTAGCAACGAAGCGGAACCAGCGTGTTACAGTGATAGGCTTATTCTCAGGCTGATCGTGAGTCAGGAGCTCGAGTTCCTCAGCAGACAGTGTCCACTTGAAGATGTGGTTAGTTGTACCCTCACCATTCGGGAAGTAGACAGCATCACCAAGTTCCTTGTTCTGCAGCTGAGTACCGCCGTTGCGACCATTCTGGCGAACACCTGTCTCATTCTCAGTAGTAGCACCACCGGTCTGAGGAACAACAGCGTTGTTACCGTAGATATCAGTACCGAAGTTGTAAACCTTCAGCTGATAACCAAAGTTACCATCAGCAGTAGACTCAACATTATTTGCGTTCTGTGTAACGAAGTTCACATCGTTAGTTGCAACAGTACCACCATTTACACAGTCTGCCCAGTAGTAATCGTCAAATGCATGACGCTCCATATTGTTCATCTTATCCTGGAGAATCAGACGAGAGAACTGTGCCCATGTTGTCTCATAAGTTACAACGTTGCAGAGATCCCACTTCTTCTCAACGGTAGGATAGTTGTCAATGTACAGGTTGTCGGGGTTGAAGTTGATGTGCAGGAGGATATAACCATCAAGCATCACGTCACCCTTAGCATTCTTAACCATAACACGTACCAGAGGCTCACGGTCAACAGATGTTGTACTTGTGATACCATCGGTCTTACCAAGCTCATCAACACTCTTGGCAATGATCTTACCGCTACGGCTTACCTTTGCCCAATTAGCCTCGTCAAGGTCGCTGAACTTAGCATAGCGAGAATCATGAGTCATGTTCGTACTAGAAGTATAGTCAACGAACTCGAACTCATAATGGAGACCGAACTTCTCCTCATCACCATACTTCCATGTTACCAAATCGTATGGCTCAGCGTTCTCCTTCTTGAAAATGTTCTCCTTGGCAACGT
>Ga0326511_10004727_pt1 | contig 10806 bp, 10 predicted proteins | sample 0_2496_0518_D_FD_203701 | JGI IMG/M metagenome (GOLD analysis project Ga0326511, IMG submission 203701) | Bovine rumen microbial communities from UC Davis, California, United States - 0_2496_0518 | ecosystem: Host-associated > Mammals > Digestive system > Stomach > Rumen | place: USA... | reverse complement strand
AGTGAGGATGATCGCCCCCGCCGGCAGGACCCGCACCTGGGGGCGGGGTTGCCAGGGTGGACGGCAAAGCGCCCGGACGGTCTGACCCCAGAAGCTGGGCCGCCCGGACGGTCTGACCCCAGAAGCCGGGTGCCCGGGTGGACGGCATGGTGTAACCCCAAAACGGGGTTAAAAACCCCATAACCCCGTTTTAACCCCGTGGCAAAAATGCCCGCAAGTCCAGTGTTTGTGCGGGTTTGCCCCAAAAACCCCGAAAAGCCCCGACCCGCACATTGACGTCGGGGTTGGCCTCGCGCGCGTGTAATAAAAATATAATATATACATATATAGATCTATATTAAAAGCTCTGAATCTGCCGTCACCCGAACCCCGAAATCTGTCTATCGGGGTTTTTCGGGGCTTTTGGGGTTTCACTAGTGTTTATGCGGGCTTGCGCGTATTTTTGCGACGGGGTTTCGTGGGGTTTGCGTGGGGTTAACCCCGGGGTTTCGGGCGGGGTTACCGGAAAACCCCGTGATGGCACCCTAATACACACGCGTTTTGGTTGAGTATAAAACGTGTGGGGTTTCGCGGGGTTTTCATAAAAATGCATTTTTGTGAAAAAAGTTATTTGGCACAGGATTCAGTCTTGTGTATATATGGCTTGTGAGATGGGGACAGCCCCGCCGGATAGGAGACGCGGACATGACAAACTCAGGGCGATTTACCGAAGCTCATAAAACCGCAAAGCAGATTCGCGATTGCTTCAGCGCATACCGCGAGGCCTTTACCTTTGCCCTTAAGGAGACGTGGGAATGAACGACAAAACGTATGGGATACACTCGGTGCTGTTGGACAGCCTTAAGCTGGAGGAGCCGCTACTCGACATCGACCGGCTGGTGCGCGCTAAAGACCCGACCGAATTGCTCATCGTAATCTACCCCGAGGTAACGCGCATTCGAAGTAAATACGAAGACCGCCCCGGCTGCGGCCGCCTCAGTGACAATCTGTGCTGGGATCTCGACAACTTATGCAAGCAAATCCTGTTCTGCTTTGACTATAACGGCTGCGCGATGCGTCCGGCGCTGCCCAGTGCGACGTACCTGCCGTATCGGGTACAAGAGACGATTGACGCGGCCATGCGCCTACTAGACATCGCCAGCGAGCTCCTACCTGTTAGCCTCGATGAATTGATCCTCAGCTTGACACATAAACCGAACCCGTGCTAAAAGCACGACGCCGACCCGATTGCAAGCGGGATGATCTGCGGGAGCTTGTCCGAGTCCGCCCGCAGATCCATCGGCGTTTCCAACAAGGAAGTGACACGGATATTGGACGCGGCACATGACTGACTTAGACCTATTCAGTAAATACTCTGTTACCCAATTTGCGAATTGTCAGCGCAGGGATACGGCACGGCGCACCACGTTGGCCGACTATCTGCGCGCCGTCGGGAGCGCAGCACCGCTCCCCGCAGACAAGACACGCGCGCCAGCCTGGGCTCTGTGTAACGACACCGGCACCAACGAAGGCACGCCGAACGGGCTTGTCCAGTTGGACTTCGACCACGTGACAGACGTCCCGGGGTTGCGCCGGGCGCTGGCCGAGTACGGCGGCCTTTTGGCGGTCGTCAAGACGTTCAGCGGGCACGGGTTGGTCGCGCTCGGCTACGCAGGTGCGCGCATAGCTGCAGACACTGGAGCGATCAAGCGGCTTATATATGCGCCTCTGCGCGTCTATCTGCACGACTGCGGATACGATGACGGCGTGCACTACCAGCTCGATCCTGCCTGCGCTAAGCCGTGCCAGCTGCGCTTTGAGAGCCGCGATCCGGATCTGTGGACGGCAGACGCACCCTGCCGCCTGTGCGCCGATTCCGAGGAAGACAACGCGCTGCTCGCGCACCCCATCTCGTGGCTCGCTGAAGCGCTCCGCCCCGGTGAAAGCGTTGCCCCGGCCGGACTGGCTGCGGCGCTCGCTTGTGTATCGATGGCGGCGAATCTGCGGTCGCGTATGGCTGCGGGGTCGAGCGCGTATGCCGCAAGGGCGTTCTGCGTCGTGATTGGTGCACCTGGGAGCCGCAAGACAACGCTCATGGACGCCGTGCAGGACACTGCTCGAGCGCTCGGGGTGACCGTGAGCGACCCCAAGAACGCGCCCACCCTGCGCGAGCACATTCTCGCCTGCGGATGCGACGAAGTCATCGAGCAGACCCCGACGGGCAAACGGCAGAACGTCAAGCTCATAGAGCGCACCGACCGCGCGGCGGACCCGTTGATCGTCTGCATCGATGAAGCTGGCCAACGGTTGCGCACACGCGTCCAGGACGAGTCGTGCGGCTCGATGGCTGCGATGCTCCGGCAGTGTAACGGCGACCGGATAACGCTAGAAGGCACTGTCAAACAGGAAAAAAAGGGCTCGTACCGCGTCCCCGCACACGTGAGCGCGCTTCTCGCTACGACCCCGGCACAGTGGGCCGAGTACGTCGGAGCCGCCGGGCAGCAGAACGGCGAGCAGCGGCGCATGATTGAGCTCTGGCAGGACAGCGAGGTGCGCGACATGTTCGCCGGTGCACCGTCCGCACCGGATACCGATACCGCTCTGGACATGCTGCGGCGGCTGAAGGAGCTGGGAGAGCTGTGGTCCGAGGAGGGCGTTGTATTTGAACCCGTACGGGAGGCCCGCGCGGCCTTCCGTTCTGCCGTCGCTTGGCTCGCAGGTTTCGGTATCGACGAGCCCTCGGCTCACTCGCTCGTGATGTGCTACGCGACGCTGTGCGCAGGGCTTCGGGCAAGCCTGGATGGCCGTGCCGCGCTCACCGTGGCAGACCTCGGCGCGTGCCTGTGCGTCCTGCGCCGCGTGATGGACGCCCGGGCAAGACTGGCCGCTGAATGCGAGCGCGCGCAGGCAGCCACATATAAACCGGACGGCGCTGTGTGGAGCGAGATTATCGCGTGGATTGAGCGCACACCGCGACGGGATAAGGTCTTGGAAAAGATCGCCCGCAGACCGCCGCAGTACCGCAAGGTATATGACGAGATGCTCGCTCAGCGTGCTATCACCTGCACCAAGGACGGGGCGACCGGAAAGTACGTGCTACGTGTCACGACCGCCGAAGAGCTGGAGCAGGGCGAGGAGCAGACTGAGGCGCGCCGGGCAGCCGTGGCCCAAGAGACACGGCAGATCCAAGCCCAGCGGCAGGCCTACGCCGACTGCTCGGAAGAAGACAAGGAGGCACGCGTGCTGGCCTATATAGAGCGCTGGCGGATGGGCAACGCACTAACCGAGGGGAACCGCAATATCGCATTGAACAAACTCGCGTGGAGCATGCAGAACGCCGGGATGTGGGACGCCGTTGCACAGACAGCTTTTAACATCATCGCTACGAATTCCGGCCTCGGAACGCCAGAGATCCGCACGCTCATGCGTGAACGAAAAAAGCGGGGACGCCTGTAGACGAACTTTAGGCTAACTTTAGACTAACTTTAGACATTTTAGACGGCCTTGGCGCACGAAAACAGGCTTAAATTCTTGACTTACGCAGGCTTAATTTAGACAAACTTTAGACGAACTTTAGACAACTTATGCGTGAGTGCAAAAAATCAAAAAAGCATAAAAATTATTTGACAATCCTTTTAGACGGTGTTAAATTGCACGGCATAGCGCGGATGGACACCGCGCGGAAACGGAGACTCGGAACATGCTATCGCTGACAGCAAACTGCGCAGTGAAGTGCGCGATTTATCCCACAAAAGAGCAGGAAGCGCTGCTGACGCGCGCGTTCATAGAACGCAACAGATGGTATAACATACACTGCGCATGGTTTCGAGATGCGTGGCGCAAGCCTGCGGAGGAGCTTCGGGCGTGGTGCGAGGCGCACCCTGGCTCGGATACAGATAAAGCGCTCGCCGCGCAGCGTAAGGCGTTTTCATCTACGCTAAAGTGGCCGTCCCAGACGAAAATGGGCTGGCCGAAATCCGTTGTGCATCCAAACGAGAAATATCTGGCCCGCTTCGGGCAACCGGTGGCGATTTTTTGGAATGCGATGAACGATGCAGCCGAGGATGACCTCGGTCGAGCCATAAAGACAAGCAGATCAAAAGGCCGTGTGGCGTTTGCGCATCCTAATACCCGGACATTTACTGTTCCACTTTTGACAAAGCGTGAAATCGAGGTCGCGGATGAATACGGCGAGGTGCATACAGTGCGCGCCCGCTTCGCTGAAATCAAAGAATCGCCAGACGGCGCGGAGATGCGGTTGCGTATCCCGTTCGTGTCGCCCGCGAGACGCAAGAGCGACCCGGAGGTGGAGTGGTTCCGTGCGCGCCTGTCTAAGGCTGCGTTAGCTGGAACCATTGCACAGTCTGCCATTACCGTCACGATGGCCTCATCGGGCAGGTTTTTCGCGTCAATCCGTGCGTGCCGAATCGAGCCCGACCGTATCGAAACCGGTCTGGAGTGCGGGATAGACGTTGGCGTGCGTGATGCTGCGACTGTTGCGGTGTCCCTTACCGGAGAAGACTGCTGCAGCGGGGATGAATACTTTGAGGCGAACTTTGACAGGAAAAAAGTGTCCGCGCTTGAGGCAAAAATTGACTATTTGCGCAAAGCGCAGGCCAGGCGCATCAAGACGTGGCTGCGGTTAAACGCTGATGGTGCCGCTAAAGGCCTTACGCTGCACGGGCGGGGGAGATTTAACGCCGCCTCAGTGTACGCTCGGCGCTTTAAGAGCGAGGCCTATAAGGCCTGCGAGCGCCGGATTGCTAAGCTGAGCGAAAAGATCGCCGCAATCCGCAAAGACTTCTGCGAGAAGCTGAGCCGAAAAGTTGCGGATGTGGCGGACGTAATCGGGATGGAAGACCTGAACGTTAAAGGCATGCTGAGTAACCATCGCCTGGCGAGGTCCATCTCACGCATCGGGTTCTATCAGCTGCGCACCGCAATCGAGCGCAAGGCGAAGGGCCGCGTGAAGCTGGCGGATAGGTGGATGCCATCCTCCAAAACGTGCGGATTTTGCGGCGCATATAACGGCGGCCTTAAGTTCGAGCACGTTTGGCATTGCCCAGCGTGCGGCCGAACGATAGCACGCGACAGGAATGCCGCGTCTAACCTCCGACCGTCGCGGTGGCACGTGTCGGAGGCAAACATGACGAATAAAAGACTTTTGGCCGGATCGGTCGCTGCGGCTGCGAGGCCGCAGACAGAGCGTGGAGGCGATACGCCCGGGGACGCGGAAACGCGGCCTAGACATACGTCGAACGGGCACCGCCGAAACTCCGCAAATACGCGGAAGGAAGCGCTAAAATGCGAAAAACCGGGGAGCGTGCGGGATGATGCCCGCACTGGCCCCGGAAGTGTGGAGCGCATGGCGTAGCATTTATGCGGGCTTCGTTAGTGTCACGCCCACACGCGCAGGGAGGTCACCGCCGTAACTTTGGCGAGCACGGCGGTCACGCCCACACGCGCAGGGAGGTCACTTACTACGACACAGGCGAGGGCGTGTGGGTGATGTCACGCCCACACGCGCAGGGAGGTCACTAGGGGGTGCCCAAAGCCCATTCTTTAACGAATAGTCACGCCCACACGCGCAGGGAGGTCACGTAGGCCATAGAGCCGGCGGTGACAGCGGCGTGGTCACGCCCACACGCGCAGGGAGGTCGCCGGGGGGCGGTTACATTTTTTAAAAAATTATTTGACATAGGATTAAAACGCGTTTATATAGAACGTGTCAGGCGGGCGAAAGGTAAAAAGCCCGCCGGGACTTGCAAATCATAAGGAAATAGAAAATGACGACGAATGGGAGGATTAAGGCTGGCCGACCGCTCACGGTTCACCCGGGAGAGCGGTACGGGATGTTGACGGTGCTTGTGCGTGTCGAGGACGGTCCCCGCAGACAGGTCCGGTACCTGTGCCAGTGTGACTGCGGGCAGCGATGCGTTGTCCGCGCCGGTGCACTCAGGACGGGCAATCAGCGGTCGTGCGGGTGCCTGCGTAGAGAGCGCATGCGGGCGGCTGCCAAAGCGGCGGCCCAAATCACCGAGCTAATGGTTGGGGGAGACAATGAAAGCGGCCGTTGATGCATCTTCCCTCGCAAGAATATTGCGCGGTTTGAAGCTGGGCGACGCAAAAATCGCACTTAAACGCGGGCAGAAAAAAGAAGACGTCGCTGTGGTTACGGCCTGCGCGCAGAATAACCGCCTCCGCGTTCAGCTGGAGACCTTCGACACCGTTCTGACGGCGTGGGACAGCGCGAAAAATTGCTGGGACAGCGACGTGGCCCGCTACACAGTGACGGCAGAGATATACGCCCAAGTCACCGAGGAGGGAGCGTATCAGATGAGCTTTACGGCTGCGAAGAAAATCGCGAAATTCTGCACAAGCGGAAACGTCGAGCTTAACGCAGCCGGCATCCGCATGGAAATCGCGCAAGGCAAGCGAAAGTCCGCCGTCGCAGTAGAATCGGCTGAGATGGCGAGCTTTCCCGAAATCGGCCTGGGTGTTACTGTGCCTCGGGATGCCCTGCACGGGGTTATCGGCTCGCACGTCGCCCCGGATGATACACTGAATTGCCTGCATCAATGGGTGGCCGTCGAGCCCAAAACTACCGGGACGACCGTTTCATGGACGGACGGGGCGCAGATGTTCTGGCAGACGCTTGACCCGGACTTGCCTGGCGACCGCATACTCGTTCCCCTGTTCGCTATTGAATGCCTCGAAGCGCTTAAATCTGCTGAGGCTGCAGTAGAGTGCAACCCAACCGGTATCCGCTGCGGGAGCTGCTGCGTGACGTATCTGGAGCAGAAACCGAGCTACCCGCACACGTTAGACGTCGTACAGCAGGCGGCGCACGTGTCAGGGTACACAGAGGTCAAGACAACGTGCGAGGACATTCGCGCGATGCTCGAGCGGCTATCCTCCTGCATGCACGACGAGGTCGTCCTGTCCGCTACCGAGGACCGGCTGCACATGCTCGCCTATGACAACCGCAGCGGGCGCGCCGGAGAAAAGCGCACGTGCTGGGAGATGTGCCCCCGTGCGGAAACGTGGGTAGACACCACCGTGGACCGCCCGTTCGGTGCGGTCGGACTGAACGCGGCAAGGCTCAAGCGTGCTATCGGCAGCTATTCCGGCGAGCTCACGCTACGCATACTGGACGCCGACAGCCCGATTTTCATGGAGATAGAGAATTCCGGTATCAGAACGGTTCTGACGCCATTACGACCGTCGTTCAACCGAACGACGATTGACTAAACCGCCCCCTGCGGGCAAAAGAGAGGTAATTATGGGAACTACCGTGAAGTTAAGAAACGTCCGCATCACATTTCCGCACATCGGCGTCCCCGATAGGTACGGCAAGTACTCCGTTGGCGTGCTCGTGCCCAAGGGCAGCCCCGCGCACGACATGCTCATGCAGAAACTACGCGAAGCGTGGGCGGCTGCGTCCGATACCTTCGGTCGTGCACTTTTTGAGCCAAACCCGACAAATGCGCGGCTGCTGCGCGCCGCCTACATCAAAGACGGCGACGGCGAGGACGCCAAGGGGCGACCGCTCCCAGAGTGGATGCGCGGCAGCCTGCAATTCGGCGTTGCATCGTCCAAGCCGGGCGTCGTGGTAGACGCGAATTTTGAGCCTGTCAGCCCAAGTGACCCGGATCTGCTCTACACCGGCCAGCTGTGCCACGTAAGTCTTGACCTAGCTGCCTTCAATAACCAAGAATCACACAACTCGGGGTTCAGTAGATATCTGCGGTCGGTCGTTGTACTGGGCGGGGGCGAGCACATTGTTACACAGAGCGGTCAATTCACGGATGCCGTCGAAGAATGGTCAGAGGAGGATTAAGCCATGGATTTACGCATTACACTCGATATCACAGAGCGGTTCGCTGATGCACTGAACGCACTTGTCCGCATGATCCAGAGCGTGAGTATCCAAGCCGCTCACGCGGCTATATCCGAGCCGTTTGCCTACTCGGTCGAAACCCCGAACGCGCAACCCGCGCAGCCCACGCAGGCGGCCCCCGCGCCCGTCGCAGAGGCGGAACCGGTAGTTATACCCCCTGAACCCGAAGCCGCGCCCACAGAAACCGTACAGCCGCAGGAAACGGCCATCGCCGAAACACCGGCGAATGACGACGCTCCCGCCGTTGAACCCGCCCCAGAGAAGCCGAAAAAGAAAAAGGCCTCAAAAAAGCCCGTAGAAGCCCCTGAGCCCGCGTCGGAGCCCGAGGCACTGGTTATACAGCCGACCCCCGAGCCCGCCCCCGCAGCACCCACAGCGCCGCAGGAAACGACAAAATCCGACGGCGACCCGATGGCAGGAATGACCGTTGTCGATGCCGTGCAGGCATTGGTGAGCGAGATTCAGGACAAGGGGATCGACATGTCCTCAGTGAACGCCCGTGTTCGCGCGAAAGCCAACGAGATTGGGCTGGCCTATGCCTCCGCAGCGTGCCTGATTAAGGCAATCGGATACGTGGAAGCCCGCCGGGTAGCACTCGGTGAAAAGTAACTACAGCGCCCGCAGCAATGCGGGCCTCTTTAGGAGTTAGAATATGGGAAGCACAAAAATCTACAGCCTGTCACCGAGTGCCGCAGCCCGTTGGTGCGCATGTCCTGGAAGCGAACACATCATCCGGCAGCTCCCCCGTCTGCCGTCTACCCCTGCAGCTGAGGAGGGCACGCTCGCGCACGCGTTCGCGGCGTGGACGCTCGCCTGCACACTTCGCGATATGACGGACATCGAGCCCGTGCACGGCATGCCGGAAGAGCCCGAGCACGCGCTGGCCACCGAGGATATGCTGAACGCCGCGCAGACCTATGCAGATGCGATTTTTGCAAAGATTTGCGAGGTTTTCGGTGCGTTTGATCCGAAGAACAGTAGCTACGACATCGAAGCCCCGTGCGAGCTCAACACGTCGGACGTGTGTATCCATGGACGCCTTGACTTCGCGGCCTACTACCGCGATAAAGCGCTGATTGTGGTCGATTTCAAATACGGCGGTTCGCCCGTGCCGGTCAAGGATAATCCGCAGCTGCTCGCTTATGCCGCCTGCCTCGCCGATGACTGCATTCGGAAGATCGGGCAGCTCCCGCCGCGTGTGATACTCGGCATCGTCCAGCCACGCTCTGAGATTGCCGACTTTGGCGACTGCGGCGGAGCGATGTGGTGCGAATACGGTCGGGACGAATTTATCGATAGGATCCGCGAGCTAAAGATGAGCGCAGCGAAGGCCTGCCATGCAGACGACAAGACCGAGCGCGAGCCCGGCGACCATTGCAAATACTGTCCTGCGAGGTCGGTGTGCCGTGCGGCAATCGGCCAGAAACTCTTGCTCGCCGGTATCGCTGCAGGCGAGGCGCAGATGCACGAGGATGCTACAAACGAGCAGATCGGCGCGTGGTTGAACGCGTTAAAGGATATGGACACGGTGAGGGAAGACTTGGTAAGAATCGCGAAGGCAAGAATCGAAAAAGGAGAAACCGTCCCCGGATGGCGCACACAAGCAAGGCGCGGACGCATTTGGGCGCAGGATATCCGCGAGGCAGACGGCGGTGTTGAGGGGCAAGCCCGTGCGCTGGCCGCGCGCCTCGGAGCTACCCCTGAGGACTTCATCACGCAGTCGCTAAAGTCCCCGGCGCAGATGGCCAAAACGCTCCCGAAAGAGGCGCTCGCAGGTGTAACCGAAGAGACCGCAACGACGGCACTGGTTAGCGCAGGGGGAAAGTGACATGGCAGCCGATAGGGATATGGATATCCGCACGGCGTTTTCGCGCCTACTGGCGCACTACTTTGACCACGCGGACGACCTACCGGTGGACATCCGCCTGATACTACATCTCAACCGGTGGGCGAGCGTTCCCGCTGCGTGTATCGATTGCACAAAGCTGGTCTCGGACAAGCGCCTCGCCCGTCAAATGTGCCACGAGCTCATCCACATGCAGTCCTTTGGGAGGCCAGAATGGCAAGATACGTAGTAGACATCGAAACGACAAGCGCGTGCGATCTACCGAACTGCGGCGCGGAAAAGTACGCCCGCGACCCCTCGACGCGCATACTGTGCGCGGCCTGGGATGACGCCGACAGCCCGTTCCCAGACGGGCCAAAAATTTGGCGGTGCGATCATGAGCCTACCCCCTACGGGCTATTCCAAGCGCTGCTCGAAGCTGACCTGCTGATCGCGCACAACGCGCAATTCGAGCGTTCTGTTATTGGCTATCAGTTTCCGGTGCTTAGCGACGCGAGCAGGTGGGCGGACTCCGCGATGCTCTGTGGCGCTGCTGGCCGTCCACATGCCCTGCGGGAGGCGTGCTATTCGCTCTGCCTTCCGGACAGTCTCGAAAAGGACGCACGCGGGAAGCGGCTGCTCAACATGTTCAGTGTGCAATCGTCGAAGTTGTACGTCGGCGGCCCAGAGGCCAATCCGCAGGCCTTCGACGAGCTTTGCGAATACTGCCGACAGGATGTGCGTGCAGAGCGCGCCGTCTGGTGTGCGCTCGCGCCGCGCTTCTACGACAGTCTGCTGCGCCGTCAATGGCAGATGGACTGCGCCGTGAATGACACGGGCATACCCATCGACGTGGACGAGATTCGCGGTGCTAAAGCCATCTATGAATATCTGCAGGAAGAGGCCGAATGCGCTGCCGCTGGGCTTACAGGCGGTGCAGCGCTCCGGTCTACCCCTGCGCTCCGGGAATGGACCGCCGGGCAGGGCTGGGCGCTTGATAGTTTCGCCCGTGATGCCGTGGACGAGGCCCTTGCCGATGAGATGCAGTGCACAGCACACCCAAAGGTCGAACAGCTCTTGCGGCTGCGTAAGGCCGCGTGCG
>Ga0326511_10004725_pt1 | contig 10808 bp, 11 predicted proteins | sample 0_2496_0518_D_FD_203701 | JGI IMG/M metagenome (GOLD analysis project Ga0326511, IMG submission 203701) | Bovine rumen microbial communities from UC Davis, California, United States - 0_2496_0518 | ecosystem: Host-associated > Mammals > Digestive system > Stomach > Rumen | place: USA... | reverse complement strand
TTATCCTTTCGCCCGTGTCCAAGAGACTGGCTCCACCTATCGTATGCATCGCAGTTACGACTTTGTTGGCGGTCTTCCTATAGATTTGTTTCCTTTAGATGGCATGATTGGAGACTGCGGTGCTCGTCGGCGTCATTACGCGCGTTATAAGATGTGGTGGAAGATGTTGTACTTTACCCATACGGATCCCTATAAGCATGGTCGTGGATTCCGAAGCTTTATCACGCTGTTGCTACGTCGTTTGTTTAAGCCTGAGCTTGTGCATCGCAAACTTGATAATGTGCGTCGCCAGTGGCGTATAGCGGATAGCCCACTCCTTGCTGATCACGACTACCGTCCAGAGAAAGGAGCCATGCCCAAAGAATGGTATGGTGAACCGGTTCCTGTCAAGTTTGAGGATTGTCAGCTGATGGGTGTGGCGAAGCCTCATGAGTATTTGACTCATCTCTATGGCAATTACATGGAGATTCCTTCCGAGATACCTCCCAGAAACTATCGCTTCCTTGACTTGAATAAGCCCTGGAGAGTGTATGTCTCAGAACAGAAAGGAAATAAGGAAGTGAAATAAATGGCTATTTCACACGTCCAAACGTCTTAATACTTACATATTTGCGCCACAGGTTGAGCTTGCGTTTTGCAGGCACACCGTGGCGCTTTATGTATTCTGTCACGCCTTGCAGCATACGCTCTGCGCAGTGTCCGTCTGTATAAGGGTCGTAGTTTGCTATGACCCATTGGCGCTTCTCTATGAGCTCTTGGTTGTTGAACACCTCGTCATAGGCTTCTGACAGCTGACTCGCTTCGTGGATATCCTTCCAATAGGGCGTCTGGCTGACGGTGTCAAGGGTGATGACTGGCTTGTCAAGAAGGAGCATTTCGTAGATGGTCGAAGAGGTGTCGCTCACCATCGCATCTGCCATGAGCATATATTTGGTAACGGCGAAGTCGTCCTCGAAGAGGATATTTGCGTGACAAGCTGCCAATTGACGGTATTCCTCAACCCACTCCTGACGGGTTAGGGGATGAAGTTTGATGAGTAGCAGCACGTTCTTCTCATCCACAAGGCGAACCAACTCTTCCTTTATTTTGGGAAGAGACGTTAAACGGGGCGAGAAGGTGGGAGCATAGAGAACAATGCGTTGGCACTTATGCTTCTTCAGCAATTGCTGACGTTCTTCCTCAAAATCATGGCGATGGCGGAAAATCCAGTCTTGCCGTGTCCAACCTGTCTCAAGTACTTCGAAGTCTTTATACTGTTTCTTAAGCTTCATGAACTCTTCTGTGAAGTAGGGGCCTTGAGTCATATAGACATCATAGTAATTGCGGATATGAAACTGATCACGCTTCTCAGCCGCATAGCCATGGAAGATGCTGCATTTTACGCCGCTTAGGTAGTAAGGAACGATATTGCCGGGTGCAAATACCGCATCAGGCCGGAAATCGTGGGCTTCTTGGATGGAATGAGTCCAACGTACCTTGTCCTTTAACGGGAAGACAGGTATCTTCTTCTCATGAACGTACCATAGCACCTCATGTCCACCTTGGCGGTCGGCTTCTATTTGTAGTGGTCTGACAATGTCAACGGCATATTTGTTCTCACAGAACAACAAGATCTTCATATTCAAATAGCTATTTGATGATTTTCTTCCAGAATCGCTTGATGACCGACTTACTGTATTCTTTCTGAACTTCGGGTAGAACGTCACGATAGTCGCGATGGGCGTCAATGACCAAATGACCATGCAGGGTGGAGTCTTTGAGCGGAGTCATGTAGTTGCTGCCATATTGTGTGGTGAGATAGATATCCCACCCTGCTGGCGCTGGCACTTTGATGTCTTCGAAGTCCAACCAAACAGTTTCGTCGTAAATCTCCTTGGGATAAATCAGCTCTTTCCCGCTAAACGATAATTCTCCTACTCCCTTGCTCGTCTCTACAGGGAATTGACGGAAAAGGTCTTCGGCCTCACGGAAAATGGTACTCCATCCGCGTTTCTTGATTTCGCGACGTGCCCGCCACTTACGTCCAATGAGTCCTATACGCCCTGATGCTAAGATACGAGTGTTCTTCGCTTTCAGGAAGCGCAAGATGCGCCGACTTTGCCTGAGCGCTTCGTCTACGCGTGGGTCGTCGGCGGGAATACCGTCCATGGGGAAGACATCAATAAAGATGCCTTGGTGGAAGGGCTGGAAACTGTCACTGGGACGGATGGCTGTGGTACCATCCATTCGCAACTGGGCATGACTGCGGTAATAGTCGGTGTCGCTATAGGCGGTTTGGTAGAAAAAGGGATGCTGAAACTCTTGAGCCGCAATCTCGTTGAGGCGGTCATAGTCCTCGCGCATCATAGCCACGTCGACATCATCATCCCAAGGAATAAACCCCTTGTGACGAACAGCTCCTAATAATGTACCTCCGTCCACCCAACAGCGTAGGTTGTGGCGTTGGCATACATCGATGAACTTCTCGAGCAAGTCCAGCTGGACCTGCCACAGCTCTTTCAGCTCTTCGTTAAGCTCATAACCGGGTTTTTCTTTTATTTCGTGCATGGCTAACCAAAATTTTTCTGCAAAGTTAATCATTTTTTCATAGATATGATTCAGTGTTCGGAAAAGTTTTGTATTTTTGCAGAGAAATTAAAAATAGAAGAAAGAAATATGCTGAATTTTACTGTTGGACCGGTTATGTCGAGCGAAGCTGTTCGCGCTATAGGTAGTGAGCATGTACCTTACTTTCGTACGCCCGAGTTCTCCGAGGTGATGTTGGAGAACGAGCGTCTGGTCAGCGAGTTTGCCCATGCGCCAAAGGATAGTCGCGTATGCTTTATGACAGGTTCTGGAACGGCTTCAATGGAAGCTACGGTGATGAATGTGTTGTCACCGGAAGATAAAGCTATCGTCGTCAATGGCGGCTCGTTTGGTCAACGCTTCGTTGAGTTGTTGCAACTCCACCAGATACCTCATCATGAAGTAAGCCTCGACTATGGGCAGCCGTTGACTGAAGCTCATTTGGCTCCCCTTGCCAATCAAGGCTACACGGCCTTCTTGGTCAATATGGGTGAGACTTCTACAGGTGTGCTTTACGATATGCCGATGATTGGTCGCTTTTGTAAGGAGAATGGCCTGATACTTATTGTTGATGCCATTAGTACCTTCTTGGCAGATCCATTTGATATGGAAGCCTTGGAAGCCGACGTGATGATTACGGGGTCGCAAAAAGCGTTGGCCTGCCCTCCAGGTATCTCTTTGATTGTACTTTCACCACGTGCTTTGGAACGTGTGGAACGCCATCAGTCAGTATCGATGTATTTAGATCTGAAACTTGCCCTGAAGAATGGTGAGCGTGGCCAGACTCCTTTTACACCTGCTGTCGGCACGCTTCTGCAGATCAACCAGCGCCTGCGTGAGATTAAGGCTGCCGGAGGCGTAGAGAGCGAACTGAGCCGCATGAGAATACTCTCTCAGGACTTCAGGAAGAAGGTTTCCGTATTGCCCTTCAATATGTTTACCACCTCGCCCCAGAATGGTGTGACGGCTCTGCAAACCCATGGCGTATCTGCCTATGATATCTTCACAACGCTGAAGGATGAATACGGGATTTGGATTTGCCCAAATGGCGGCGACTTGCGCGATCGTGTGTTCCGTGTGGGACACTTGGGCGCTCTGACTACAGAGGATAATACGACGCTGATAAATGCAATGTTAGACATGCAAAAACGTGGACTTATTAAATGAAGAAAGTCATAACATACGGTACTTATGACCTGTTGCACTATGGCCATGTCAGGCTGCTTGAACGTGCTAAGGCGCTGGGCGATTATCTGATTGTAGGCGTTACTGCCGACAGCTTTGATATGGCTCGTGGGAAATTGAATGTGGAACAGTCGCTGATGGAGCGTATCGAGGCTGTTCGTTCAACGGGTCTTGCCGATGAGATTATCGTAGAGGAATACGAAGGACAGAAGATAGATGATATTCGCCGTTATGGTGTGGACATCTTCGCTATTGGCAGTGACTGGCGTGGTAAGTTCGACTACCTGAATGAGTTTTGTCAGGTGGTTTATCTGGACCGCACAGAAGGCGTCTCCAGTACAGACCTTCGCTCCAGGGATCATCAACTTCGACTGGGCTTGATCGGTGAGTCGCCTATCTTGAACAAGTTCGAGAATGAAAGCAAGTATGTCAATGGTATGACCATCAGTGGCGTTTGTAGCGAGAATGCTCATTTGTTGTCAGATACGCTGAAGGCACAGTGCAGGCCTATGACAGAGTTGGATGATTTGTTTGAGAAGAGCGATGCTGTCCATATCATATCAAATCCCCGTTATCACTATGACCATATCCGCATGGCTTTGCAGAAGGGATGCCATGTGCTATGTGAGTCTCCCATCGTGATTGATCCACAACAGCTGCTGGCGTTGAAGCAGCTTGCCAAGGAGAAAGGCTGTCTGATGGTTGACTCCCTGAAGACTGCCTATTCGATGGCTTATGCGCGTCTCATTCTCTTGGCAAAGAGCGGTATTATTGGCCAGGTGATGTCGGTTGATGCTACCTGTACGAGCATGACCAATCTGGAGATGAGCCAGAAAAGCGATATGGCGTATTTGTGGAATAGTATCGGTGCCTGGGGCCCAACGGCCTTATTGCCTATCTTCCAGCTGCTGGGCACGGATTATAGTAGCAAGATGATTACCACTCACCTGATGGAAGGTACCGACGACTTTGATACTTTTACAAAGATGGCCTTTGTCTATCCCCATGCTGTTGCTTCCCTTAAAGTGGGACAGGGTGTGAAGTCCGAGGGTGAACTTGTCATATCGGGCACAAAGGGGTATGCCTATGTGCCTGCTCCGTGGTGGAAGACCGATTATTTCGAGGTGAGATATGAAAATCCGTCAAACAACCGTCGATACTTCTATCAGTTAGATGGCGAGGGCATTCGCTATATGCTGGTAGCGTTTAAGAAAGCTATCCAGACTGGCGGCTCTGTCGGTTATGTCGATGAACAGACCTCCGCGGCTATCGTTGATATTATCAATGATTTCTATCATAAAAAAGATACGGTCATTATTTGATGACCGTATCTTTTCTCCTTTTTAATATTTAGCAGGAACCTGAATTCCTAATGTCTCAAAAGCTTCTCTTAGTACCTTGAAGAACGCCTCGATGTCGGGGGCGTCGATGGTGCCGAGGGCACAGAGGCGGAAGGTGTTCGTGGTCGAGATCTTTCCTGGATAAATCGTGAAACCGCGCTCGTAGCAGTAGTCATGGACGCGCTCGAAGTTCCAGTTCTCGTCGTCAGGATACTGCACGCTGGCCACCAGTCCCGACTGTATGTCGCGGCGAATCACCTCGCGCAGCCCCATCTGTGCCAGTCCCTCGTGGATGGCGTCGATGACGCGGCGGTGACGGGCGAACTTCGCCTCCTCGCCCACCTCGAAGTACTCCTTCAGCGCCTGCATCGTGGCGTAGATGGTCTGCACGGGCGGTGTGAAGTGCATCTCGCCCGTCCGCTCGAAGAAGTCGTACTGCAGGTAGAGGTTACAGTAGTACGAGCGCTTCGGGTAGTCCTTGCTGCGGCGAATCTCCGCCTCGTTGCCGACGATGAACGACAGGCCGGTCATGGCCATCAGTCCCTTCTGTGCCGATGCCATGCAGAAGTCGACGTTGTCCTGCTCCATGTCGAAGGGTATCATACCCAGCGACGAGGTGGTGTCGACGACGAAGACGGCCCCGTGCTCGTGTGCCATGGCGCCAATCTCGCGGATGGGGTTCAGCACACCCGTTCCCGTCTCGTGGTGGGTGGTGTAGACGAGTGCCACGTCGGGGTTCTCGTCGAGCGTCTGTCTGACGGCGTCGAGGTCGGGCTGCTCGAAGACCGACGACTTCAGGTCGATGTGCGGCAGTCCGTAGTACTCGCAGACCTCGACAGCACGGGTGCTGTAGGCGCCGTTGTTCACGACGAGCACCTTCTTGCCCTCGGGTAGCAGGGAGTTCAGGCAGATGTCGATATTGATGGTGCCTGAGCCGCAGAACAGCACGGCGGTGTACTTCTCGGCTGGTGCGTGGGCCACCTTCAGCAGGTCGCTGCGCAGGCTTTTCATCATGCCGGCAAACTCCTTCTCACGCGGACAGATGTCGGGCACCACCTGTGCCATCTTCACCGTGTCGGTCGTCGTGGCGGGTCCCGGGTTCAGCAGGACATTCCTCTTGATATTCATCTTTGTCGTTATTTTCGTTGTTTTTCCTTTTTCGTTATATCGTTATGTCGTTATAACGACCTCTTTCTACAGGAAGGGTACGACGTGTTCCTCGGCGTACTGCAGGTCGTCGATCTCGTCGATCTCGTACCACTTCAGCCCTTCCTCGCAGAGGACGTAGACGGGTGAGATTTCCTTCGACATACTCAGCAGCTCGTACTCGTAGCCCAGCTTCGGCAGCTCGTCGACCTTCGAAGCGTAGTCGGCACACATCTTCTTATAGAAGGTGTTCGACAGCTTGTGGATGCCCACGAGTTCGCCGCTGACGCTGACCTCGTCCTTGTTCACGGAGCAGTTGGTGAGCACGCCGTCGGCGTTGCGCTCCACGTAGTACTGGTCCTGGAACTTCGTCACGGGGGTGATGAGCATCACGTCGGGCTGCGGACAGTCGAGCAGGGCGGTGATGGCGCGACGCTCGAAGACGAGGTCGCTCTCAAGGAGCAGGAAGTCGTCGTCGCCTATCATCTCGCGACAGTTGTAGAGCGTGTACATGCTGTTGGTGTCGGCGTAGCGCGGACTGAAGCAGCACGCTATCTGGGGATACTGCGCTGCCAGTGCCTCATAGCACTCGCGCAGGTAGCCCGTGCCGATGATGATACGCTCGATGCCGCAGCTGATGAGCGTCTCAATGCTGCGCACGACCATCGCCTTCCCGCCGGCCTCGATGAAGCCCTTGGGACGCTCCTCGGTCATGCTGCCGAAGCGGGTTCCCATGCCCGCCGCCATAATCACCGCTGTCTTGGTCATAATTAATCTCTCAATTTCTCAATTTCTCAATCTCTCAATTTCTCAATTTCTCAATCTCTCAATCTCTCAATCTCTCAACTCCCCCATGAACGCTTCCTTGTTCTCGATGGGCGTCGTCGTGGGACGGCCGAGGTCGTCGCGCGAGTTGATGGCTACGCGCAGCTCTAAGAGCACGGGACCTTCGAGCGTCTCTAACTGTTGCAGGGCCGCAAGCATCTCCTCCTTGGTGGTGGCGCTGAGCACATGGCGGTAGCCGCTGGCCTTGGCGATGGCGGTGGCGTCCAGACGGAAGCCGATAGTAGGCTGGCCGCCGACGCTCTCGTGGGCACCGTTATTAAAGAGGATGTGGAACAGGTTCTTTGGCTGCATCGAGGCGTTGATGCCCAGTGCGCCGGTGTGCATGATGAACGCGCCGTCGCCGTCGAAGCAGAAGACGCGGCGGTTGGGCTTCGACAGGGCGATGCCCAGGGCTATCGACGAGCTGTGACCCATCGAGCCGACGGTCAGGAAGTCGTGGCCGTGACCCTCGTGGCGCGCCTCGCGCAGTTCGAAGAGCTCGCGCGACAGCTTGCCGGTCGTCGAGACGATGACATCGTCCTGGTGCAGCTGTTCGACGACCAGTTTCAGGGCGTCCTCACGGCTCAGGGGGTTGTCGTTGCGGCTGGCGTTCTTCAGCTTGTAGGAGCCGAAGGTGCCTTTGCGGATGACGAGTGCCGTGGGTGCCTTGCGCTCCATGGCCAACGCCACCATCTTCGTAATCTGGCTGAGGTCCTCGAGCACCTCGTACGGCGTCTGCATGGCGTCGAGCAGGGCCAGCGTCACCTCGCCCTGCTTCACGTGCTGGGGCTCGTCGTGTACGCCGGGCTCTCCGCGCCAGCCAATCATCAGCACCATGGGTATGCTGTACACCTTCTCGTCGGCCAGCGACAGCAGGGGGTTGACGGTGTTGCCAAGTCCGGAGTTCTGCATATAGACCAGCGCGGGGTGCCCCGTGGCCAGGTAGTGGCCGGCGGCGATGCCCACGGCGTTGCCTTCGTTGGCGGCGATGATGTGGTTCTCGCGTGGTGCCGTGTCGGTGACATAGGCACAGAAGTTCTTCAGCAGCGAGTCCGGCACGCCGGTAAACATATCGACGCCACTCTCGATGAATGCATCGTAAGCTTCTTTTACGTCTATCATATTCTCAATTTCTCAATCTCTCTATCTCTCAATCTCTCAATTCACTTCGTTCCCGGTATCAGCTCCAGTATCTGCTTGATGGGCATACACAGGTCGTTGGCATCGTACGAGCGGTGGTTCTCCAGAATGCTCGTGGCCACCTTGACCATAGCGGGATAGGCGGCGCGCAGCATGTGGTTGGCATAGATGACCACCTTGATGCCCCACTCGGCGAGCTCCTCCTCGCGCAGGTGGTTGTAGGTCGTCGGCACGGCGACGATGGGCACGTAGGGATGCAGCTCGTGGAAACGGCGGCAGAACTCGCGGATGTCCTCGCCCGTCTTCTCCTTAGAGTGGATCATGATGCCGTCGGCACCACCCTGCTCCACGTAGGCACAGCAGCGCTCCAGGGCGTCGTCGACGCTCTTGCCGGCGATGAGGCTCTCACAGCGGGCAATAATCATGAAGTCGCGCGTCACCTGGGCGTTCTTGCCGGCACGTATCTTCTGGCAGAAGTTCTCGATGGTGTCCTGCGTCTGGATGGCGTCGGTGCCGAAGAGGGAGTTCTTCTTCAGTCCCACCTTGTCCTCGATGATGACGGCCGAGATGCCGTTGCGCTCCAGGGTACGGACGGTGAAGACGAAGTGCTCCAGCTTGCCGCCGGTGTCGCCATCGTAGATGATGGGCTTCGTCGTACACTCCAGGATGTTCGTCAGGTCCTGCATACGGGTCGTCAGGTCCACGGCCTCGATGTCGGGCTTGCCCTTCGACGTCGAGTCGGTGAGCGACGAGCTCCACATACCGTCGAAGGTGTCCATGTAGAGGCCGTTCTTCACCTCAAGGTTCTCGCAGATGAGTCCCGACAGGCCGTCATGAACCTCAAGGATGCGCACCACGGGCTTTGCCTCGATGAGCCGGCGCAGCGCCTTCAGGCGGATGTCGGGCGTGGTGCCGATGCCTTTGATCTCCTTGTCGAGCGACGACGACTCGATGCCCTTCGTGTAGGGAATCTCTATCACCTCGCCGCCCAGCTCCTTCATCACGCTCAGCGCCTCGTCGCGCAGCTCGCGGTCGGGGCCCGTCTGCCAGTCGTCGCCGTGTATCATGTAGTCGGGCTTCAGCAGACGCAGGTTCGGCGCATAGCTCCAGTCGTCCTGTGGCACCACCTCGGCAACGTTCCTGATGTTCTCCACCACGTTCTTGCGCTGCTCGTAGGTGAGGTAGGGCAGGCGCTTGTGCTGGGCAATGGCCTTGTCGGTAAACAGTCCGATGATGACGTCGCCATACTTAGCACCCTCGTTGATGATGTTAATCAGTCCCGGGTGCATGATGTCGGCAATCATGCCTAAATAAACCTTCTTATTCATGTCGTATGTCGAAATATTGCTGCAAATTTACACATTTTTTTCTATATAGATGCCTGTAGCGATAAAAAATGACGAATTTCTTTTGCTTTTCACACTTTTCTTCGTAACTTCGCACGCTCAATCACAACCATAAACCAAAATGATACGCTACACGAAACGGGAAGAGATATGGAACGCGACGTCACACGGCGGAGGCATACTGCTGGGTGTCGTCTTCGGCGTCATCTTCCTCGTCTGGTGTTTCCAAAGCGACAACAACTGGGCACGTTGGGGCGTCATCCTCTACCTCTTCGGAATGCTCGGCTCCTACGTCGCATCGACCATCTACCACTCCATACGCCACCACTCGAAGTGGAAGGAGCGTCTGCGCCGATGGGACCACGCCGCCATCTACTGGCACATCGCAGGCTCCTACTCGCCAATCACACTTGTCGCCCTACGGAACGCGGTAGCAAAATTTTCCATTTTCAATTATCAATTATCAATTAATTGGTGCTGGTCGCTCTTCATCTTCGTATGGACGTGTGCGCTGGCGGGCACCATCATCAGTCTGCGCCGACTGAAGGAGCACTCGAACATCGAGACCTTCTGCTTCGTAGGCATGGGCCTCAGCATACTCGTCGCCCTGAAGCCCCTGCTCGACAGCGTCTCGCCTGCCGCGTTCTCGTGGATCGTCGCCGAGGGCGTCTGCTACATCACCGGCGCCGTCTTCTACTCGCTGAACAAGCGCAAGTACATGCACTCCGTCTTCCACTTCTTCGTACTTGCCGGCAGCGTCTGCCATATCATCGCCGTCTGGGACGTGCTCATGCAGCAACTATAAATTTGCATAATTATCCGTATATCTATGCACGAAAAGACCACCTTTTCGTCGCTAAAGGTCACCTTTAGAATCGTAAAGGTCATCCTCTCGTCGCTAAAGGTCACCTTTAGAAACGTAAAGGTCACCTTTTCAGCCGGCCGCGTCACGAACACCAATTTTCCTTCAACCAATTATTCCTTTTAAGAAACAAGATGGTTATTTTTTCTTTGAAACGAATTTGAATAATTAAAACGAATTTTATCCACGAATATGAATAATAAAATCTATTTCTCGATGTTTTCTGAAACGCGCTCGGCTATGCCGCTTTGCTTGCAAAGAATTTCCGTAATTATCATAATTGACCCGTAATTATAATTATATAATTATGGATAAATTATAGATATTATGCTAATTCGTTTCCAAGAAAAATATTATTATTCATATTCGTGAACAAGATTATTCACATTATTCAAATTC
>Ga0326511_10004724_pt1 | contig 10809 bp, 30 predicted proteins | sample 0_2496_0518_D_FD_203701 | JGI IMG/M metagenome (GOLD analysis project Ga0326511, IMG submission 203701) | Bovine rumen microbial communities from UC Davis, California, United States - 0_2496_0518 | ecosystem: Host-associated > Mammals > Digestive system > Stomach > Rumen | place: USA... | reverse complement strand
GTAAACTTTACTGTTGATGTAACGTGTTTGGATGTCATTCTGCGATTGGCCATAAAAAATCACCTTCCTTTCTGAGTGACGCTTGCAAACGCACCTGGAAGATGATAAAGTCATAGTCAGATAAAGACGTATGTGGAATCTCACCTTCCTAATACGTTTGGGCCTTACCTAGTGCCAATAGGTACGGCTCTTTTATTTTGCCTAAAAATAAAGATAGGGCAAGAACTGACGATGCAGCGCTTACCCTTTCAATCAACTATAGCACAAATGATATGTCCAAACAATACTTAATTTATCCAATGGATAGTTCGCATTACTGCTTAAAAAAATATCTGACCTAAAAGCGCTGATGCTTTGCAGCGGCCATTAGCAATGTCAAAATACTTCTTGTCAATTTCAATGCCGATAAACTTCCGGTCATTTTCAATGCAAGCGACTCCTGTACTGCCCGATCCCATAAACGGATCAAGTACGGTGTCTCCTGGCTGGCTGCTGTTTTCAATGAGGATCTTCATTAGCTCTACCGGCTTTTCAGTCGGGTGTACCTTTCTCCCTATAATGTTCGGCACTTTAAGCACGTTTGAAGTTCCTGGATTGTTAATTGTTCTGGCCGGACCTTTCCGGAGAAGTAAAATGTATTCGGCCTGCTGCATGTAGTACCGGTTTGGCGTCACGTTGTTTTTCTCCCATATAAGGATATTCACAAATTGAAAACCAGCTTGTTCTGCAGCACACTGCAGCCGTGTTAGGTTCCTGGCATTGACCATGATGTAACAATGCGTGCCTTGTTTAAGAATCCTGTATACTTCTGGTAGCCATTCTAAAAACTCAATATCGTTATTCCTAAACATCTTGCCGGCCTTAGCCTCTCTGGTAAGGAATATCCCGCCTTTTGGGGTTTTGACGCCGCCGGATATTGTTTTGTACGGGCAGTCGGTTACAACCAGATCAATGCTTTGGTCCGGAATAAACTTGAAAACATTTAGGCAGTCGTCGTTGTGTAATTTCAAAATATCGCTCATGCCAACTTTTCCTTTATCCTCTGCTCTGCAATCTCAAAGTACCGATCATCAATCTCCATGCCGATGAATTTCCTGCCGGTATTGATGCACGCAATTCCTGTGCTGCCGCTCCCCATGCAGTTATCCAAAATGGTCTCCCCTTCGTTTGAATAGGTCTTGATAAGGTATTCAAGCAGGGCGACCGGTTTCTGCGTCGGGTGAAACATGCGGCCTACGCTGTGCTCCCTGGGAATCCGGATAATGCTTGTTGGGAATTTCTCGTCTGTGATAATCGTCGGCAACTCAATGTAGTTGGCATAACAGTTATTCGCGGTCGGCCTTTCCAGCTTACCCTTGTTGTGGTTCCTCCGCGTTGGATCACATTTCTCCATCTGCGGATTGTAAGTCGGCAGCCGCTTGTAGAACACTACAATGTCCTCATGCTGGCGTAACGGCATCCGGTTCGCATTAAGGAAGCCTGTTTTCTGTACCTTGTCCCACACAAGGTTGTACCGGTACATTCTCGGATTTGACATAATCAAAGTTGCCGTAAACGCCCCGCTGCCAAACAAACAGATGCAACCGTTTTGTTTGATGATCCTCCGGTATTGCTTCCAAAGCTGCTGCAGATCAAGCTGCGCGTCCCACTTCGTATTAGGGTTCTGCTTGCTCAGCATACCGTATGGCAAGTCACACAAGATCATGTCAATGCTGCCGGCCGGAATATCCTTCATAAGCTGCAGGCAGTCACCTTGTAAAAGCTCTATTCTGTCGTTGTCAATCAATATCTCAGTTCCTTTTCTGTTAAGCCGCGGTCACAAAACGACTCTGGCCTCCCCTTTAATTCCTTGATCTTTTCACTTGTAACGAGCCTCATAAAACCTGCAAGTTCTGACAACTGCTTGCTCATTTCACACATTTCCTCCCAGATCCGGCTTTCCATTTCGTCAAACCTTTCGTCCGGATCATGCTCTTGTGGCGGCACGTCCGAAAACGCCTCGTCACACGCGGATTTGAACACACATTTTTCACAACCTAATACGAACTGAATTTCGCAGTATTTCAGCACTCTCGACTTAAAACTCAACCTGGCCCACCTCTCTTTCCTGCTTCACAAAGTCCCATACGTCAGCGCTGACCAGATTAGCCCCTGTGACCTCGATTTTGGGGGTGTAAAGCGCTTTTTCCTGTGGTAGCGCTACTTTATACGTGACGCCCTCTGAATCGATTGTGACGCCTTCTACGCGGCCTCTGACGTATACCTCGTCGCCTATGCTATACTTGACTATCATAACATCCCCATCCTCTCGACTTCCTTTGCCATTGCCTCGATCTCTGCGTCGCTCTTTACCCACGGCATAAGCATTGAATTGATGCTCTCACACGGAATCCTGATAGGGCACGCAACACAACTCTTGTTATCGTCACAGATCCGCACAAGCCGCTTTCGCTGTTCGTCAATCGTCAAATCCATGCTGGCCGCCCTCCGCTTTTTTGATCTCCGCTGACACCTTGCTCAATGCGTTGTCTGCTGCCCTCGATACCGTTTCGCGCATTTGATCTTCTGTGGGTTCTGCGTACAACTTGGCAAGCGCTTTCGACAACTCTATAAGCTCGCCCTCAGCTTTCTCCAGGTTTTCAAACGTCTCTGGAAATGTCTGCTTATCAATGTTCAGCCTGGCCATGATCGCTTCGATCTTCATGTCAAGAATTGCTACGCCTTGCATAATCATTAGCTGCCGGACTGTATCTTTTTCGTTTCTCATGTCACTGAAATATCCCATGTGTCCTCTTATACTCCTCTATTCTGGCTGTTTCGGCCTTGTCTGCTGCCTCGTTCATCCTGTCACGCAGCGATTTTTTATCCCTGGCCGACTTGTAATACTCCTTCTGATGCTCGTTAATGAAGTGCCAATAATTATTAGTCGTCGGATCTTTCGGAAGCGGTATCCCTAGTTCCTGGCTTATTGCGTGAGCAAATTTTATCTGCCCGTTCGTAGGCCGGTCTGGGTAAATATCCTCTACAGGCGGTCTGCCCTCCAATAGTTGATAATCAAAGTACCCATTTTTGTTACCTTTCAGCCGGTCAATTGCCCCGCCACACCACATGCAATAGCAGTACCGCGGGCTGTTGTTTACAACGTCGTAAAACTTCAATGCCTTGCGGCAATGCGGGCACCATTCTTCCTCGCTCTCGATGTGTACCGGCGCTAACTTCCTGGATCTTCTAACCTTGATGGTCTTAATGGCTCTGATTGACAAGTTTAGGTCCTCTTTCCGGCCGGTTTTCCACTCCTTAATCGCGGCAAGTGCATCATCCTTTGTTATGTATCGCATAAATGCCATCGTGCTGCTCCTGGCTTACATAAACGGTAAATCATCTTCCGTAACGTCGTCGTCCTCCGGATCAAAAGGATCAACGTCTGGCGGCGCTATCTTGTCCAGCTTACTGTCGATCCTTGCAAGCCGCCTGTCGATGCTTTTCAGCGCCTTAATAATGTTCGCTAAATCTCTTGAATAGATTACGCTGCTCAATTGTTCACCCCCAAACTCATAAGCTCGATATTGTATGTTGTCTCCGGCATTTTGAAGTCTACGTAGCATCCGTCAAGCGAATACGCCCCAATACTGTTTGGTATTATGGTCCGAAAACTCTGCATCCTCACCTTGTCAATGAACAGCACACCGTTATGCCGTACCTTGATGTAGAACGGTTTCTCGGTATCCATCGTGCAGTCAATGAATGTCGTTCCGCAGTATTCACACCTGTCTGACAATCCCAATGGCGCACCGCAGTTCGGACAGTTAAGTTGTTGTGCCATGTGTCACCTCAAAACCCATTCGGTTTTTCATACTTATCCATCAGTTCAACAGCCTTATTCAGATACCAGTTAGCTTTCCTAACATCCTCATCGCCGTTCTTTCCGCGGTGTCTCCACAGGTACTTGAAAGCATTGCAGATGCAGAAATCAATGACTGCTTCTTCGCCCTGTGTCTCAATCATCATGTCGATGCACTCGACCGATGTAGAAGCGTAATGTTGCGGACGTTCAACCGGATCAAACGACTGTTCAGCATCGTGTACTTTGTTCCTGTACTTGAATACCTGCTTATAGAAAATGTCAAGTTTAACAGGGTTCATTTCACTCGGATTGGCGTTCGTATATTCGTCACACTGTTCTTTTATGACACATCCCTCGCACCGGTCGAACGTGTTACAATATTTTTTTATCTCTGTCCGCATTTCATCTATTGTTATCAATCTGACCACCTCTCAAAATCTGTAATCCGGCTTAACGATCCTCAGCTTTGCCATGTACTTCTTTTTCATGCCCTGTATGTCGTAGTCCTCGTATATGGTCAGCTTGTCCGCAATGGCTCTTGCTATCTGATTTGCAAAATCCTCTTTGACCTTTGCTTCAATCGGAACACCAATATCCTGCATTGTCCGGTAGTCAAACATGTCAATCTCGGTTTGTACGCCAAGAACCTCACACGGGGCATTTACACTGACGACCTTCATTTCGTATTTCAGCCATGAATCATTCCGTGGCTTTATATACTGCGTACCGCAATACTCACATTTATAGGTGTTTGGATTGATATGCCCACCACAATAATCACACCGTAGTGCTTCCATCCTTCTCCTCTCCGTTCAGAAAGTCCGCAAAGTCCTGTGCGATCCTTTCACTGTCAATGTCGCAGTTCTTATATTCTCCGGTCTCGTCATTGAATACCGTGTATCCTGCGACCTTTTTATTCATCACTTGTGTTACTCGCCACATTGTTATGTCCTTTTAAGTGCCCCGCTGCCGACGCAGAAACAGCGGGACCATAGTTGTTCCACATTCATCGTTGAGACTGATTACTAAATAGCGTACCGAAAGAGGTTTCGCTCCTTTCTTACTAGCCGGCCCACATTTTAGGGGCCTTGTACAATGTTGAAATATATCTGCTGCGTCTATCTCAATTGATGGGTTTACCACGTCCATCAATGATTTTCATAATGTCTCAGTACATGTCTCCAATCCAGCCGGCGAAAGTCGTTCACGTCCGAAAATCCGGCCCATGAAGTGTGCTTGAATCCGCAATGATGCTGTATCCGTATATCGTCGGTTTGCACCGTGAATCTGTTTGCATTGAAGTCACTTGGCATGTCCATGATGTTGTCTGCACAAACAATGCAGATTGCATCCTGCTCCGGACAAACAAGTTTCTGGCTGTTAATCAAGTCAATGATCTTCTTGTCTATCCCGTCCTCGCGCATTGCTTTCAAGTTGAACAGCGCAACTCCCGTGTTGTAGTACATGCGGTCCCACCTGCATTTCTGAGGCTCCCTGGAAGCTGACAAGTAGTAGTCGCCCAGGTCCTTGTCCCAAACTTCATCAATGCTGCCCTTAACAAGCGTATCGCAGTCAAGCGACAATACTCTGTCCTCGTTTGGAAGGATCTGTGTAAGCGCTGCCCTCATTAGCGCCATATACGTGAAGTATGTCTGGATATTCGGTCCATCCAGCGGAAAGAATTTTTGATCCCGTACATTGATCGTCTCTACCTGCTGCGGTAGCCACTCTGGAAACTCGTCGTCCTCAATCAGCAGGTAAATCTTGTCCGGATGCCCGTTCAAAAGCATAGACTTAATCGCCGGTATAACATGCGGGTACAACCGCTGTGAAGCACAATAAACTGCTATTCTGCTACTCATAACACACACTTTCTGTCTCTGTATGCTGCCAACTCTGCCTTGTAAGCGTCTGTATTGACGTATCCGCAAGAGTGCATTTCAGGGCAAAATCCGCGGTAAACACATTCTGGAACGCATACAGATGCAACTGCCGGATCATGTAGTTTCAACTCCTCAATGACCTCTTTCCACGCTTCTCTTGTTTCCGGTGACGCCTGGTTGCAAAGTCGCTTCCTGCTGATGTTGATAAGGGCCTGCGCGTCAGCTTCGCACTCATGCTCGACCAATGATCCCTGCGGAAGTTCGTCACGGTTCACGCCTGTCCGGTCTGTTCTCTGCGTCCGTACCCAATGCTCAATGCCTATCTTGTGTCTCACAAAATGGACAGATACCCATGACTTTAAGCCTGTCCACTTCCATGAAAACTTGATCTTCCTGATGGGGCTGTGTTCTGCAAGCAGGATTGACTTCTTCCATTCGTCCGTAGGGTATTGACCTTCTCCCTCTCGGTTAATCGTTGTCCTCGCTGCTCGTTTGACCTTGCCCCACACGTCTCTGTATTCAGCCCACTTAATCACTTTCCGTCCTCTCCATTTCCTTTTGTAAACGTTCCTGGAACACCGCGATCCATTGTTCTAAGCGGCGCTGCGTAATGCCGTTCCGCTCGTTGATGCGCTCCAGAATCTTGCTGATTTGCTTCAAAAGCTCTTTGTTTTCCTTCTTTTGCAAAAAACTCGTTCCAAGTCTCTGCACGATCAACTGGTCCACGCCACCAAGTAGCATGTTATTTTGCAAAATACTGACCGCAAGCATGTCACTAATGTCCTGAAGTTTTCCACTCAAAATGCGGAATCGCTCTTGATCGTTCTCCCTTGCTATCTTCTCAACCTCTGCTTTAAGGTCTAGGATTACCTGTTCAGCCATTACTCCTCACTTTCTTTTTGCCTGAGCTCGCCGTATCCGCAAAAGAAATCGTCGGGTGTTTTCATGTATGCAGCGTCATGTCCAAGGCGCTTGTATAGCCTTTCGCAGAATCCACAAGGGCTATGATGCTTACAGTTCTTGCACATAATGATGTTGACCACGGGTATACCTAACAACGTGAGCTTTAATAGCAGCGGATTTTTGATGTTAAGCTCCATTGTAAGTGTCTCAGTCCCGCCGATTGCGAAACCAGTCATATCAAGTCCCATTGTCTCAGCCGGAATCTCCGTTTCGGCAGTTATGGCTTCCGCCGTTTCTATCTTGCCAAGTGGAACAAAATTGTCTCCGAGCTTCACCTGTACGTTTTGTAACGTAAACTCCGTTTTTCCTATCTTTGGCGGCAAATCACACCTCCTTACTAACCACAATAATGTCGCTCACATTCACTTCAAACAGCGCAGCAAGGATCACTAGGTTGTCTAACGTGGGGAGATTGACGCCTCGGAACCACTTGTAGATCGCATTACGGTTCGTGAAGCCTAGAATATCCTGCATTTCTGCCGTGGATAGTCCTCTGGCCTTCCTCATTCGGTTAATGTTCTCTCCCGTAGCCCTGGCGTCAATTACGGGAATCTTTAGCGCCGCATCCATGCCGGCATGTCCCCCTCTCCAAATAGCTCTTTTCCTAGTTCCTCGAAACAATAGTTGCGCGCTGCCACTCCTTCGGCCGACAAGTGCGGGCTCACATTCTGGTAAATGATGTAGAGCAGATTGGCCACCTTTTCTCGGTTGAATATTGTCTCAGCCGGAGACGCCGTAATCGGCATGTACTTGTGGTCCAGAAACTTCTTCAATGCCTGCTCACTGTCAAACGCTTCCCACTTTTTAATAAGCTCGTCTAATTCTTCATCGGTCAGCTTTTTCCATGCCATTTCTCCGCAATAGCAATCATCGGTATATATCGGGCAGTAATGATGGTCGCACGCGGCTGCTCCACACCGGCTATTCAAATACCGGATCTTTGCTTTTTTGTCCTCAAAATCCATTCCCACTTTGATCTCTTGTTCCATGCTGCTATCGCTTCTTGCACCTCCTATTTTAACCTATGGATACTTCGCATTGATACGCAAAAAAATTAAGAATCTATAAATTTATTCTCGGCCCACTTGTAAATCTCGGTCAGCGATGCATCCTTGCCTAAAACCTCATAGGCAACTTCGAATGCTTCTAAAACCTCTGCCACATTCGGGTATCCAGGAGTCCTTATGACTACCTTCGCTTCTTCTTCGGTCATGTACCGTTGTCTTGTGTGCTTTGACTCACTCACGATACACCACCTTTCCGCACTTCCGGCACTTGTAAACGCCCTGTACGATTACGAAACCTTTGTGCTTCTCATAGTGCCTGTCCCGAATTTTCACGTATTCATGACGGCAGAACAGGCTTCTCAACCATCTCATCAAACTCATATACATCCTCACTCATGATGTCCAACAGCTTCAATGCCTTGTCCTGCTGTGCAAAATCCATCACAACGTCCTTCAGTATTCCACCGAAGAATGCCCCGATGCAGGCCATCAGCATAATCTCAAAAGGTCCCATACTTGTTGTCCCTCAGATGTGCGCCGTCATCGTATCCTTCAAGATACCCGGCTTCGTAGACCTTCTGTGCATCATGGTTGCGCTCCATTCCCAAGCAGGCAGCTATCACGAATCCAACTGCTCCACACAGAAGACCGCCGATTATAAATCCTGTTACCGTGTTCATTCACTCTCCTTCCACTAAATCTTCCAACTGGCAGATAATTCGCCATATCACCACAAAAAATTCTGCCACACTCCCGAATCCGATTCCCATGAACAGCGCAAGTCTAAAAGCGTAGTTCTCTAACATATCCATTCTCCTAATGCTACGTTCACGACCACCATAGCTGCATCAACGGCAACTCCTGTCAGCTTTCCCCGGAAGATGTTGATGACCAGAGATACGCCCCACAGGATCGAGAGCAGTTCGTACATGTTCAGGCTATTGACGAAATCCTTCACGCTGTTAAGCATCCTCGTTCCACATTTCCTTGTAGAACGGACAGTTATATCTCACTGATTCGCCAGGTTTCGGAACGTACACGCATCCTTTCCTGTTACCGCAAAAGTTGCAACTGCCTGTCTGACACATACTTCTGTACGCCATAAGCATATCAAGGATATATGCCACATCTGAAATAACATCATCAAGCCTGCTCATTCCACCACCTTACTTTCTCAATCATCGATGTTCGCGCAGATCACATTCCCTAAAAACAGGACTAAATGGAAAACTGTACGTCCTAAACTTTCGTATGTCGTAATATCAACGAACAACATAACTAGGGCTAACAATGCGCAAAATCCGCAAAATGATTTCATTCTGTCACCTCACTGTATTCCCGCTACCGCAATCAAGATTACTACCACCCAAAGCCAAATAATTGCTATTATTGCTTCTGACCCATTCATTCCGCACCGCCTTTCATTGCCTTGATCAGCTCCACGACCTGCGGGAAGTGGCGACCTGTCTTGTAATACTTTAAACCGCCACTTACCCAACGACCATCTGACGTTTGTATTCCTTCGTAATACTTTTTCCCGTTGTCATCTTTAATCGAGAAAACGATAAATGGCTCAATAGTTTTGCCGCCCGCAAACACAAAACACACCTCGTCACCGACCTTAATCTCATCCTTCTGCTGTTCATACTCACGGAGTTTGGCGGTTACTTCTGACGGAGAAAACTTTTGCATAATGCTTAAAATGTCTTGCAATCCGTCAAAAATCTCTGACCGTTCGGCATATGGGATTAATGCAATTTTAATTATGGTCCCCCACGCATCATTCAGCCCTTGCTGATATTCCAGTGTAGTGGCTTCGTGCTGACCCACTTCGAATCCCTTATGATAGGCTTCATCTGTAACGCAGTCAATGTACGCCTTCATGCTCTTCATGATTTCTGTAAACTGCTTTAAATCGCTCATTCCGCGTCTCCTTCCCACGGTTCCGGCTTTTCCTGCCATGCGACTACCTTTAAAGGGTTATATCTGAACAAGTCGGGTGATTCTGCTTTATAAAATGTCGTGCCGTTCCTTTCCTGCCTGCTTGCCTCTGCCGTATAGCGTTTGCTGCCATATTCCCATGTGACGATAACCCTTTTGTATAAATCCGGTTCTTCATCCGTCACAGGAACCCAACGCTGTTCGGGCTGTGCTTCCAATTCCGAAATAGTCTCAATGATTTTTTGAATTGCTGGTCTGAATATTACTGGCATCATTGGATGCTCGCTCAATAAGACCAGTTGCGTTATTGCTCCATTAAGTGTCATTGTTTGCTCCTTCCACCTTCGCAATGTACCCCTCAACCGCCGACAGTGCGCTCATATAGCCTGTGTAGTAGTCGGAATTGATGCAAGTTGTAAACGATCTTTTCATGCGCTTGATTTCGGCTTTGAGTGTGTCTATGCGCTGTTCGGGCTGGATGTTTTCAATCATGCCCAGTGCTTTTCTAGCCACAAACGCATTGAAGCGAAGATCATCATTTGTCACGCTACGCCTGTTTGGGACGGCGTAACTTAGGTAATACAACTCTTGTTTAATGTCCCTTCCCTTCCAACGCTCATTGTCTGCTTTAATCTGTTCTTCTGTGAGTATCATTCGCTTACCCCTTCCATCTTCGCACCACAGTGCGGACACCATTTAGACAAGACTTCTTGCTCAAAATCGCACGGTTCGGGTTGTGCAGGTGGCAACTCACACAACCTCTTCCTGTCACGGCTATATGCCTCAATCTGACCATTCTCAACCGCAACATTGTAATCATCAAAAATGTCCAATGCCGCCTGTCTGCTGATTAGATCATTCATCTGCCAATCTCCTTCCACATCCACGACAAAAGTTATCTTGTGCGTCCACAGGTTCGTTGCACATATCACACTGATACCAAAGTGTCATTCCGTCTCTCGACTTACCTACAATGCGTTTTGCTGTTTCTGGCTGTGCGGATGGCAAGCTATACACTCCTCTTTCAATCCGTTCAATCGCTTTGCTTTTCGGCTTTATCTGCTGAATAACAGCAATAACGTCATAGATAGCTGTAAGGTTTGAGTCGCATCCAATGTCCGCATACCGTACAGTGCCGTTGTCGTAGGTGATCTCTGCAACCTCTTTCATG
>Ga0326511_10004722_pt1 | contig 10811 bp, 22 predicted proteins | sample 0_2496_0518_D_FD_203701 | JGI IMG/M metagenome (GOLD analysis project Ga0326511, IMG submission 203701) | Bovine rumen microbial communities from UC Davis, California, United States - 0_2496_0518 | ecosystem: Host-associated > Mammals > Digestive system > Stomach > Rumen | place: USA... | reverse complement strand
CCATTCAACTACCCTCTCAATCGTATCTTTCTCGGCCTGCTCGTAGCCTTTGATATAATAATATCGTGGAGTTGCATTACCGTCATATTTGCCGTCAAGTGTACTCTCTCCATAAATCATTTCTGGCGGGTAGGCTTTCATCGCCTCCTGCTTTGCTCTTTTACTCATGGCTATCCTCCTTGATTTGGTCACTAAGATTACCAACTATTGTTTCTCCCTTTTCGTTTGATACACAAAAATCGGAGTGATAATAATTATTTGTTATCAGTTCATACATCTCCATCATGGTGTGAAAGTCTTCAATGGAGATGTTGAGATTTAGCGAAGGAGTAACATATATTACTCTGCTTGCTGTTATTGACATTGAACAAGATGGCTTCATTTCTCGTCCTCATTAAATCCGGGTAATTTTTCGAGATCGGAAAGTATAATATACTGCTCTCCTTGGATGCCAAGTGCATCTACAAGTTCATAGCCATTCAGTCCTCGTTTTACAATAGCAAGAGGAATCCCTCGCCCGTTACCACAAGCACCATTTTCCCACTTTCTCCATCTCGGCAAGTCCTTCAAGGCATCAGCCCTGCCCTTCTCGTATCCAAGACGGAGGGCTTCTTCCATATCCACTTTATCAGATACCTCTTTCATCACTTCCGGGGCAACCTTTTCCACCGCATCGTGGAATGCTTTCTTCTCAATGACATAGCCGTCTTTGATGAGCTGCTTACGGGCGAGTGCTAGAAGTTTTGCCGATTCTTCCTTTATTACCTTAATATGTCTTTCTTCAAAAGGCTCATCGAAAATCTCCAAACCAACCGCTTTCTCGAACTCGCTCAATTCCGGCCCTGGAGTTATAATGAAAAGTTTAAAATTCTCTCTACAAGAGGAAGCAATGTGAGTCCCATCTGGGCAGTATAACTGCACCGTTTCAGTATCGCCTTGATGCGTAGGAACGAGGCCGACAATCTCAAATCGTCCGCCAAATACCTTCTTGTCCCAACAAACGATTTTAACTGGTCTACCATCACCGGTAACTACTTTGTATTCCCCGCTTTCAATCTGCGGGCGATATTTAATGTCAAAATTTAATCTGCTCATAATAATTTAATTTATTACTTTCCAAATATATCCACCTGCTGTTTTATGTGTTCCCTTAATACATTCAGATATACCAGGCCCACTTACTCCCAACATTCTAACCGCATCGCTAATACAATCCCATTCCATTATAAGCGTGCCATCTTTTGTGTATTGCGCAACGCGCTTTGAACGGGCGCTATCTTTACCACGGCGCACATTACTTGTTGGTTTGTAGTATTTCATTCGAGGACATTTGTTTGTTCCTTGTTCACTCTGCACTATTACCTCGAAAGTATATCCGTGTGTTGTATAAGTTTTCTTCCTCTTAAGGCACTGATAAATATTTTCCTTCGGTACATTTAATGATTTGGCGGCGCAATTAACATTTTCAAACTCTCCTACAATGGCTCCATCTTTATAAACCTTGACAGGCCGAAATCTCCATTTACATGATTTTCTAAACTTGTTAATATGTTCTTCTGTATGCTTCTTTCCCTTGTTATGTTCCGATATTTTCCTTTTCACAACATCTGTTCTTGGGCCATGCGATAATCCAGGAACGCCGCCACCAAGACCTCCGCGAGATACATTCAATGACAAACCATTATCTTGCGCTTCTTGTATAAGCCTTTTCTCTTCCGCGCAAGCCTCTTTCAGAGTTAAACCAGCTATAAGAACTTCGTGTTTTATTGCGTCCCAGCCATACTTCTGTATAAGTGGGTAGAAAAGGGGTGCTCTTACATAGTTAGCGCCTCGCCCCCACCTATCCTGAGTATTATGAGTAAAGCCGATATAATATCTTCCGTCCGGAACAGTGTGTCTGTACACACAGAATATCCTTGCTTTCTCATCTTTAAATACTTCTTTCATCTTCTTTCTCTTTTAGTATTTATATCTCCAACGTATCAACTTTACGTTTACTCTGTTTCTTAAAGCTCTTACCACATTAGAACCGTACGGAAATTGAGGAGTAAAAAGGCCATTAAAATCACGACATCCAACCATAAATCCATAATTCGTGTGGACTATTATTGTCCGTTGTTTATCTGGTTTTTCTTCTTTTGTATGCCAGGGTTTCATCTTTTTCTCTTTTAGGCTTTCACCGGGTTATAAAAAGGGCGCTTCATTTTGACTCAGATAGGCCACCGCGATTACGCCATCCTATCCTTATTGGCAGGTTTTGTCTTTCCGCGCCCTGTGGTTACTGTTTCTTTCGGATTTGAACGATTACTTTATCACCACAGGAATAGCCGTGATTGTACATATCCGGGCAAGTGGGAACTAACTCGTCAACGTCATCCTCTTGCATAATTGTTTCGAAAGTGTCTCCTTGCTCAGCCATCCACTCTGCTCCATCTCTAAACCCTTCCTTGTATGCGAGGCAATCCCTAATTGTCGCATCGCCTTGATTATGTTCTTCAAAGAATTTTCGGAGTTGTAATTCACACCACTCTGCTCCGGCTTTGAAAGCATCCTTCCCTTCTGCCAAATAGTGAGATTTCTTATCGGCAGAAAGAGCAATTCCTTTATTGTTCGTCTTGCACCATTCTTCTGCCGCATCGTCAAGGTTGGAGGGAATGTTATTCGGTTTTTCCGAACAACCACCTTCCGGCTGCTCCTGCTGGAGAGAGGTGATGAAATCTATCGTATCAAGTGCTTGCATTCTACAACCATTATGGAAATGACATAGGACGGGAGAATCTGCGCTCTCCTCGGTTTTCTTAAACTCCATATCCGCTTCATTTTCCAACCAAGTTTTCAGTTTTTCTGCATCAATGTATTTCATAATATTAGCATGATGTTTTAAGTCCATTCATATATGCGTTATAGAATAGAATTTGGTTTTCTGTTAGATTACCAAACCATTCTTCAAAATATTTATAATACTTCGGTACGGTTGAATGTGAAAACTCTACCCAAAGGTATTGTTTAAAATCTTTCATAGACTAACGTAGTTTTTGAAGGTCTGTTAAAAGAGAACCTATTGCATCTGGGTCATCTGCCGGAAATCCTCTTGCCACGAATTTTAATGCTTTCATCTGTTCATTACTAGGTTTCCAATGAGACTGGGGACGGAGGGATTTGAGCCTATCACAAATGCTTCTCAACCATTTTATCTGCTCAATGGTTGGATTCATCTTTTCATTTATAACCTCACATATAAAAGCATTATATGCTGCCCCATCCTCTTCGCTTCACTCTGCGGATTTGCTCACGTAATCATTTTCATGAGCAATAAATGACTCATCAACATTAAATGTATTAACCAGCCCGTCATAAAGGTCTTCCAGCCTGCGAGATAGATAACTTGTGGGTTTAATCGCTTCCCACTTTCCCTCTATTGCATACATCAATGCTTCTAATGACTCTTGCTGCGGTTTCCACTCTGCGGGCTTCTGCTCTTTCTGCTTTTCGAGGTAGGCAATCCACCTTTTACAATCCTTATCCTCATCAATAAAGCCCGTTACTTCGGCTCTATGTGTAAGATACTCTATCAAATCTTTCCTTATCCTCTCATCCTCGCTCTCCTTCTTTTTCACGATGACCTTCCCATCCTCAATTCGGGCTTCGTATCCTTCAGGGATAGTGTACTCAAACTTATACAGTTCGGAATCCTTCGCTCCGAACGGGATTTCTATTGCTTTCTTGTCGTCCATAATCCTATTGCTTACAATGTTTTCATTTTGTTGCAACCATTCGCCTTGCAGGATTCGCTCTTTTCGTCTACGCTGAATCCCTTTTGGCAATCGGGCCAGATATTATCCTCGTCACGCTCGTGCATAAAGCACTCGCAGAAACGGCATTCTGTTCTTACGTTCATAGCAGATCCATTACTTTGCACACCGCATCATAGACCTTGCGAAGATAGGTCTTGTCCTCCTGGGGAATATCCCCGTGCATATAGGCATCCATATCCTTTCGGATAGCCTTACATTGGGCTTGCACCTTGTAAAGAAGGCTAATAGTCTCTGGTTTCATACTATTGTAGTTTTATCGCTTTCAACATTTCCGCCTTGACGGGATTCAGTTCCTCAATCTGGCTATACTTGGTGACAAAGGAAGACATTTCGTCTTTAGCTTGTTGGAGAAGGTCTTTGTAAGCCACATCGTCGTGGATCGCTTCGGTAATGGGGATGTAGGAGCGATCTTCATTAGCAATTGTGGAGACATTGACCATAGCGCGGACGGAACAAGTAATATTCTCATTCACCACTACTACGGTAATGTTGTTTATCAGTGTCCGAGCCTGTTGCTTGCGCCACATGGCTGCTGCAATCGTATCGTCCCACTGGAAGCAGTTGTGCAGAACAGCCCGTTTGGGCTTGCTCTCCTGCACAACCAGCTCCGGTTTCAGGATTCCATGTTTCTGGCGGATTCTTTCAAGCTCCGCAGCCGCCTTGTCTGCGCTGATTCCCTTCCATAGTCCGGGATTCATAAATTCATATTTGCTTTCCATACTCATTCTGTTTTACTTGCCGGCAAAACCTAACCCAGCCAAGCCGCACCACACATTACATGTCCAAACCTCTCCTGCCACACGATACCGAATAAGGGAATACCACGCTTAACCTATCCTGCCTTGATGTACCGAACCAAGCCATCCACACCTTTCGCTCCTATCCAAACCGAAACTGCCTTACCCTGCTCCACCTAACCGAACCACAAGGAACCGCGCATTGCTCTGCCAAACCCCTCCTGCCTCACCGAGCCCTGCATATACATGACCGTTCCGAGCTTTGCCGAACCCATCCTGCCATGCCACACCCAAACGTGTCCCTACATTAACGGGCCGAGCGCAACCCTGCCTGCCAGACCTTACTCCACCGTAAGCTGCTTGACCATTCCGTTCAGCGCATTTCCAATCCTTTCCTGCCTTAATTCTTCTTGTCTACCACTCTGAATAATCCGAAGCTTCCACTATTTGACTTCTCCGGCCTCCACTCGCCAACACCACAGGTAAAGCCTGCCGTATTCAGCAACCCAATAAGCTCGCTCTCCGTGATTACATCCTCCAAGAACTGAATTGTAATAACAGCACTCCAGCTGGGGAACTCTGCACGATAGCGGGGGGCCGCAACTTTCTGGATTCCGCCCACACGCACCATGTCTTCACGCATCCTGTGCTGGCCGTTAATTTTCACAAGACCAGTTGCCGGATCATCGGCAATTACATGGAAGGCCGAGCGCGTTACCGTCATGGGACGACCATAGGTGCGGTAAGCTGCCGTAACCATTGCCGCTTTGAAGGCCACTGCGGGGAAACCGCAAGTCTTGCCGTCGTCAAAGTAATACAGGCTCTTTGCATATTGTTCCTCCGGAGGTACGATGTTCTTCTTTTTGCCGCCCTGCTTCAAGCCGGCCTGACCGCTTTCCTCAATCTGCTGCTTGGATTTTTCGTCAAAGCGGGAGACGATAAGGGGTGCAATGCCCTCAATGGGGACTTGGATTGTTTTGAGGTTGAGGCTGACTACAATTTCTTTTGCCACTGCCTCGGATTTCTTTGTTGCCATAATCTGTGTTTGTTTTTGTGTTGTTAAAAAATTCTGATTTTCACTTCGGTGGGATAGTCGTCTTCCCATTTCACATCGGGGAAAAGGCCATTGTCAATCTGGACATAGCCCCTGTCGTCCATAAGGAACCAGTAGCCAACCCCCCACCCGCCTTTTTTACGCACAAACTGCCGCTTATCTATATTCCCTGTGCCAAGAAAGAGGTACAAACTTCCGTTCTCATCCCTTGCAACGAATCCAGGAATAATCACATTATACTTCTCCTGCAACTCCCCGTTGAAACTGCTACCGGGTTGGTTGACTATCTTGCCGATAGTGATATTTCCGCTTATTTTCATACTCTTTCTCCTTCAAACAAACTGGGATACGGGATTGAATACTGCATAACGCGAGTTGTCTTTCCATCTGCACAAGGAACCTCAACCATCTTTTTCACTATCTCTGTGTGGCCTTCCTTGTTTATGAGCTCGGAGACGCGGGTAGATAGCTTGGTGCATCCGTACAGAGCTATTGCCTGAATGGGCGTAAGCGTCCAACCTTCCTGGAGGTGACGAAGGATTCTCTTTTTCTGCGAGAATGACCGCTTGGGGTTTGGATCGTTGTTAATGTTTTTGCGTGCCATTGTTTTGATGTGTTTTAATCTTCGTAAATGAGTTTTGTGCAATGATGGGAGTTGATAAAAGGCAAGAGAATAGGCTTGAAATAGTCCATATTCTGCTCAATGTACACTTGAACGATGTCTGGTATAAACAAGTGCATTTCGTCGCCTTCTACCCGCCAAACTGTGTCATCAGAAAGCGCTGCATTCCGAATGGAAAGTGGTGCGCCCATTTTGTAAATGATTTCCTGTATCTGCTTCCATACATCCAGCCACTGGATTTTCAGTTCATTCTTGTGGTTCTTCTTTCGTACCATTGCTACCTTGTTTTGCTTGTTTCAGTATTGCTTCTGCCTGCTGGCGCACTCTTTCGCGGTGCGCGGCCGATTCCTCTGATGTGTAGACTTTCTTTGCCTGTTGGCCATTGATGCGCATGTGGGAGAAGTCAGGAAGTTCAATCTTTCCGGCCTTCTGCGCCTCGTAGAGCTCTTTGTAGAATCTCTCGTTTGCTTCCTGCTCTGCCTTTGCCCTGCGTCTGTGGAAGATGGCCGCTGCGGCTGCTTTCTTCTCACTGCGGATAAATCCTTTCAGGAACTTTAACAGGGATACGGAAGAAAGGCCGAAATATTCGCCATACTCTCCATTCAACCCCTTTCTGAAAGCTTCCTGCATTTCCACAAGGGTGAGCTCTCTCAGGTAAGAATCCTGCATGACCTCGCTATCCAGTGTGTCAACGTCCACCTTTATCGTCACAGGGTCAATTGTAATGTGCGCAATCAGGGCGAGACCAAAGAACTGCTTGTTTAGCCAGGAATACCTTTCAGCATCACCGCCTTCTTTGTAGCGTGGATAGGCATTTCTCCCGTCCGCCAGTTTTGCTGCGCGTACATCCGCAAGCTGCTCTGCCGTTGCTATCTTACTGCTGGCTTTGGAAATCTGGAGTGCCGTTTCCTGCCGTATCGCTAAATCGTTCATGAATCCACTGTTCTACTTCGTTATACGTATCTATTGTCTTTTCCACCCTGCTTTTCTGCTGGCCCTGTTGCCTTGTCGTCCCTCTGTTTGTTGGCTTTTCCCTTTCCATCCAGCTCAATGCCCTTGCTTCCATGTCAAAGGGTCTTGCATCCTCAGCCTTGATTTTTTCCTGTCCGGGATCGTGAGCCGTCCACCAGCGAATAAAAGCTTCTTTTGCCTGCTGCGGCATTCCAATTTTCAAAGCAACCGATTCCAGTTCCCGTTCAAACAATTCGCGTTTGTATTCTGCTATACGATTTTTGTCAAAACCAAGGACAGACCTCCTAACGGAAGAAAGCGGGACGCGCCAATCCTCTTGAAAATTTTGAGGCGCAGCTTGCACAAGAGAGTGAGTATTATATATATTCTTATCTTCTTTATATTCTTTATTTGTTGCATCAAGGTGTGCACAAGGGTATGCATCATGGTATGTTCCAATGTGTGCATCAAGGTGTGCTCTTGCACCATCGTTATTTGCTGAATCACTGTTGGTTACATCTCCTAAAAGGTCTGCCTTGTCTTGGTACTGCTTATAGTTAACTATCGTGATAATGCTGATATTGTTGGAAACTTCCTTCGTTATCATGTTATCACGAACAAGGAGGCGCAGAAAAGGCTCAACCATAGAACGGCTCCGTCCCCACCGCTTGCACAGGTAAGACAAGGATGCTACAAGCTGTCCGCGTTTAAGGTCAACGAGACGAGACCCTACAAGCACCTGCTTGTCTTCCCATGCAGCGCTGATTAGCAAATCCACCCACCACTTGAATTTGGTATCATCTTCCCAAATCCAGTGTTCGTTAATCTCACGTGCTATCTTAATCCAACCAGTCATGCGTAGCTATTCCTCCGTCACTACCTGTTCAGGGATATACTGCGGATTCAACTCGCTCTTGATCCAGCTGGGGAATCGAGCCTGGATGATTCCGCTGGCACCATCCTCGGCATAAGCCTCAAAGCCGGGCCAGTTGTCGCTATCCTTGCACTGCTTCACAATATCAATGGCCTGCTGGTACTTATACTTGCCACAAGCAAGGTCTTCCGCATCCAGCCAGATGAGGGCGCACTGATACGGGATAACCGTCTGCGCAATGAGCATGATAGTGCCGGTAAACTTGCGGCCTGTAATCTCGCTGGCTACCTGGAGGTACATACCTTCGGCAAGTTCATAGCGGTATTTTGCCGCATCTCGCATGAAGGCATCAATACTGGTGGCAGAAGTGGTCTTTACAGACAGGATAATGTTCGCACCTACTTGTTCCTCCAGCAGCATGCAATCGGGCCGGATTTTGACTTTAAGGCCCGTTCCAGGGTCACGGCCATACATGGACACTTCCGTGCGACCATTTGAGATAAGACGCGGGATAATGCCGCCTCCGTAAATCTTGTAAGAGGAACGAACCACTTTCACGATAGCGGCCATGTCGGCATCAATGAAAGTGTAACCGGCCTTCTTTGCGAGCACTTCAAGGTCAAAGAGGGTTTCTTTGAGCTCATCCATCTTCATTTCGGAGAGGAAGGCATCTGGCTGGAGCCCCAGCAGTTCCCAATAATACTGGATAAGCATGGTAATGCCGGCTTTTGAGGACTTGTTGCCACCTTCCGGCAATACCTTTACTTTGTCAAACTTTGACGGCTCCAGGAAGGCAGAATGGATGAATGTGCCAAGCGTGAAATGGCTTTCGTCCTTCGGGCGCAAATCTTCGTTCTTGTAGATAAGGTAGTGGCGAGGGCTTTTAAGCACTTCTTTCAGGGCGCTGGAGCTTTCTCCCTGTGCGGCAAGGTATTTCTCCATCTTGTCCTGCACCACGCGTCCATTGACGGAAAGACTGCGGCAAGATGCCTTCTTTGTGACAGGCTTCTTGGGAAGGTCGGCAATGCCAAAGGCGAATGCCCCAAAGTCCGTGTATCCGGACTTGTCATAGTGAAGCTCCGTGAGCTGCACGGCCTCCTGGGCCGATGCCTCCGTCAAGTCTGCGGAGACATCGAAACCAAAGGCTTTCTTTACTTCCTGTGCGTCCATGGCTACTTGATTACAAGGGGACGGACACTCCAGTTGTCGGACAGGAAGCTGTTGGTAGAATTGCGCTTCTTTCCTTCATAGCGTACCTCAAAGGGTTTCCCCTTTATGTCACCTGAGAAGACTTCAAAGGCAGCGACAAGGCGCTTTGAGCTGTTACGGATCGTGCGGAACGCATCGCCCTGTTTCTCCAGGAAACGGACGGAAGACAGTTCTACCGTTTCTCCGCTTGCCGGATCAATGGAGTTTGTGTTCACGATGTCAATGAAGAACACGCGCTTGGTCTCACCAGCTGCGGTCGGAGTCCAATACTCGCCAAGGAGTTCTACGGGTGCAGCCTCTGCTTTGGAGAGGTCGGGAAGGTTCGCCAGCACGATTTCGCCAGCGGGCTGTGCAGTCTTGAGCTGCTTTTCTGTTTCTTTTGCCATAATTGTTTTGTATTAAGTGTTGTACTTGAATGTTCTGATAAAAAGGGGCAGGGCGGGCGCTGCCCCCTGGGACTACTAACCAAACTAATAACCAATTCAATATGAGTTATTACCCGCCATATTTATCTTCGTAGTATTTTTCTCGTGCGGCTTCAAGAGCATCATACTCCGCATCGTCATAAGCTGCCTGTTCCGCCTCGTATTCTTCCTCAGTATCGTAATCCTCCGGCCTTGGAGGCTTGTATCTTGTCCAGAAACTCATTGCCTTGTCCCCCGCATCCAGGAATTCCACATGTCACGTCTCATGCTTTCGTAACAGGCTCTTACATAGTCTTGAACAGACAGACGGAGATTACGCTTAAAGGCTGTCATGTCACCACGTCTCTCGCAGAACGTAAATTGCTGTTCGTCGTCCTCTCCCTCGTTGATAACGATACGGATGGTGCGGGCATTGCGGATAGCATCTATCGAAGCCCTGTCCGCCGGGTTGATATCGTTAAGCATGACGACTGGTTTTATATTCTTTCCGGCCTTCCTCAAACAAGGCCGAAGTAATCAAAGCACCACTTCCAAGCAGCACAAGAAGCATGTACCATTCTTTGGCGATAATACCGGCAGTAGCCATGATCCATACCCAGCATCCAGCAAGGGTGAACAAGACGAAAAGGATTGCGGAAATAATCATCTTCTTCATAGTGCTACGCATTATTGGTCAGGAGGAACCATGCCTCGTTCATCATGTCAAGAAGCGCCTTCGCATCATCATCGTCAATGCCGTAGACACGACCGAAGATGCAGGATTCAGAACGGCTTACTCCCGTAGCCTCGTCATTGGAACAAGAGACAATGCCGGGATAGTTCGTAACCTTCCATTGAAGGCCCATGGTGTAGATGTTAAGGCCGTCTCTATTGACTACCCAACCACCGGCCACGCCTTTATTCAGAAGGTTCTTGTAGATGTCGGTCGCCGCCTGAGCAAAGTCGCTGTCAAGGAAGCCACCCTCATTGATGATGTCGTAGTTTTCGTCTGCGATAGCAGACATGGCGCACTCATAGAAGTGGTCGGCCAAAGCTGATTTTGTCCTTTCCATATTGAATTGGTGTTAGCATTGTCTTACCATATCCAGCTGTCCGAGCAGCATGTAGTCTATCTCATAATGGTC
>Ga0326511_10004721_pt1 | contig 10811 bp, 7 predicted proteins | sample 0_2496_0518_D_FD_203701 | JGI IMG/M metagenome (GOLD analysis project Ga0326511, IMG submission 203701) | Bovine rumen microbial communities from UC Davis, California, United States - 0_2496_0518 | ecosystem: Host-associated > Mammals > Digestive system > Stomach > Rumen | place: USA: California... | reverse complement strand
CAAAGCAAGAAGAATACACAGAGGTTTGTTTGTGTCGAACAAAGGAATAAAAATCAATGCCGATTTGAATGGTGCATATCAAATTTTAAAGAAAGTAGTCCCAATCAAATGGGATAGAGGGTGTGTTTTACACCCATTTGTAGTAAATGTGGCTTAAACTGCATTGAACAACAAAGAAAAAACATTTTTAATAAAAATTTGAATATATTTTTATATTTTGAATGTATTTCATAACATGATTCGTTCAACAGAGTTGTAAAAACTATAAAGACTATCTGTTTAGTAGGTTATTTTACCATAAAATTTGCTTTATGTCAATGTTTTTATTTTACAACTTAGCAAACAAAAAATAAGCCCCGCACTAGACGAGGCTGTGGTGTCAAAGTATTAAACTGATCTGAATAACAACTGCTCGGCGATTAGAAGCCTTAACCTGTTAATTTCCCATTCCATCATAAACATGATGTTCAACATATGCCATCATAGTATTGTTTCTCCATGCATGTGCAACGAGAACAAGCATCGGAGTAATTGAAACCATTATAATATTTTTAATTATAATACCAACTACAAAAACAGCCATGATACAAATTCCGATGAATACCATAATGGCGATATGCTCTTTTAACCACTTTTTCTTAAAGAACTCTGTTTTATCTTTAGATGAGAAGATACTGGCTTTGATTGTCTGCGTCAGATTTTCTTCAGCTGCCTCTTTATACTCTGCATCGGTTAGTCGTTTCCCACTAAGAATCTCATTAACACTAACATTAAAAAGTTTTCCCAAAGCCAACATCGCATCCGCAGGCGGCAAATAGACTCCCGTTTCCCATCGTGAGACTGTTTTATTTGTCACTCCGATTTTCTCTCCAAGCTGCTCCTGTGTGAGTCCTTGTTCCTTCCGGAGCTTCGCTATAAATTTCCCTATTTGTATCAGATCCATATGATTCACCTCCTGAGAAAACTATAGCAAAACTTCAATCTTTTGTCTTTACCACAAACAGCGAATCTCTGGACATGGACGATATGATATTTTGACATTCTCTGTCTACTCTTCGCCATGACATCCAAACCACCGCCACAACACCCCGACATCTAAATCGGACACAGAGCTTACTGTAAAAATGCGTTGATATGTTTCCACAGTCGTCAGTGCCACTCATCATGCTGCTCACTGTACTCGCTCATAATATCTGAAACACTGCGATTCATGAAATATTCGCCGTATTTTTCGTGCTCCGTTTTTGTTTTGTTATATGTTATATTATTTTTTCCCGACCAGCTATGTATTTCATAATCAAACTGAACAATATAATCTACTGTATACCCAAAACGATCTGCTAAAAATTCTATACTTAATCTCTCAAAATCAGCCTTCGATATTTCACCGCCAAATTTTCTTTTCCCATCGATATAGAATTCTATCGGCAGGACATCATCAGTCAAAATCATACGGATATAATTCTCAGCTTCACTCAGATCATCAAAATGCCTGTGCTGTGTTGAAAAACAAACAATATACTGAACGAATACATCTTTCATATCGCTCGAACAGTATTGTTCCTCATATATTTCTAACTTTTCTCCTGTGTCCTTGTTTGATAATACTGCTTCATCCTCTTTTATTGTCATATTCAATTTAAATGTATTACAAATATCTTCCAAAAAATCCCATTTGATCATTGATAATAGCTCCTTCTGACTTAGTTTGAGCTGTTTCCTTTTTGCTCCCAGCTTTTCCACGATTTCTCCTGATACTATAATAGTAGAAATGCCATTCAAAAGCAAGTTTTTCGGAAAGAAAAATCATTATACCTTGATTTTTTTATCCAGTATGGTATACTTTAATCAGAGAAGTATAGAATTAAAGGGGTGTCTCCCATGGGAGAAAAAGATACAGTGACAAAAACACTTGAGTCGCATGAGTCGGTGTTTGCTGATATTCTGAATGTTCTGCTCTTTGACGGTGAAAGTGTTATAAGTGCTGATGAACTGTCGCCTGCGGATAAAGAGTCACAATATAAAGTCAGCGGAGAGATCAGAAGTCAGCAGCGGGATGTATCAAAATTCTGGCATAATACACATATCAATTTAGCCTTTATTGGAATTGAGAATCAGGTTGCCCCAGACAAATTGATGCCACTTAGAGTGATCAATTATGATGGTTCGGTTTATAGAAATCAGTACAAGGCTGCACAGGAAAATAATGATAAAACCTGCTATCCGGTAATTACATTAGTCATTTACTTCGGAAAGAAAGAATGGAATTACGGTAAAAATCTCCATTCTTGTCTTAACATCCCCGATGCCCTGCTTCCGTTTGTAAATGATTACAAAATGAATTTTTATTCCATCAAGGATATGCAGCCGGAACAAATACAAAAATTTAAATCCGATTTTCGTTTGATCGCAGAATTTTTCTATGCACTGAACAACGGTATAGAATACCATCCCACCAATCAGGTATTGGAATATCCGGAAGAAACACTTGATATGATAAGCGTATTCTCTGATGATGAGCGTTTCAGAAATGAATACAACACTATAACAACTGACAAGAAAGGAGAGATTACAATGTGTGAGATCTATGATAAGATACTTATGGAAGGTGAAGCACGAGGTGAAGCACGAGGTGAAGCAAAGGGCAGACTTGCTGTACTTACTGAGTTAGTTCAAAAAGGGATCATAACGATAATGCAGGCAGCGGAACAGGAAAAAATGACCGTTGAGGAATTTTCAAAAAAAACCGGGCTTGCTGCACAATAATTCAGCCACTGAACAAGTTATCCCCCGAAATTGCTGTCAGTGACATACTCCCCCACCTATAGAGGCGGGGGACTTCTTGCCCGTTTAGGTTAAAATTATTAAATTGTAATACAATTAGTAACAAAGCTACATAGAGTAATATACAACGAATCAAATAATCAAAAAAGCGAAAGTTGTTCTGATAAATAATATGCGTGTTCCATATGCTGTTTTGCCTCGGCTTTCATTATTTCCAAATTTGAGAGAGGAAGACTTTTGAAGCGAAGCTGATATACCATATCGAAAAAACTTGTTACAGCAGCAGTACCGAGATGTGTTAAGCAAATCAGCTGGATATGAAAATGCCGAGCTATACGAAACATCGGCTCAAGGAGATGCGGTGATGAAATCGGGCCGAATGGGTTGTCGAGGATCAGCACACCGCTTGCAGAACTCATATTTCTTGTTAAGCTCCTTGAGTAATTCATTACAGAAACGATAAGTGAGAATAATACGACAAACTGTTCTCCGCCTGAATTAGCTTTCAGAGCATCCTGCCACGAACGATAGCAGCTATTCTGAATATTCTTATCGATCTTATATACAGTGATCGGAATAGACTCTTGACCAATATAGCAATTCAGAAGTCGCCTTATCTCTAAATAGCCGTGATGCGATTTAGTCTGAGTTGCCTGTTCTGACAGATATTTTTTTACTTGTCCGGTGATATAATCATTGATTCTTTCAGCAGGCTGTTCGCTCATCGGATCAATATCAGGCAATTCTATTCGTATCATCTGCTTTTTATCACCACCAATCTGAATGGTGGATTTTTTAGATAATAATTTAAGGCTATCATATAATCTATTAACACGCTGACAACAATGTCCTACAAGCTCCATTCTGCTGTCTTCCACATCTTTCAGCAAAACAGCAAGCTGGGCGATTCGATCCTGATATCGTTTTATGTCGTCCTCTGTTCGCTCATAAAGCGTATAGTATTTATCGCCTGTGATACTATTATTGTCAATCACCGATATTATACCTTCAAGCGTTCCGGTGAAAAGGCTGTGTGTATCACGAAACGGTTCCAGTTCACGGCGATGATAAGTTTTTGTCCGATTTTCAGCTTGCTTTAACCGTTCTATGCATTCCTCTATAGAATCCTGGATAGCATTTGTGTCCTGCTGGCTGTCGGTTATTTTAGAGGTGTAGTTCATAATATCTGCCTCAAACTTCTTTGCATACTTTACAGTAATCATTCTGTCTGCATTCAGATCATTTAATCGTTTGATACATTCTTTTTTCTCGGTATCGACAGTATTTAATTTACATTCACATTCTCTAATACGGCGTTCAAAATCCGACCCGACCTCATAGCCGGGCAGAGGCTCGGTATGCAGTTCAGCAAGCTTATCCTCAGCCTGTTTTAATGAACTTTTGGCGTTAGCGTGCTCTTCCACAGCTTTTGAATACTGCTCCAGGTACATTGCACAATCTTCTCTTGCACGAGTATACTGCTGCTCTGCACGATGGTATGCTTCATCAGAATATACAGTATTCTCATATTCCGACGGTTCTATATGAAATCTGAGGATATCATTTTCTTTTTTTCTTATGTCACCCTGTAGCCTTTTTAGTTGTTTATGTAACTCCTGACGCTCTGCCGAATAATTCTCCTGATATAACCGGTATTCAGCAAGCAGCACAGAATAATCCTCTGTAAGTATTTCTGCAGCCGGTGCGTCTTTCAGTTCATCAAGCAATTTTCGGTATTCTGTTATCTTTTCATTGAGTTGACTGATGTTATCCTCACATTCCTGTATAAGCTCCTTTAATCGGCTTTCTTCCTTGCGTTCAGTGTAGAGCTTATCAGAAATCTGTCTGCATAATGTTTCTTTTTCTGCTATTTGATTTCCGAGGTCTTCGTATTGAGAAATAGTATTGCAGATACGCTCGAATTCGGTTTTGTTTTTCTCAGTCTCATATATAATATTCTGTTGTTCCTCTTCGAGCTTATGTATTTCCTCTGTACGCTCCCTGATCTCAGTCTTACGCTTATCAAGAGTTAACAGCTTTGCTTCTGTTTCCCCAAGTTCTTCCTTACAAGAAGTGATCCGGATTTGTAATTGCTCCTCATAATCCGCCGAATATGTAAACTTCGATAGTATATCCCGTTCTGCTTCCCATTCACCGATCAGGTGTTTAAGATGTTCTGTCCCTGCTTTTGCATCATCAAGTTTTTGTTGAATGCTTTCTTTGTAAGCAGGTACATTCCGGAAATAATCCTTGTCAAATGCAGAAAGAAAACGGTTATGTTCGTTCCACTTACCGTCAGCCATATCGGCAATTTCAGCAAGTGTATATACCGGTACAACAGCCGACAGCCATGTATCTGCTGATTGTGACAGTAGTTTTTTCTGTTCTTTTTCAGAACTGACAATCACAGCGTATGCAGCAAGCGGATTAATGGCAAGGATATCTTCCCTTATCTTTGTGGACTGGAAATTCAGATATTGCTCACCTGTCTGAAATGCAATGCCCGATTCCTGCAAAAAACTGACGGCTGTTTTAGAGAGGTGAAGCTGTCCTGCCTCAATACATCTTACCTGCTCTGTCAGCAATTCAGCCAGGCGTTCAGCTTGTTTAAGCTGCTCATTAAATTTTGTAAGTATACTGTCAAGACTTGATATTGGTTCATCAGAAAACAATCGGCTTGTCGGTACAGACAAGTGTTCCAGAACCGGAAGAACCGATTTGTATGCTTTTTGATACTGTTCAAACAATATTTCATCCTGTTTCAGATGAGTTGTACAAGCTGCTTTTGCCTGAAAAAGATCAGCACGCTTTGCATCCTGAGCGTCAAGTTCCTGTTCAAGCTGAGTTTCCTCATTTTGAAAGTTTTCTATCCTGTCTTTTGCAAGTTTGATCCCAGTATCATATCGCAAACGGATATTTTTTATATCCTCGTCAGAATAGCTGCCGTTAAGCATAACAGTTATTTGCAGGGTCAATAATTCCAATCCTTTGACGATCTGTTCGTGCAGAGTATCTCTGCGTCCTTTCGTCTGATTCAAGAGATTGTTTTCATAAATAAACTTCTTATCAAGTTTTGAAATTGCTTTTTGTAAATCGCAAAGTGCGTCTGACCGCTCTTTTCTTGCAGAATTTTCCTGACTCAAAGCTCTTTCAGTCTGCTGTTTCAGTTCCTCAGACATTAAATACAGTGAATATTTCAAAGAAAGGATGCGGGAATCCTGTGTTCCCTGATCAAGCTCTCTTATTTGTGCAGTCAATGCTTTCTCAGCATTTTGTTGATCAAGCAGTTCAGCGTATTCTTTTGCTGCATTCAAAACGCTGACTATATGAGCAAACTTATCATGCCTGTTTTCTGCATCACTCTTTTGTTGTTCGCATTCTGTACGCTGATGATCTGCTGATTCAAAGCTCTCCTTAGCAAGATAAAATGCTTCTGAAGCTTTTTCAGATTTTATATGATGCAGCTTTGCGGTTAAGTCTGATATTGTATTCTCTATCTGTGTCTGCTTATCATTATATAGTCTGATATTATGGTCGAGCGTAAATAAATAGTCAGCTAACAGATGTATCGCCTGTATCCTTGCATCTTCGGCATCCCACATATCCTTGATGAGAGGAAGTATTCCTTGCAGTTTTTCATTGAATGACTTAATCTGTGACTGCAACCGGAGATTTTCTTCCTGTCCCGCATAGCTGTCTGCGTAATTAACAAACATTTCTTCCAAATCTTCTGTTGATTTTGTATCGTCAGGCATCACACCCGGAATAATAAATCTGTCAAGCAATCTGTCGGCAGTCCGATACTCCTCAAAGAATTTCGTTATACCGCCTTCAACCGAATTGATACGTACAAGAATATTTTCCCATTCTGTATGAAGGATGCCGTATTCTTCCAAACGCTTCTGATATTTGCGAAGAGAATCAGAGGGATAATATTCGACCCTTCTGCTTTGCAGGTATTTACGCAGATCATCAAATGACATTGGACGGATACGACTGCCTGTCCGTTCAGTAAGGGGAAGATTGATCAGATCAAGTTTATCTCCTGCTCTTGTATAATCATGAATAAAAGTGTAAAAACGAATTGTTTTGCTTTCTTTTTCATCATCTGCTGTTGTACTTGCAGCCATCGCTATCCCTGTCAGCAAACTGTTTGATGAACCGTCCAATGCCCACTCTATAAGGACAAACGCATGGTCAGTACCTTTCTGAAAATAATCGCTGATACTGCGGTTCTGAACCTTGGCTTTAGGGCAGACAGGCTGCATCAGCAACTGAACGATAACGGATTTGCCGCCGCCGTTATCTAAATTCAGCAGGGTATCGATAGGCTTTCCCTCAGCATTCTCGGTACAAAATATCTCGTCAGGTATCAGCTTTGCACCGTCATTGAACCTGAAATTTACAATTCTTATCTTACGAATCGCCGGCATCCGACTCGCCTCCTTCCAGAATGGAGTGTATTTCGGCAATGCGGTTCTGAGATAAATAGTACGGCATAAGGTCATTAAGTTTTACCGTCGGTTTCCATACACCGTCCGCATCGTACAATAGATCCTCATCGCGAAATTTTCTTATTATCTTCATAAAACAACCGTGTTTTGTATCAGATGAAATTGATTCATCCCCACGCTTTGCAAGCCAATTATCCGCAAGCCGAAGAAAATCCATGCTATACTGAGCAGCGGCGTTTTTCATATCTTCACCCTCAGCCCGGACTTGTTCGCAATGTTTTGTGAAGTCATTCAGAAAATCACATTCCCTGATATAATATCTCGTTTGCAGTGTGTTTCCTTTTCCGCCGTACAGCTCATGCAGAAGAAAAATAGCCATATAATTCAACAAATACAATTCTTCCAGTTTTTCATTACCTACACTGCGGCGAAAGTCACTGTTGTTTTGCGAAAATAATTCGTTGCTGGGATTTGGCAGAAGATAAAGCCTTCCGTTTGTTCTGTAAAGTGTAAAATCAAGTTCCTGTTCCATAACTGCAAGCTCAGAGGCAATTTCAGTATCGCAGTAATCTTCATAATATGACGGATTCTGTTCACGGGTAATATAACCCTTTTCCATCAGCTTGGCAAATAGTTTCAAACTTTCGGGTTTCATCTTCTCACCTCGATACTAAAATCATTCATTTTAATAATACTCCCTGTTTCATCAGATAAAGTGATAACATCATCGAGCTTATGTATCAGTATTGTTTTCATTTGTACCAATTCACCCGGAAGCTCACTCAGACAATAGGAAAGATCAAATTCGCCCACCGGCTCAATAATGTCCTGCTGCTGTGAATGCCACCCTGCTATATCAATCTCCCCGAGTCCGTAGAGCTTTAACATAACATCAGGCAATGATTTTTCCTGTAATTGTTCCTGTAACTGCTCCTTTGATACAGATTCAATATATTCTTTAAAATAAAAATCAGATTTGTTTTCTGCAAAAGACAGCAGACTTCTGATAATTTCAACATATCTTTTGTTTCTGATATCAGCCGCAGTTTCAGCATTATCCTCACTTACGATATCAATACCATCATTTTTTCTGCTTTCTCTGATGGAGTTTTGTCTGCTGTAGAAGAAATCAAGACCAAATATATGCGGTAATGAAGGACGATAAAGCGGAGCAAAAAGCTTTCCTATGTTTTTTGAATCTTGCAGCTGCATTTTCTGCAGGGGGAGTAATAACTCCTTCTCAAGATCAAAACGTCCTGCTTGTAAATAATAGAAGCTTTCATCTAAAAGGGCAGAATACAGCTCGGACAGTGTGTATTTCTGATTGAAAACACGGCTTTGTTCATTTATTACTGTATCGATGTTTTCTATGATCTCGAGTATTTCTTTTTCTGTTTGAGCTATATTTTCGTCTTTACTTATCTCAATATCTGTAATTGCCTGTAACTTGGCAGATACGAGAGTACGGATATCACTGAGCTGTTTATTTTCGTCTTCAAAGGAATTCTTGATTTCAGTGACGATCTCTTCGTATTCATCTATTGAAACTTCGGTTATATTTGTTCTGCACCGAAGCATAAAAACATCCATCTTTGTTTTCAGTTTTCTTATGAGAATGACTAATTCCCGGCTTTCCCGCAATGCTTTGCTGTAATTTCCACGCTTTATAAATTCCTGCAATTTAAAACGGTTGACCGAGAAATCAAGTTCGCTGTCTATTTCCTTGGTCCGGAAGAGAAATTCATATGCCTCATCTGACAAGATATAATTTCCATTCTGCTGATCTAGGAGAATAAGTGAACTTTGGTCTTTGAATTTTGTGTCGCTGCTGTGGAATGTATCAAATAAACGTACTTTTCCATTGCTTTGCAGTACATCTGTTACTATATAATTTGTCAGTTTCTCTGCCGACTCCGGGTCATAATCATAAACGTCGGCTAATTCACGCAAAAATGCTGTTATATCCTGCCTTGTGCAACTTTCGCCGTAACGAAGCGTACTATCCATAATAAAGACCATTACCATCAGGATCAGATTATCCGTTTTATCATCATCGTTATGCAATAATTCACGAATATCTGTAGGTTTGCTTCTTTGCAGCCAGTATTTGGTCAGATTTACGAATCGCATTCGTTTCTCAAAACCTTGTAATAGTTCTTTGGATTCTGCTGAAATCATTTTTTACCTCATATGATCTGCCAGTACAGGGTACGAGAGTATCTCCTGCGGCAAGCGTTTATTATCTCGCAGTATCTGTGTGATCTGCTCCTGTTCGTCGGACTGAAACATAGGCAGTATCTCAGACATTTCGGGTATGATACATCTTTTGTCTTCACTGTCCGGAAGCTGAATATTTCGGCTTAATTCCAGCATCTTTTTATACGCTGGAATGAATAACTCGATGTTCAGTCCCTCAGCCGCCTTGCAAAGCCTCAGAAAAATATCAAATCCGGCTCTGTCAATATCTCCGCAATACAGGAAATTGACCTTATCAGCACCCAGAAATTGTGTATAGGAAAGGAATTTTCCATTTCCGGTTATATCATTGCCCTGCCCGAAGATCACTCCATCGAGCGGAATGTCAAACAGAGAACAGACACCAGACTCGTACATCAGCCTCCGTATATTGAACCAGATATCTTTGTTTTCACAGATAAGTAATGTCATCTGTTTTTTTCTGATGGGAATATAATCCGAGAAGCAATGTTCGGGAGTTTCATAATAGCCCAGGGTTTCGCCCGAGATCCCGATAGATTCCAATAGCCTTAAATGATTATCCAGTTCTTTCTCATCGCCGAATATAGAAAAGGAACGTTCACGCCTTGACATCATATCACTGCAATCATTATGCGTAAGCCATTCACTCAAACGGCACAAAAAAGACCGGTTATTAATATACTGCACTCGGTTGTGAAGCAGATATCCGTTTGCCGAAAGTCTCGGATGAAGAGCGTATATCTCATTGGGAGGTATCTTTACACTGTTCTCGATGCAGATAGAATATCGCATGAATAATGGCTTTTTTATATTTCCGTTAGTTTTGCTGCTCTTTACAGGCACTAATAATCCTTGTCCGGCAAGCTCTGTAATTTGTTCAGAAAGCTGATCGTAATCAGGACACAACCGGATTAGTTCCTCTAATCCTATTCGCTTTCGAGGAAATACCTGCAATGCTTCATATAATTTATTTCTGACCTTACTCATACATTGCCACCTCTTTACTGAATAAATGTATTGTAGCATGATTTGGTCGAATAAACAAGAATCTGTTTGAATCTATCCTACACTGTCAGACAGTATCACGCATATATCCGTGAATTTGTGACATACTCCCCCACCTATAGAGGTGGGGGCTTCTCGCTCAAGTATGGTAGCCCATACAGTATCAACGAGCTAACCCCGTGTGTCCCACGGTTCTTGTTTTGATTTTACGCTAATGCTATTCGCATACCCTCGTTTCGTATATTGATAGCAGCGTTTATATCTCTGTTATGACGTGCTTTACAGCAAGGACAAATCCATTCTCTGACAGACAAATTTTTTGTATCGGGATTTTGATATCCGCATACGCTG
>Ga0326511_10004720_pt1 | contig 10812 bp, 13 predicted proteins | sample 0_2496_0518_D_FD_203701 | JGI IMG/M metagenome (GOLD analysis project Ga0326511, IMG submission 203701) | Bovine rumen microbial communities from UC Davis, California, United States - 0_2496_0518 | ecosystem: Host-associated > Mammals > Digestive system > Stomach > Rumen | place: USA... | reverse complement strand
CCTGCGTACGTGCTGCAATGGACGGCGTGGATGCTGAACCGCCGCGACAGCGCGGGCGAGCCGACGCCGGTCGACCCGCAGCCCGTCGCGCTGCACGCCGCGCGCCACGCCGCCGGCGGCGCCGACGAGCTGACCCCCGCCGCCATCGGCGCGGCCGCCGAGGCGCATTCGCACGACCGCATCGCGTCGCCGGACGGCAACACGGTCGTCGCGGCCTCCGGCGGCGGCGAGGCGCTCCTGTCTCGCCCGGCGGGGCGCGACATAACCTACACCGTCGCGGAGGCGACCGTCACGCTGCGCTGGCCCTCGACGGTGCGCGACCACGACATAAGCGCGGAAATCATTTCTGTGACCGGCATCCCGAACCCGACGATCAGCGGGCGCGTGATCCTTTCTGACGGCGAGTACTGGGGCGAGTTCGCATACTGGCTGGCTAACGGCCTCTCCGGCTACGTGACGGACTCCTTCGGCGGCTGCCCGATGTTCTTCGTGCGTTCGCTCTCGCGTCTGGAGCTGGGCTCCGCGCAGGACGAGACGCTGGGCGAGACGCAGCGCATGGCCGTGCTGCTGGACGCCGACCGCAACCTCCTGCCCCGCGCGGACGTCACATCCACAACCGTGACCCTCGCGCCGCAGACGGCGGTTTACCGCGCCGCGCTCAACGCCGACGGCTCGTTCCCGACGGTGGACGCGACGGCTATTCCGACGGCGGCGGCCTACTACTGCTTCGAGCTGGAACTCACGGTGCCCTCCCCCGTGCCTTCGACCATCACGGGCCCGACCGGGTGGGACTGGCTCGACGGCGGCGAGCCGCCCGACCCGTCCGTCCTCTCCGGCGGCGAGACGATCTTCGTCGCGTGCCGCATGGACTGCGCCACGCGCGCGGTGACCGCCAACGTGTGGAGGGTCGCGTGATGCACAGGCTCCCGAACTACGCGCGCAGGGTCGAGTACCTGGAATCCACTGGGACGCAGTGGATCGACACGGGGATTATGCCAAGCTCAAAGTCTGGGAATGTGCTGGTTGTGGACTCCGCATGCACTGGAGGAAATTCTGTGGGGTGCCTGTTTGGCGTGACTTCCAAAAATCCTGGTAGATACTACCAGCTTAACAAAACCACGACAGCAAGCCAGTTTCGTTTGATAACAAACAGTGGTGATGTTTTTTATACGAAGGACAGTTCGTTTTACTCCGCACGGCACGAGTACAAGCTGGAGGCGAACAAGCTTTATATCGACGGGTCTCTTCTTGCAACGGGGAAAGGGCAGGCCGACCAAAACGGAAATATGTTTCTCTTCGCCCGCAACGACCAAATCAATGGCATACCAACAGGATTGCAGGTAGGAAAGTGGCGCATCTATTCCGTTAAGTACACTCGTTCCTCCACTCTCGTCCGCTCCTTCGTCCCGTGCCGCGTCGGCCAGACCGGCTACCTCTTCGACGAGGTGACGGGCGCGTTCTTCGGAAATTCCGGCACCGGGAACTTCGTGCTTGGCACGGATGTTGCGGGGGGGGTATCACGGCATGCCGTCATCGCTCCACCCGCTCGGAGGGCGGAGGGCATGACGCGCAGCGGCTCGACCATCCGACCCGCGGGAGGGCCGTCGCATGAGCGCGTCATTCCCGCACTCGCTCCGTCCGCTCGGCGGATCATGGAGGGACGCCATGCCGCATAGGAATCCCTACATTGCCGACGGCCTCGTCGCGTGGTGGGACGGCATCTGGAACGCCGGGCTCGGCGTCCACGACGCCGCCGCGACCGTCTGGACGGACCTCGTCGGCGGCAGGCAGCTCGTCCCCGCTCTGCGCGTGAGTTTCGGCGCGAACTGCATGGCATTCCCGGCCAATGCAGCCAGTCCGGGCGCGGCGGCTCTGGACGTGACGAGCCTGCATGCAACGCAAGTCGAAATCGTGTTTGCCGTAGACAGGATCAACTCCGACACATACGGCGAGGCGCTGGTACTGACCATCCCAGACGGCAGCGCCCGGTACGGCCTCGCGATACAAAAATACGGGCCGAATGTTTATTTCACGATGAATGGAGGGCGCATCATCACCACGATGTACGTCACGGAGGCGACTCCGACGAGCGTCTCATACACGCGAGCCAACCATGCCTCCATCTCCGGATGGACGGTCTGGCAGGACGGACAGACTCTGGCCCTGCACCGAGAGAGCTTCAACATCGGCGTCGAATCCTATCTCGCCGCCTCCGGCCGCAGCAGCGGAAAAAAATTCATTGGCCGCATCCACTGCATCCGCCTCTACAACCGCGCGCTCACCGACGCGGAGGTCGCCGCCAACTACGCCGTCGACAAAGCGAGGTTCAATCTGCCATGAAGACGAACATCCCGACACGGCAACTCCCGCTCGGCGCGGGCCACGGCGCGCCGCTTCCGTACGACGCGCTCGTCGAGTACGTCGAATCCACGGGCGCGCAGTACGTGGACACGGGGATTTATGCCGACCCGACTACGCGGGTCGTTGCGGACATGGAGTTTACCGACGCATCGTTTACGCAGACCGTTGGGACCAACAGCACGCGCAACTCTGGCGGCGGGAGTTTTGCGATGCGCCTGCGCGCTGGCGTCACCTGGCTCCTCCTGTCCTATGGCGTCAACGGCGCTCAGTGCGACACGCTGCGGCACACGTTTCGACTCAACGGCTCCGGCAAATCGTACGTGGACGCATACGGGAGCAACGCGCAGACGTCCTACGCCATCAATCCCGTCAACCAAACGCTCTGCTGGTTCGCCTACCGTGGCAGTGGCTCCACGATTGAGAGTTGGGCGCGTCTCCGGCTGTACTCAATGACCATATCGGAGTCCGACTCCCTCGTCCGCGACCTCGCCCCCTGCCGCGTCGGCACCGCCGGCGCGCTCTACGACCGCGTGTCCGGCACGCTCTACTACTCCGCCACCTCGACCGCCCTCATCCCCGGACCCGACCTGCCATGAACTACGCAAGACTCATCTCCGAAACCGCCATCGACCGCAACCCGCCGCGCTCCGCCGTGATCGGCGGCAGGCGCGTCTCGGGACAGCTCCCCGCGTCCTACCTCGCCACGCTCGGCTACTACCCGCTCGACGAGTCGCCCGCGCCCGCGGAACCGCCTGCGGCAGGCATGCACTGGGAGGCGCGCTACGCGCTCGCCGAGGGCCGCGTCGCGCAGTCGTGGGCGCAGGTCGCGGACCCGCCGCCTGCGCCGCGCAGCCTCTCCAAGCGGCGGCTCTACCGCGCGCTCGCCGCCGCCGGGCTCTGGGAGCCCGTGAAGGGGTACATGGAGCAGGCGGGCGTGTGGGAGGACTTCGCGCTGGCGACGACGCTCGACGAGGACGATCCGCTCATCGTCGCCGCCGTCGCCGCGCTCCAGGCGCAGCTCGGTCTCGACGACGCGACCGTCGCGGGGCTGCTGGACGAATCGGTCGCGGAGGAATAGGCAATGCAGAGACTCGTTCAACCGCTCGTGGTTTCCGGCTGGCGCGGCACGCACCGCACCGCCGAGACGAACCGGCTCGTCGCCGGACTGACGATGGAGTACGTCGTGCAGGCGGTCGACGCCGCCGGCGCTCCGGCGCCGCCCGCCGGGATGGAGGACGTGGACACGTGGCGCTTCGTCATGGCCGCGGACTGGAACCCCGCCACCGCGCCGTGCTACGCCACCGAGGAGGTGGACTACGACGAGACGACGGCCTCGTGGTCCGTCGCGCTGGAGGGCACGCGCACGCAGGAGATGGTCGACGCGCTGGAGGCGAACGGCTCGATCCGCATCGGCTGCGAGATCGTCGGCCTGCCCGCGGGCGGGGACTGGGCGCACCCGGTCTACGTGCTGCAATGGACGGCGACGATCCTGAACCGGCGCGACAGCGGGCACCCGCCGACGCCGGACCCCGCGGGCGACGCGACGGTGCGCAACCTCGACGTCACGGCGCTGGTACAGACGCCGCGGCTCCGGCTCTACGACCGGACGCTCGGCGGGTGGGTTGAGGTCGTCTCGGACGGCGGGCGGCTCGTGGTCTCGCAGGAGGTGACGGAATGACGAAGGCAGGTTTTCTCGCGCTGGCCGCGCTGGCCGCGCTGGCGGCGATCGTCGCGCTCGCGGACGACGCGACGACGAACGGGACGGCGAACGCCTCGGCGGACGTGCCGACGAACACGTGGACGGTCGCCTGGACGAGCGACGTGGACGCCATCGTGGACGCGTTCGCCACGAACCATGTGGACAGCGCCGCGCTGGAGTTGCACCGCAACATCATGGCGCAGCTCTGGCGCCGCCAGGACGCGCTGGAGGGAGCGACCGCGGCGACGACGAACCGGACGGCGCAGGTCGGCCCGGTCGTCGTGGCGGTGTCGCCCGCGGCGGCGCGCGTGTACACGACGCGCAACGGCGCGGCGCGGCTCCGCGTGGCGGGGTTCTCCGGCGCGTCGATGGCGCCGGCGTACCTCGTGGTGCGCGGCTACGGCGGCGTGGAGTGGCCCGCTTCCTCGATCCGCGCGGACGCGTTCGTTCCCGGATCGAACAACGTGTTCCGCGTCACCGCCGTCGAGGGGCGACCGCTCGTGGAGAGGGTCGCGCCGTGAGCCGGCTCCTCGTCCTGTGCGCGGCGCTTCTCGCCGCGGCCGCGCTCGCCGACGCGCCGACATGGCGCTCGGAGATCGCCGCCGTGGCCTACGTCGCCTCGACGAACGTCGCCGACGCGGCGGGCCGGGCGGCGCTCGCGGGCGCGTCGCGCGTCGGCTCGGCCGTCGCGATGCGCGCCTACCTGCGCGACGGCGGCCCGGCGGACCCGGAGGCCGTGCGCATCGCGGCGGCGGAGGAGGGCTACGCGGAGCTGCGCGCGAGGGTGTTTCCGGAGGGCGTCCTCTCGCCGGTCGGAGAGACGAACGAGCTGGTGTTCCTCGGCGGCGAGGAGCTGGCGGCGCTGGCGGCGAAGCACCGCGACGGCTTCGCGCCGCTGCCGCTGCCGGTCTACGTCGACCATGCGACGGACGGCCCGGTCGTCGGCGCCGTCCTCGCCCTCGACCACGAGCCGGGGCGCGGGCTCTTCGCCGTGCTGCGCCTGGAGGAGGCGCTCGCGCTCGACCCCGTCACGAACCGCTGGCGGTTCTCCGCCGGGACGAGCGGGTGGTCGGGCGTGTCGGTGGACGGCATCCGCATGTACATGCCGCTGCGCCTGCGCGAGGTGTCGATCACGCCCGCGCCGGTGTTCGCGACGGACATGGTGCGCTGGGGCGCTCCGCCGGAGGAGGCGCCGCCGCCGACGCCCGCATTGCTTGCTCGCGAACGCGCCGGGGACGGCGGGGCCGGGGAGACGGCCGAGCCGGACGAAGGTGTCGCTCGCGATTTGATCGAGGAGGAATGACACCATGAAATTCAAACCCATCTTCACGCTGTCGGCGGGCGCCGCGAAAACGATCCGGCGCCTCGTCGAGGCCGACCGCGACCACCTCGTCGTCCTCGACGAGGACTTCCGCGCCGGCACGTTCCGCGAGACCTTCCGCTGGAAGGGCCGCGACTTGCCGATCCTGGCGTACGAGGGCGAGCTGTTCCGCATCGACGAGAGGCGGAACCTCGTGTTCTTCTCGGACGCGGGGCGCGAGCCGGGCGTGGACGGCGCGACGTACTTCCCGGACAGGGTCGGACGCGTCGATCTCGCGGCGGGGTACATCCCGCACGACAAGATGTACGACGAGATGCGGCGCATGGCGAAGGATCCGGCGTGGGCCGCGGCGGGGTGGACGGAGCCCGCGCTGCGCGCGCTCGCCGACATCGTGCTGGGGAAGATGGTCGAGCGCGAGGAGCGGCGCGAGAACCCGGAGCGCCGCCCGTGGATCTCGCGGCTGATGTACGGCGCCGTCCGCGCGTGCGGCGGGCTCTACCATCGGCTCGCGAGGCTCTTCGGCGCGATCGTGCTGGCGCTCGCGCTGGGGGCGGCGGGCTGCTCCGGCTGCGCGGCGCTGCCGGACGGCGTGTTCGATCCGAGCGACGAGGAGCCCGTCTACCACGTGGTCCCGCGCGGCGGAGCGCCCGCCGCCGCGGCGGAGCCGGAGGTCGCGCCATGAGCGACGAGCAGCAGCGCACCATCGATGAGCGCGAGTACGCCGACCTCATGCGGGATATCGGGGGCTCGCACTCCGATCCGCGGGACAAGGACCGCCAGCGGGAGCTGCTCGGCGCCGGCTACCGCAACCTCAACGGCGATCCAATGGAGGAGAAGGTCCGCCTCCTCGCGCGAACGGACTGGACGCAGATCAAGTACATGCTTGCGGAGAGCGCGCGAACGGATCGCATCATCCGCATGTTGGAGGAGATCAAGGCCAGCGTGGACGCGCCACCCGAACCCGCGGCGCCGCAAACATTCTGGGCGCAGCTGTTCGGCTTCCTCAAAGCCGCGAAGCGCGAACTTACGACCATCGTCTGTTGCGCCATCGTGTTCCCCAACGGCGGCGCGGTGCTGCGCATCATCGCGGGCCTCGTCCGCGGGGAGCCGGCGTCGTGAGCGGGCGGGAGCAGGAGGCGGACGCGCCGACCTTCGTCTGCGCGCGGTGCGGACGGAGGTACGCGTCGGCGACGGCGACGAACGGCCGAGGGAAGAGGCCGGGAGGGGCGCTGCCCGAAAGCATGTTCGTCCTGCTCGGCGGGAAGCCGTGGTGTTCGCGGTGCGCGAAGGCGCGGTTCCGGCGCAGGTATACGCCGGGCGCCGCATTCGGAACGAACTGGATCGAAACCTGAAAAAACAAGGAGTCAACGACAATGAAGCTCACGAAATGGATTTTCCTCGCCGCCCTGCTCTGCGGCGGCTGCACGACGGACCCCGCCACGGGCGACGTCACCGTCCGCGTTCCGGCGAAGGCCGTCGAGGTCGCGACGAACGCGCTCGCGAAGGCCGCAGCGGAGAGGCGCAAGGAGCAGAACGTCGAGGCCCCCGTTCCCGCGGGGGAGGGCGAAGCGGACGCAGAAGAACACGTCCAACGCGAAGAACCGGAAGCCGCGGGGACGGAGGGCTCTTTCGCCGCCGCATGGCGCTACGGCGGCTTCGACGGGAGCCGGGCGAAGGAGGCCGCGGGCTGCCGCATCGGCTCGCTCTGGATGGATCGCGACGGCATGTCGTACAAGTGGGTCTCCGGCGGCTGCGAGGCGCTCGGCGCTTCCGACCGGGGCGACTACTCGCACACGGTCGCCTGCGCGTTCTACTGGGATGGCTCCCGCTGGGTCGGCGGCAAGTTCGACTGGATCTCGACGAGCCGGACCACGCGCTCGTTCGAGAACATCCACGACCGCTACAACGGCTGGGATCCCGACGCGTTCTTCGGCGCGAAGAGGCACGCGTTCTGCATCGTGAGCGCCGACGGCAAGAGGCGCAGCAACGTCGTCGTGACCGAATGAAGCGCCGGCTCCTCTACGCCTTCGCGGCGGTCGCCGTGGCGCTGCTCGTCTCGTGCGAGACGGGCGGCGGCCCTCCCTCGTGGGACGAGGCCACGCTCGCCTCGTGCTGGGACGGCCCGAACGCCGAAATCCGGATGATGAACATCCTCTCGCCACTGATGCCGGACGCGACGTTCAGCGAGCGCGTCCAGTGGATGCGAGGGCGCGGCTGCAACACGGCGCATGTGTTCCTCGTGAATCGCGCGAACGGCGACCATGCGGGGTACTCGCCCTGGGGCGTCGGCGTCGGGCCGAGCGCCGCGCCGTGCGACGCGCGGACCGTTTCGCTCATGCGCTCTCGCATCCTGCACCTTCGGCACTCCGGCTTCGCGGTCGTGGCCTGGATCATGTCCGACGACTCCGCGCCCTGGGCCCGCGCGCTCGCATCCGATGCGAGCGCTTGCCTCGCGCGCATCTCCGAGGCGGGGCTCCTCGACGACGCCTCGACCGTCGTGGCGGGCCTTGAGATGGACGAGTACTGGGGCGCGTCGGAGGCCGCGCGCGTGATCGCCGCGTGCCGCGCCGTCTACGGCGGCGTGATCGGCGTCCACCACACGGATGGGCGCGCGCCGTTCGCGGGGCTCGGCGACGTCCTCTTCTACCAGACGGCGCCAGGGCGAACCGCGGCGCAGATCGCGGCGGAGACGCGGCGCGCGCTCGCGACCGGAAAGCCCGTGAACTTCTTCGAGCTGGACAGGCACGCGAACCGGGCGCTCGCGGAGGCCGCGCTCGACGCCGGCGCGTTCGGCGTCGGCAACTGGTAGCCCGCCGCCGTCGCGACCGCGAGGAAGACGCGGAGTTCGGAGCGCGGCGGCGGCGGGCCTTTTTTGCGCGGCGATTGACTTCCGCGCCGGAATCTGCGAGACTGCTCCTAGCCAGACAACGTTGACTCCGTTGTTTCCCGCGCACCGCGCCCGGCCGAAAAGCCGGGCGCGGCTTTTTCGTTCCGCGCCCCTGCGCCCCGCGCCCCGTTCCGCCACGAAAACACCCGTTTTTATTCGCGCAGAAGGCGCTCCGCGCGATCGCCGCGCACGACTGGCCCGGCGCGACGCAGTACGCGATCAACGCCTGTTCGCGCTCGACGAACTACGCGCCGCTGCTCACCCTCATCGACGCCGCCAAGCGCGGCGCGGCGACGAGCGAGGCGAAGGCCGAGGCGTCCCGCGCCAACGGAGCGAAGGGCGGCCGGCCCGTGAAGCCCGCAGGGAAGTCGCACGTCTGGACGGCGCACGAGGTCGTCGCGCTGCTTCCGAACGGCTACACGTCGCCGGCCGGGCGCGGCGTGTTCGTCCGCGCGGCCTGCTGTCCGTCGGACGAGGACGACGGTGCGGAGGTCGCGCAGTTCGACGTGCGCCCGAGTTGGGCTGACACCATCGGCCCGCATGACAACGCGGACGCGGCGGTCGAAGCGCTCGTCCGGCGGATCGAGGCGAAGTTCCCCTCGCCGAAGGGATGGAGCTACGACCCGGCGAACGGCACCATCGACCAGGTGGCGACGTTCGGCCGTGGCGGTTGGGCCCCGACGGCCGGGCTCTAGGATCGCGCGCAAGGCGCGTGCGGGCGGCGTGGCGGGCAATGGAGCCCTCCGCGCCGTCCGCGCGCTTCCAGGGCCCTCTCCGTGCCCGCATTCGCGCCTTGCATCCGACGGGCGTCTACTTTCGTCTACTCTGGAGCCCGTTTCGTCGAAAGTAGGCTAAAGTAGATTTTTTGAAATCTACCGGAAAACCCGCGTAAAAACATATATAAAAAGAAAAAATAGATTCTTTTGTGTGTGTATTGTTATCTCCCCGTATGTGTGGGTGAGACATACGCGCGTCCCTGCGCGCGCGCATAGGGCCCGGTCTAGCCGAGCGCCAGGGCCGCGCGCTTCGCCTCGCGGATCGTCTCGGCCTCGGCTGCCTCGAACGTGTAGCGATCCGTGACCCCGCCGTGGACGGAGTGCCCGAGGATCGCCTTCGCGGCGCCGAGCCCGAACCACCGGCGCACGCGCGTGCCGCAGGCGGAGCGCAGCTGGTACGGCCGCCAGGCGGGGACGCGCTCGTCGGCGCGGTGCGCGGCCTCGGCACGGCGCTGGACCGCGTGCGCGTAGGTGTGGACGTCCCACGCGGCGCGGGGCGCGCGCCTGTCGGAGCGCACCGCAGCCACCTCGCCCCGGCGCGGCGTGCGGGCCGCCGCGCGCTTCGCCGCGCGCCATTCGGCCTCCGTGCGGGCGGGCGACCAGATCGGCGCGTCCGGCGCGCCGCCCATGTACGGCGCGAGCGCGTTCTGCGCGCGAGGGCCGAGGACGATCACGCGCGGTTTCCCGCGCCACGCGTTCTTGTGGCGGGCGGGGCGGTAGAGCCAGACGTCGCCGTGGCGCTCGATGTCACACGGGCGCATGGCGACCAGCTCCCCGGTGCGCATCCCGGTGAGCTCCTGCACCGCGACCATCGCGCGGAGCGACGGCGGCGCGCCGAGCATTGCGCGCTTCACGGCCCAGTGCGGGACGGGCAGGGTCGGCACGGTGTCCGGCGCGCGCGTGCGGCCGGGCTTGAGCGGCTGGATCGCGACGAGTTCCTGCATCGTCGCGACCGAGCAGAGGCGCGAGTCCTGGCACCATCGCGCCCAGCAGCGCCACGCGGAGATCGTGTGGTTGATCGTGTTTCGGGCGTAGCCCTCGGCGACCATGCGGTCGCGGGCGTCGAGCAGGTCGGGGCAGGAGAGGGCCGCGAGGGGGCGCGAGCCGTAGAGGGCGACGAGGCGGCGGAGAGGCAGCTCGACCGTCTCCGAGCCGCGGCTGGCGGCGTAGTAGTCGGCGGCGGCGACGACGTAGCGAGCGACCGCCTGCGCGACGGTGCAGGAGCCGGCGGCATTGCGCGGGGCGAGACCATGCGCGGACTCGGCCTCGCGGAGCATGCGGCGGGCGCAGGACTCGGCGATCTCGCGCGGGGCGGAGGCGGGCAGGGCGGGCGCGTCCGGCGCGAGGCGCAGGGCGTGCGTGCGGCGCTTCGGCTCGCCGGGCAGGCGGACGGCCCAGCTCCAGCGGCCGCGGTTCAGTCGGATGGTTCCGGGGAGGGATACGGTTGTTCGTGTGTGTTGCATGTGTGTTGCGCTCGATGTTTGTGGTTGCTGGACAAAAACGAGAAAGCCCACGAAAGTCTTTATTTGCAAGGCTTTCGTGGGCTCTAAGTATGGTGCCCCAGAGAGGGTTCGAACCTCCGACACCCGGTTTAGGAAGCGGGAGGGGGAGGGGAGGGGAAAAGGGCGCAAGGGGAGAGGGGAATCGAGGAACGGCCAATATTTGCAGGGGTCGCGGCGCGTTTCGTCGGTGCGCGGAGAAGCGCCGAGGGGCGCGGCAGTGCGCGCGGTTTTCGGCGTTGTGTGTTGCGGTGTGTGTTGCGCGCGTC
>Ga0326511_10004719_pt1 | contig 10812 bp, 9 predicted proteins | sample 0_2496_0518_D_FD_203701 | JGI IMG/M metagenome (GOLD analysis project Ga0326511, IMG submission 203701) | Bovine rumen microbial communities from UC Davis, California, United States - 0_2496_0518 | ecosystem: Host-associated > Mammals > Digestive system > Stomach > Rumen | place: USA: California... | reverse complement strand
AAATGAGTGATCAGAATTTCTATGATTTACATGTTCTTCAAGGTTCTGTTGTATGTAAGAATTCCCCTCCGAAACTCCGGATGAATCCAGAAAATCCAATAGGAGGCCTCTGTGAAACGGACTGGCAGAAAATTCATACAGCTGTGGATTTTTCTGATCAGATATTGGAAAAAGGTCTGCTCTTCCTTGGAGCGGCCGGACAGGGCAAAACAAATGTCATGCGTAAGCTGGCTGACTGTATTCTGACAAAATTATCTCCGCAGGATGTTGTAGTTTTTTTCGATGTCAAAGGCGATTATCTTAAAACATTCTATCAGCAGGGTGATCGGGTGCTTTCACCTGAAAAAACAAATGATATTTGGAATCTGTTTGAAGATCTTCAGGGTGTTTATGGAATAGAACTGAATAACCGCGTGAATGAAATTGTCGAGTATCTCTATGCCGGACAAATCAGCAAAGAACCGTTCTGGACAAATGCCGCAAAAATTATCACAAAATGTTTTATTCTGTATCTGCTGTATCAGGCATTGATTCAGCAGGATAATTCAATGCTCAATCATGCTGCACTGTGTGAACTGATTAATGGCAATTGTCATAATGATAATGAACTTGAAAACGGATATGAAACATATCGGAAAATTCTGAACAGCAATGAAAATTTTAAGTATGCCGGCATGTTTCTGCCTCCGGCAGAAAACGGCATCGCAATGGGCTTTGGTGTAATCACTGAAATACTGGTTATGAAAGCCAGAATGTTTTCCGGTTTGTTCGGATCAAAAGTCACTTCTCCGGAACAGCGGTATCTTTCGCCATTTTCATTTGCACAGAATACAGCAGGCAATGTGCTGTTTCTGGAATATCCTCCGCAGTATCAGGAAGCATCATCTTATGTATTCCGCTATTTTATAGATATGCTGATTATGTACCGTATGGAATACGGCCCGAAAAATAACGGAAAAACTTATTTTTTTCTCGATGAAATAGCACTTCTTCCAAATCTGAAGCGTTTAGATCAGGCAACAGCACTGGGCCGCGGACTGGGAATACGTGTGATTGCAGGATTGCAGGAGATGGAACAGTTAAGAAAAAATTACAATGAAAATCCTCATCTTGCAGATGTTGTCTTGAATTCGTTTCAGAATATCGTAACATTCAAATGTGATCATGATAGTATTCAGTTTGTACAGAAACAGATGGGAACTGCTGTGGTTCAGAAAAAATATCTTCGTGCAGGCGGCGGAGTGGCTTTGGGAAATCCTGAGTCTGTCCCTGCTGCCGAAGCATATGAATTTCAATCTCTTTCAAGAGGCGAAAGCATAATTGTACTGGACGGAGAAAATCCTTTCCGGTTTCGCTTTGATCGGTATGATTGATCTGTCTGATAATCAGAAAGGAGAAGAATATGGGATTTTTGACAAATCTTTTTGCTGCCATGGCTGTCAATGGCTATAATCAAAGCCGGAATCATGTAGCTTCGCATCATTTTGATTTTCTTCCCGTCAATGGAAATCTGATTCTTTGCGGCGGTCAGAAAGGGCAGATACAGCAAAACGGGAGCTACAGACTTACATTTGCTGAGGAAATCAAACTGAATACATTTTATCTCTCTATGCAGCAGGCTGCCGCACAGAAACAAGGTGCTGTATGTTTATATTCTGCCGAACGTTTTCCGACTCCGGATTTTTCCAGATCAAATGTGCCGCAGGAGCAGATAATACAATTCGGAACAGATATTTCTTATCTGCCTTTGGATACTAATAATATCGGCATGGAAAGAGCTGCTTGGTTCTTTCAGCGGATTATCCGTTCTTACGGCGATCGCTGTAAGGCAAATATTCAGGTAATCAGTTCCGTCATGCAGATGCTGCTTTCTGTTTTAGCAGAAGAACAGTATATCACGCTTGATAATCTGAAAAAAATAATTAAGCCTATGAATCACTCTCAGATCGCATTTGAACAGAACGTGAAATCCCTGACACATAGATCAGAATTTCATATGGAAAATTTTCTTACACTCAGCTGGGATAATATTGTCAGGGAATTTCTTCCGTTCTGGAATGATTTCTGTTACGCACTGCCGACAGTTCCCAATGCACCGACATTTTCACTGTATACGGCTATGCTTGAGAAAAAATTATGTATCTTCCGGATTTCTTCCGGAAATCTGATGCTGAAAGATATTTTATTAAGCGAAATGGCTTTGCTGAATGAAAAACTTTCTTATTATCATCTGATTGATTACTATGTTTCTTTGGAACAGGAAAAAGAATATCACTGCTTTGCAAACCAGACAATCCGCTTGATCGGTGATAGTTTCAGAACAATGGGAATTTCAGATATATTTATTTCAGATCCTACTGTGCTTTGTCTGGGGGTACATGCGGCAGATGCACAGGAAATTATTGATAAAACAGTCCCCTCCTCCGCATGGCTTCAGACAACGTTTGGACTCGGAAACGGCGGTCGTGTGGATTTTACCGGCAGTGAACGAAAGCCGATTACTCCGGCAATGCTTTCTTTATCACAGATTCCCGATGGAAGTGCCTATCAAATTAATCATTCCGGATTTTTGTTTATCAGAAATTTGCTTTGAGCTTTTATGTCAGAATGGAGGAAAAATATGAAAAAATGTCCTGTTTGCGGCAATTCTTATCAGGATTATATGAAAATATGTCCTGAGTGTAATTTATATCTGATTGAAGATGTTGTTTCAGATTTTCAGCAAACATCCTCTTCACGCAGAAGCAGAGTACATGCTGTACAATCACAGTATAACTCACAGTATTCTGAGGATATGCCCTCAGACAGACTGACTCCCGGAAAAAATGTAGGAGAATATGATCATGAATCCCGTGGTTCAAGAATCAGAGAACCAAAGATTGCTTCTCCGAATCATTTTGGCAGAATTCTGCTTGCTGTTATGCGCTTTTTAATTCCCTTGTTACTTATTATCGGCTCTGTAGTGGCAATTGTTATTTTCTGGGATGTAATTCGACAGTTCTTGTCCTGCTGTCTGCTTGGTGCAATTATAGGCGGTATCAGTCTGACTTATCTTTCCGTCAGATTCGGAGGGACATTCAATACTGGTGCTATGGTCAGCGGTGCTGTGGCAGGAATGATTCTGGCATGTACTCTGCAATATAATATTCTTGATGTAGGAACAGAACTTTCTGTGCTGATCGAAGCATTTGCACCTGTTATAATTATGATCTTGGGAATATGGCTTATGATAAGATCAATTATATAAATAAATCATACAGGAGGATTTCATACAATGAATTTACTGGAACTCAGTAAACAAACCGGAACAAGCCCTGAAGCATTAAGAAAAAAATTTGAAGAAAAGGGCTTCCGGCTTTTCAGTGATACATATCCGATTTCGGAACAGCTGATTTCGCAGGTGATGCCTGCGCTCTCTCCGGAATCGCCCGTGCCTCAGAAATCAGATTTTCCGGACAATGTCATACTACAAACACCATCCGCTCAGAAGAAAAACAGTTTTCTGGAAGAATGTCTGAAAAAAAAATATCATCTTATTATTGATACATGCAGTATTCTCAACGGTATGAACAGCTTCCGGAAATTTTATATTTCCTGTTGTCCTCTGCTGGAGAAATATCATTCTGAACTGACAATTCATTATTCTGTGCTTGCTGAACTCGCCAAAAACAAGCTGAATGCTGTGAACGGAGAAACCAGAGAAATTGCTTCCCAGATGATTACAATGATAGAACCGGAAGTCAAAAACGGCAATATCAGAATTATCGGTGACAGAAATGAAACATATAAAACAAAAGGCGGAAAAAGCAGAGGCTTTTTTGGAGATAACAGCATTATCAAACAGCTGGAATACTGGTATGATGAACGTGAAAGTTTTCTGCTGATTACCAATGATAATGATCTTACTGACAGTGTCAAAAATATTCCGAAAGTCCGTCAGTTTTCTGCCAATCGTCCGGAATTCGCCGTCAGAAAGCTGGAAAACGGAAAACTGATCGCATCCGCTAAAAATAAAAAGAAAAAGAAAAAATAATCTGATATAAATTGTTGAAAAGGAGTGTTTTCTTGATGGCTACACTTGAATCTCTTGCCAAAGAATATGGAGTGACAAATCATCAGATGGGTAAAATTTTCAAAAGTGCGGGAACTATGGTATTCACCTCGTCATGGCCTTTGAATGCACATGATGAACAGAAAATCAGAAATTTTATAAAACAAAATCCAGATAAATTATTGAATGAAACGATTTCTGATCCTGTTCCAGTTCCTCAGCCGAATCCCGTTCTGGTACGTCATACAAAACCTGTTCCAGCCCCTCAGCCGGATCCCGTTCCGGTACGTCATACAAAAACTGTTCCAACTCCTCAGCCGCATTATAAATCAGCTCCTCATAAAAAATCCAATCCGTTAGAGGAAGAGAAGAAGAAAAAAGAACAGGAAGCTCTTTTGAGCCGCGATTATATTGTTTTTACTCTTTCTGTTCTGGAAAAATCCGGAACTCAGAAAATTCTTAAACAGATTATTGATCTCCGCGAAAAAAAACATACCCGTACAAAATTAATTGTCGTTTCTGCGGCAATTGATGAACTGAAAAATGATGCACAGGCTAATGCTTCTGAAAAATCTCTCATGGAAAATTATAATCTGTTCAAGATAATGCGCGATAATGGCTGGATTGAAGTGCTTACCGGTACTGTTGTGAAAGAAGGCATCACAATAGGAAATTATATCCGCGAAAATCTCGATGGAAAAGGCACAATTCTTGTATTAGGGAAAAATATGACGCTCAATACTTATATTCATCTGTGCAATTCAGAACATATGACAAATAAAGACTTTCGCAAGCCGATATATCATGCCGGATATATTCCTATCGAAGAACGTATTGTACATTCTAGCGGTACTCTTCGGAGTGTCTGGATGAAACCCATATTTGGATGTGTCGGCGAAGAAAAGAAAATTTCTTATAAAGATAAAGAATATATTCCTGTTGTGGAAACTGTTCCTGTTGCTGAAAAAGTTATCGCTCTCTACAGTGAGATTCCCTCTGAGGGAGAAAATGCTTATTTTTATGATAATAAAAACTGGCTTCCCATTAAACTGGTGAAAGAAATCAGCCGAGGTGCTGAGGGCATTGTATATTGTGTGGAAGATCAGTCACTTTGTGCAAAAATTTTCTTCGCTCCCAGTATTACAGAGCGAAAAATGAAAAAACTGGAATTGCTTTGTCAGGAGTATGAACAGCTTTGCAGCAGAGACAACTCCGTTATGACAAGAATCGCTTGGCCGCAGTCGCTTCTGTTTAATGATCATCATCAGCCGATCGGGTATCTGATGCGCCGGTTTGAAGGCGTTTCCAGTTTTGAACATTTTGATACTCAAAGTTATGGCGAGTTTATTCATGAAGAAAAAGAAAAACAGATTATCGCTGCTATCAGCTTTGTAGAACTGATTCGCTTTCTGCATGACAATAATATAGTTTTATGTGATATTAACCGCGGAAATCTGCTTTATGATAACGAACAGAGAGCCTATCTGGTAGATCTCGATTCTGCACAGATTTCAGAAAAAAATCCCTATAAAACAGAAAACGGCAAAGCATATTACTGGTGCTATCCTGCTAATGTAGCAACACCGCAGTTCATCTCTCCGGAACATATTGATGAACATGTTTATACATTCCGGCACAGTAAAGCTGATGATGTCTGGAGTATGCAGTATATGATTTTTCTGCTGCTGACTTGTTGCGGTGCATTCCTGCCTTATCACAATGATGCAGGCTCGGCAGAGGGAAAAACAGATATTCGCAAAGGAAATTATTTATATAAATCTTATTATTCCGGAAAATATAATATTTCCGAAGATGACTCTCTGTTTCGGATGCATTGCATTATCAGCCGTCTGCATACAGATATGCAAAGAGCGTTCTATCAGTCTTTCAGCGGAAACGGAGAAAAATTCCGTGCTGAAAAACGATGGCCGGCTAAAGTATGGATGATCTGGCTGATCAAATATTATGTAGATCTTTCCAAAATGATCAGAAAAGATCCTGAAGATGGTGAGTATCTTCCCGAAACGATTCATTACAGAAAAAAGGGAAATCAGGAATATAAAGAATTGCTGGATATATTTGACAGCTGGCTTAGTGAATGAGGAGAAAAATTATGAAAAAAATTCTAAATAATAATATTAATAAATATATGCCGGTTGCTGATGTCAATATCAATGAACATGTTACCGGTGACCTGTCTCAGAATGATGTGGGAGTCTTTTCACAGGCAAGCCGTGTGCCGGCACTTCTGCTGGTGGATACTTCTGCTTCTATGCGGGATTATGCAGATGTACTGAAAAATGCAGTGACAGAAATGATTCATACTATTGCACAACATCCGGTAGCCGGAAATAAAGTCGATCTGGAAGTAGTGACTTTTGATACCCAGTCACAGATCAGCATCAAAATTCCGGCAGAAGAAGTCCGTAATCTTGTGGATGAAAAAAAACAGATCAAACAGGAATATGCAGATCAGCTGAAATTTAACTGCATAGGAGCTACCCCCACAGGCTATGCACTCGCAGTAGCCATACAGGATATTCGTGAGCGGTATCAGGAACTCAAAGATAAAAATAAATCCCCTAAATGTCCGATTCTGTTTATTCTCTCAGACGGCAATCCTTATGTAGAAAAAAAATATCAAGAAGAACATGACACACTGCTTGAAAAAATGAAAACACAGATTCAGGAAATGGTTCGTATGCATCAGCTTGTCGTTCTTGCAGTAGAAGTCGGAGAAGTCTGTGAACCTCCTAAAAATCCTGAACAGAAAAGAGAACGTGAGGAAATGCATCAGCTCATGCAGGAAATTACTGGTCTTTCAAATAAAAATCATGTATGTCAGGCAAAAAATGTCTCTGAATTGAAAAATTTCTTTGAATTTACTTCCTCACTGCTTGTCTCCAGTGCAACCGGCAGTCAGGATACTACAATGCTGAATCAACAGGATCTCAGTCAGCAATCTGTTGAAAATCTGCGCTGATCTCGGAAAAATAATCTTATATTTTAAGAAATATCAGGAGGAAAAACAATGAAAAAAATTGCAGGCGGTAATATTGATAAATACATGGTTGGCGGTGTGAATCTGAATTCTTACATCAAGGGCGATACACAGCCGGAAAAAGTAGATGTTTTCTGTCAGGCCGGACGTGTGCCCGCTCTTCTGCTGGTAGATACTTCGGCTTCGATGGATGATTATGCTGATATTCTGAAAAATGCAGTGATTGAAATGATCAATACTATTGCTAATCATCCTGTAGCCGGAAATAAAGTCGATCTGGAAGTAGTAACTTTTGATACTGTCTCACAGATCAATATCAGAATTCCCGCAACGGAAATTAAAAATATTGTGGACAGCAATAAAAATATCAAACCTGAATATGCAAACAGACTGGATTTCTCCTGTGTGGGCGGTACTCCTACCGGCTATGCTCTTGCAACAGCAATACAGGATATTCGTGAAAGATATCAGGATCTGAAAGATGCCAACAAAGCTCCGCAATGCCCTATTCTTTTTATTCTTTCAGACGGAGAACCATGCGTTGAGCCGAATTTGACACAGGAACATGATAAACTGCTCAATCAGATGAAAACACAAATTAAACAGATGGTAAAAGCCAATCAAATTGTTGTGGTTGCCGTAGAAGTCGGAGAAATCTGTGAACAGCCTCAAAATCCTGCACAGAAAAAAGATCGTGAAGATATGCATCAGCTCATGCAGGAAATTACCGGTCTGCCGAATAAACATCATGTGCTTCAGGCAAGAAATATAGACGAATTACAGAATTTTTTCAAGTTTACATCTTCATTGCTTGTTTCCAGTGCATCCGGCAGTCAGGATACCACACAGCTCAATCAGCAGGATCTGAGTCAGAAGACAAAGCCGGTTCTGCGCTGACGAGGTAAAGCCAATGAAAGAAAAAAACATATTCACTACTTGTCTGCATAAGGAAACGGGTCTGATGCATCAGCTGAAAGGCAAAGGCTGTGAAGATGCTGTCGCAAGACATGTTTCAGAAGAAACAGGGGTCACAGCAGTTGCTGTGAGCGATGGTGCCGGAAGCTGTGAACATGCGGCTGCCGGATCAGCAATCGTATCTGAAACTGTCGTTCAGCTGATGGCAGAAAAATTTGAACTCATATGGAAACTGGATGAAGAAACCGCAGCAGAATATCTCATTCGTAAACTTTGTGCGCCTATTCAGCATGCCGCAGAGAAAAATATGTGGACTCCTGAAAGTATGTATGCAACATTGCTTTGCGTAGCTGTACATCCGGATCATCGCTTTTTGCTGTTCCATATCGGTGACGGGGCAATTATCGGGTATAATCCCGCAGAAAACGGAAAAGTCCTGTCTAAATATCAGCATCTCGGTGCAGAGAATGAAACCACATTCGTCAATGTTCCGAATACAACTTATAAATTTCTTCGCAGTACAGAGTCTTATGCTTCTTTTCTGCTGATGACCGATGGAGCAGAGCCTTATCTGACTATGCCCGATCGTGTTGCATTCCGTGCAATTCTTCTCCAGCAGATTTCTTTTGTTATTTCTGAACGGGAACTGGAAGAACAGATGGCAGATTTGCTGCAATATCTGCGTAATCACTGCGGTATGAGCGATGATGCCTCTTTTGCTGTGCTGACAGATTACCGCCGAACAGATGAGATACTGGAATGTATGCCCTCTGCAATGTGGAATGATCTGCTGGAATGCCCTAAACCCGTCAGTAAGAAAAAAATAAAAGAATACAGTCTTTTTCTTCAATTGCTGCATCAGTGCCCAGAGGGCGTGAGTTATAAACAGATCGGCAAATATGTACTGAAAGACAAGCATAAAATAAAAAACATCCGGAAAGCAGTCGGAAAAATGTTCAAAGAAGAACTTGTCGAAGAAGTGCAGGGACGTGTTTATCTGAAATAGAAAGAAGGAAGAGCTGTTATGAGAATGCAGATAGACCGTATGATTCATGAGGAAAATCAGCTGCTCGGCCCAGAAAACCGCGTAATTCTCTGGATGCACGGATGTCACAGGCAGTGTGCAGGATGTATTGCCGCAGAACGGAATCAGAATTCCAGTCAGGTACTGTCTTTAAGCATCCGTGCCATAATGGACTATGTCTTGCAGAAGCCTATAGAAGGCATTACTGTCAGCGGCGGTGAACCATTTCTTCAGTCTGAGGCTCTTGCTGAACTTACTCATGCCGCCGCAGAGAAAAAATTAGGAATTATTCTCTATACTGGTTATCAGTATGAAGAATTGCTCGGTCTCCCGTTTGCCAAAGAAATTCTTCAGGTCACAGATACTCTGATTGACGGGCCTTATATTCAGGAACTGGATGACGGAAAGCCTTTCCGCGGATCATCTAATCAAAAAATTCATCTGCTGACAGAAAGATATGCTGATTTCTATCAGTCACAGAATACAGCACGTTCCTGTAATATTATATGGCACGGAAGTTATTGTGAACTTAATGGTATTCCTGATAAAGCAAGCCGGAGTATCTGGAAAAAAATTCAATCCAAAGGAGATTTGTCATGAAAAAAACATCACCAGTTGATTATTACAAAGCAGCAGTGCTTGTGACATATGCCGAAAGAGATGCCGTAAGCATCATCAGTGAAAACGGCGATATTTGGGACGGACAGACAGATAATGCTGCGCATCTGCGGCAGTTTTCCAAATACGGAATCCGTGTGATTTATATGTATGATGAAGATGCTCTTCTTTTTCTTCCTGAATCGACAGATGCTGTGCTGACAGTTTGCGCAGAAGCCGATACAGAATGCTGTTTTGCTGAAATAGATGCAAATCAGGTTCTTACCGGAAAAACAGAAGATTTTTCAATAGCTGCCGGTCAGAAAACCAGAATTATAATAACCGGACAGAAAATTACCGTTTCTGATGAAGAAAAAGAAAATATCCAGTCATCTGCATATTCTTCAATCAATTCTCAGCCTGTGCAGACAGTTCCTGATGATCGGCAGAAACTTCAGGAGGAAAATCAACGTTTGCAGAAACTCGTCACTCAGCTTTATGATACTGCCTATCAGGATGTCTATCAGCAAGTGGAAAATATTGAAATCAATGCTAAGATGCAGGAACTCTATATGCTCAAAAAACAGTTTGAGAGCAAAAAATCATCTGTAGATGCCCTTGAAAATGAAAAAGCTGAAATCGCTCAGAAATCCAGTGAACTGGAAACAGAGAAAAAAACTCTGCTTGACGATATTTCCGCTGCCGAAGAATTACTTCAAAAACAGACGGATGAGAAAAAAAATCAGGAAATGCGGCTGCAAAATTTGTGCGAAGAACTCGGCATGGATGTGCAGACACTGCATATGTATCAGAATGACTGCAAAATTGACGATCTGCTGAAAAAAGCATCTGAACTTTGTCAGGAAATCACAGAAGTCCTGCAAAAAAGAATACAGGTCAGACAGCAGATCTGCAAACAGCGTCATGACACAATTGCAGGGGTGTAAGATATATGGCAGTAGATCAGAAAGATTTGGAACGTCTCCGCAGTCAGCTCGAGACCGAACGGAATGAACTCCGCAGACAACGCAGCGAGGCAGATGCTTCTGTGAAAAAAATGCAGCAGGAAATGCAGCAGGTCAGACAATCCCTGATCACTTCTACAAAAAATATGCAGGGAGAAATGACAAGAAAATTCCAGAATATGGAAGAATCTGTCCGTAAATCCTACGCACAGGAAATTTCTCAGATGAAACAGTCTTATGAACAGATCTGTCAGCATGT
>Ga0326511_10004718_pt1 | contig 10813 bp, 13 predicted proteins | sample 0_2496_0518_D_FD_203701 | JGI IMG/M metagenome (GOLD analysis project Ga0326511, IMG submission 203701) | Bovine rumen microbial communities from UC Davis, California, United States - 0_2496_0518 | ecosystem: Host-associated > Mammals > Digestive system > Stomach > Rumen | place: USA... | reverse complement strand
GGCCTCACCAGTATTAATGATTACATTCACTGGATAAGCCTGGAGTGATTGACTAGCCAAAATTCCGTCTGTGGCACCCTCAGTAGGATTATCAACAACAAGTTTAAGCTGTCCTTCTGCCATGTCTAATCACCTCCTATGTATTGATGGTTACTGCAATATTACTGGAATCAATAGTGGCCAGTGTCCGGTTATTCACAGTAATATTATTAGTCGTATAAGTTGCACCATCTGTACTTCCCTTGATTTCCATATATCCTACCGCCCCACTGGTGGCTGAATAGATGTAGCCGTAGAGAGATTGCAGAATTACATCCTGCCCGACTTCCAGTTTGGAGAATGCATCTACAACAGCACTCTTGATAAGAGAAATTGCAGCTGCAGAAAGTTCCTTCTCAGGATTCTCTGTAACTTCAATATCAAGGTATATAGGAAGTATGGTTGGCCTATTAAAGTAGATCGTATGGGTAATGCCCTGAGAGTCCACTACATCAGAGGATACAGAGCCATATGTTGTAATTCCTCCACTATGTGTTCTCCAAATGTTCTTACAGATATCAGCCACATCTCCGCCCTGGACAACAGCCTCTATTGAATGTGGTGGTCTGCCATCCACATCAGTTGTGTCTGTGTTATTTTCAAAGGTCTTGGCATAGGTTACACCATCCACATCGTATAATGCTGCTGTGATAGCCTCTGTCATACCCAAGGCCCTATGGAAAATGGACTTGGCCCATCTTTCACGAAGGGATATATCTGTCTCTGAATTGCGACCAATAGTGGCAACCACATTGTTCTCCACACTGTCCCATCCTGCGTATGAAATAACAATCTGATTAACTGTGCCTATTGCCGGAGTAATGGCTCCAACAGTGTCGCACCGGAAATTAAATGGCGAACCTATGGAAGATATAGTCGTATTGGAAGTATTAATCACATTCATTGTCTGCCTCTGATCATTCATTTGAATCAGCAGAACAGAGTTATTAACAGTAAATGTTCTGTCTGTGTAAGTGGTCTGACTTGCCAAGTCAACCAAAATGCTGTCTGCTGTGTCTCCTGATGTTGCAGTGTGAGAGTAAGTCTCATCATCCACAGTTATACTGTAAGTCACACCAGTAGTCACAGCACCAGTTAACTTGATACCCACCACTGAAGCACGACTTGATAATATCTGTGCATAAACATCAGTACATGAGTATGTATATGTCCCATCGGTTATCTGTGCGTTGTATGGAATCTCAGTTAACTCAGAGCCAAAACAAGTGGCCACCAATGTGGTATACTCAGCCTCTATAAGCTGAAGTCCTGCCAATCCTGCAGCATTACTCAGCGAAGTTCCTTGTGCAGTGCTTGGGTACATTGCATTGTAAGCATTCTCCTGTTGTTCCCACAAATCTGCAATCTCATAAGAAAAGACACCAACAAGCTGACCAAGTACGGAGTTACTTCCAGTCTGTATGTTAGTGCCTAATGAATCTGCTAATCTACTGTTTATAGACTTGATAATATCTGTAAGTCTTTTTCTTTTGAATCCTGCAGGAGTGAGACCATATTTTGTTTCTGCCATTTCCACACCTCCCTTTATTTATTATCGTTGTAGCCAAGAATAACTCTCTTGGTTAATAAACCAAAGTCAGTTGTGGCTGAATAATCCACAGCCAAATGTCTGCCCTTTTGGTCAAAATCAATGGTCATAGAATCAACAGAAACCACTCCTGGAACAGCCTCAATAGTCTCGGTTAGAATCTGACGAACATGATTGATGTTTGGATTTTTCATAAGGATATATTCAAGATAAGGGACTCCCTCGGTTTCATTGAGAAACCACTCACCATACCAAAACCGAAGGGAGATTAAAATCATCTGAGCAATTCTCTCAGCATCGTCAATGATAAGTAAGTCCCCATCCTTTAATATCAAGTCATTCGTGTTAACATTCATTGCAATATCATACAATAGTTACACCTCCTTAAAGGCCCAATGTAACTTTCCAGCTGTCTTTATTTGACCATGACAGCATCTACTTATTGTTTCACTTCTTGCCCCTGTTTTTCTTGCAGCTTCTTTTATACTAAAAAATTCCTCCCCTGTGTCAAGACATATAACTGGTCTTACTCCTAATTTCTTACAAAAAATTTTCCTTTTTTCTGTTGATAGTCTTTTATTTCTTTGGGCTATTGACATTTTTATTCGTGCTTCGTCAGAAAATACTTTTCCAATGTTTCCTAAACGAATTTTTTCTTTTGTTTCTTTAGAATGCTTTTTCCCTGTCCTCGTTGCTGACATTTTCCTCCTAGTTTCAAGAGAGTGCTTTCTCCCTATTTTAGCCATTCGCTGCTTTTCTTTCCACTCTTTACTTCGTGGTTTTTTAAGTTTTCTACCTTTATTTGCATTACTTATTAAATTTCTTGTTTCCTGACATGGAGTTTTGCCGATATCTCGATTGAATAACGTATACCCTCGCTCTATAAAAAACCTTGTCCAAAAAACTTCTTTCTGCAAAGCATCTGTTTTATTTTCAGCATAATCAATGGCTACAATGTTCATAGCTGTTATAGGAAAGTTTTTCAGATAGTTGTGAGCAGAGCTGTTTTTATGCCCTCTGTGTTCTCGTAATCTCGTTCTTAAGGGCTGTTTTGTAGAGCCTACATAGACAATATCATTTTTTGCCAGCATTACAATTTTGTAAATTTTATACATAATATCACCCCTATACATATTATACGCTACTAAGAGTAATATTACAATAAAGTCTCACCTTCTTACTTTGGCTGACCAGTAGAACCACCTTGACATCCTGGATGCGTATGGTGGCATAACGATATTCCATTAACCACCAAATCCCCGCCGCCAAAAGTGAATGTAGTGCCTCCCACAGAACCACTAAATTCCGAACCATTAAGTCTCACAAGTGAGCCACCTTGGAATAGGCATACATCTCCTGCATGAGACACATTGGAAGGTGCAGCACCCGGGTACACACCTGGAATGGCTACAGCATCATTGAGTGAGTGCCTCCTCACATCAGGAGAATCACCTTTGTTATTGCCAAGAAAATCATCATTCTGAGTCTCACTAAAAACCAGTAAGCACCCATCACCTGCATTAATAGGGAAGGTTACACCCGAAGTTCCACCTTGGCCCATTGGGAATTGAATTGGGACATTATGGATGATAGGATAACGGATATTGCGACCATCTTTGGCCTTGTAGTTTCCATTAGGCTGAACCGATGCCCGATTCGAGGCAGGATTATATGAAGTGATTGTACCAGGCATCGCAGTGTGGATATTCTCCACTCTTGAGTCCATCCAACCTTTGATGATTGTCTTGACTTCATTAGAAGTCTGAGCCATATCTATAGCCATATCATCACTCCAATCCCTCTATCAGTTCCATCTGCGACTTGAATTCTCCATCGTAGGACGAGCCAGTGTGCTTGATGGTCTCGACTCTGAACCAAGATTTAATCATCCTCGACTCTACTTTAATCTTATCCCCTGGACTAACAGTAGGAGCCAGTAAGGTTTCTATTTTCCATCCTGCTTGCTTATCGGGTTTTTCTTTCTTCTGTGATTGGCTCCGTTTTCGTTTCGGAGTATCCGTATTCTCCTTGGCAGCAGACTTGACTATCCTTGCAGGAGAGCCTATAAGACCGGACGAAGCACTAAAGACAAGACCACGATCAGCCACAGTGCCACCATTTAAAATGATTTGCAGATTGCCATTCTGAATACTCCAATCAAGGCCATTGCCACCACAAACCTCTGTGAGTGCATCAGCACCCTTTCCAACAAAGGAATAGCCATTGTCATAGGCAGCGAAGGTTACACCCTCGCCAAGCACCAATGGAAGGCCCATATTTGATGCAATAGCTTTGACCACTATAAGTCCGCTTGTACCTGGTGCATAGGACAGAGCAAATACACCATCACGGACAGCCAACTGACCATCTGATGCCTCAATTACTGTCTTAACATGGTCACCCTCGTCTGTGGTTATGGCCCTTATTACAGTGCCAGTGAAGATTCTTTTTACTCCTTCATTTGCCTCATAACCTGCATAGAAGTCCAGTTTCAAGTCCTCTTTCTCAATCTTGGTTCGAGATTCCTCGGTAAGATTGTAGACAGTAAACTTGCATTTGTTTGTCTCCTGCGTTAAGTCCTTAATGACTTCAAACTCAAGAGCCAAACCTTCTTTATTTTCTAAGTTGTTAAACTCTAAATTAATATCGGGAAAGACCAAACGATATTGTCTTTTCCAATAGTATTTTTCTTTCTTTTCTTCATTTTGATCTTGATTAGTCTGTGCTTCTGATGGCATTTACTTCCACCTCCGAAACATAAACAATTGAAAAACGACCATTGACAAAGTCTTTTCTGCCAATGGTTTGATTTTCCTGCTTCTCAGCATCGACTACCATAGCCAAGATTTCTCCTCTTGGTACACTTTCTGTTCTATGATGCTGAAAAAGTAAAGGGAAGTTAGGGACAATAGCAATACCACGAATGATATCAATACCTTGTGCATCCCTTATTCCCAATGTCCACTGTTTAGCATAGTCATTCCATGCATAATGCAGTTTATATACTACTCCGTCCAAGGTTGCAGATTGAACGAAGTCGTTTGCATCTATCATTGATAACTGAATCATTCAACCTGCCTCCCTAGAATATACTACTTATTACCATAGCTGTGGCAAAGGCTGTTAACTCTTTGCCAGTGTTGAAGGAACCGCCATTTGATGCATCCAGGAATGATGTATCAATGTCAACAGTTTCCTCATTATCAATCGTCTGAATACCAGTGCCAATGTCTTCCTGAGAAGCAGCACCGCCATCTTTCTCACTCTCTCCTGCCTTGCCTTCAGCCTCACTGGAAGTCTGCCCTTCAGATACCTCCTCGGTCTTTGGCTTTACTCTGCGAACATGAACAAAGTCAACCTGCATCCGAAGGCACATACCATCCTCGACTCGCCTTGGTAAAGGTACATGAGTCATTATCATTTCCTTATAGATAGCATCTACAGTTGTGACAGTGATTGGCTCTGCCTCATTGTATATCTTAAGCAGAGCAGAAGTGACTTCACCAAGTCGATTCTGATTCGTGCCAAGAGATTCAAACCAAGTCACTGGTGTTGGAGTACAGATAACTTCCATGCTTAGAGTCATTGGCTTTCTCGTTACATGGTCTGCAACCGGAAACCCATCCTCTACTGGGTATTCGCTGACCTGAGAGTCAAGAGTAACCTCTTTGGAGATTACAACATCGACTTCTAAATCACCGATTTTTGCAGGATTTGTAACTGTTCTTGTTATTTTGGGATAACTAGCCATATAATCACCCCTTAATCATTTCTTTGAAAGAACAAATTATTGCTCTTTTGTGCAGGATATAACTGTGTAGGGGAAGTGAATGTATAGTTATTAGTCTGCACATTGTCTCCTCCATAACTGAAACTTGGAGCAGGAACCAAACTATTCATAGCACTCATATTTACACCTGATATATTGCCACTTAGTCCAAGGAATTCAAGTGCCTGGTCGATAATGCCACTCAAACCACCTGCAATAGTCTTGATTATCTCGCCAAGTGTTCCAAGCAGACTGCATACCATATTAATGGCTGAAGCTATAGTATTGAAGCCATTCGCCCACATACGAACGAGTAAAGACAATGCTCCAACAATAACTCCACCAATTAGCTGTGCAACAAAACTGAGGAGAGGCATAATTGCCTCGATAAATGGCTGAAGGTTTTCCCATGCCTGCCCTAACTGGGCCAAACCTTCCCGCATTGACTCAATAGCAGGTTCGAAGAAGGACACCACCATATCCCAATTTTCGTAGACGAAATATATTGCTGAAGCTATTGCCAGTAAGACCGCTAACAATGGCCCAAGGCTGATTCCTGCGAATGCTCCGCCTATTGCTGATACTATCGGTGCTAATACTTCAAAAGCTGTCGTAACTCCCGATAATATTAATCCAACACCACCCAATACTGTCAGTAATGTTCCAAGTCCTGCAACTAATGCTGCTATACCGCCAACCAAGTATGGATGCTCTTTCGAAAATTGAGCAATAGTGCGAACAAATTTGGTAAACTCTTTAATTATTCTGGTGAGACTAGGGAGGAATGTTTCACCAAGAGTTATAGATAAACCTTCTACTGCGGACTCAAACTCTTTTAATGCACCTTTGCCATTGCCCATCATGGTCTGAGCCATTCTAGATGCAGCACCATCAGCATTGTCAACAGCATTTGTCAGCTTGTTTAAATCCTCATCAGAAGCATTAACCAATGCCAAGAGTCCTGACATTGCCTCCTGGCCACCAAGCATGGCAGCATATTCACCTTTTTGAGCATCAGTAAGACCACTGAAGCCTTTACGAATATCTTCCAAAACCTGCCTAAATGGTTTCATTGTTCCATCTGCATTGGCAACAGAAATTCTCAACATATCCATTGCCTCTGCTGATTCATTGGTTGGTTTAACAAGTCTTGTAATAATTGCTCTTAGATTCGTACCTGCTTGTTCGCCCTTGATACCATTGCTGGCCAATATGCCAGTAGCTATTGCCATATCCTCAATGGAATAGCTTTGCGAACCTGCGATAGCACCAACATACTTAAAGGTTTCACCCATTCTTGAAACATTGGTATTTGCATTACTCGATGCAACAGCCAAAACATCAGAGAAGTGGGCTGCCTGGTCAGCAGACATTTTAAAAGCTGTCAGATCATCAGAGACAATATCTGATACTCTTGCCAAATCTTCGCCCGAAGCAGCAGCCAAATCCAAGAGACCTGGCATACCTGCAATAATTTGCTCGGTCTTCCAACCTGCCATACCAAGATATGTCATGGCTTCAGCTGCTTGACTTGCCGAGAATTGTGTTGATTCACCCAATCTTTTTGCTGTCTCGGTCAGTTTCTTCATGTCCTCGTCTGTAGAGCCAGTTATGGCCTTGACTTTCGACATGGTAGCTTCAAACTCCATTGCTGTCTTAATAGGGAATGCAACTGGAGCAACCATTGCAGCACCAGTAGCCATTAAAGTTCCTGCATTGTCCTGAAGTGAATTCTTATCTTTTTTCTGACTTCCGCCTCGACTATTCCCCGAAGGATTAGTAGAGCCTCGCTGAACAGTATTGACATATGTAGTAACTGTTTTGCCATTAAGACTATTAAGCTGAGTCTTTATCCTGCTTAGACTACTTTGTGCAGCAGAGGTGTCTGCATTAACCTTAATCTTGTTGTTTTTTCCGCTAAGACCTTGTAGCTTACTCTTTAACCTCTGAATGGCAGTGTTCACTTGGCTCTGACTCGCCCTATCGATTTGAAACTTTATCTTAGTAATCAGTTCTCTAACAGCCATTTATCTCCCTCCTCTCTTGATTTTTGCTTCTTTCATGGCCTTATCCTGGGCCATATACTCAATGTCTTGCTTCATGTCTAAGTAGTGGTTTATCTCAGCAATATCGGACAAGGAAACCCTTCCTTCTTTTACATCGGGAAGGGTTATCATTCCACTGTCTATTGCCCGATAAATAAACACTATTCTTCCAAAGTATTCCCCACAGCGGCCAAAATCGTCCGTCTTATTTCGTTTACTGCGTTTCGGATGCCAATCGGAACGCTGCAGGACTTGGAAAAATCCAAGAAATTAACCTCGAAAATCTTATAGCACAATGCCAACAAGTCCCAAGGTCTTCCAGTGTAGATGGCAGCCAAATCATCCATATCGAGAGACTTGAAGTTCTTGTCCTCCTTAGTCTTGAATGCCAAATAATCAGTATCAAGCAGGAGATTACAAGCCTTTTCAAGTTTGTCTCCGTCCAAAGTTGTGGCCATCTGTGACAATGCCCCTGCCACAGCCTCAACCATTTCTGATTGTTCGGAAGAGTCTCTGAGTCCCTTGGCCGCTCCACCTATTACTGGCAGAACAATTTTCTGCAATTCGCCTAAGACTTTCATTGCTTTAAATGGATTCATCTGTCTGATTGAAAATTCAATCTCGCCTTGAGTCCATTTTGTGATTTTACCGCCATCGAATAACATTAGTCATTACCTCCAACGATAGGATTCATAATCTGTCCGGTCTGAAGAACCCAATCCTGCGTACCAATGGTACGAGAACGAGTAGCTTCAGGGAAGTTAGCAACCCATGCCTGGCCTGCACTAAAGAGTGTGGTTCCTGCCAAGTCCTTAATTAAGAGTGGCAGGATAAACTGACCAGTTACTCTGTCAGCATTATACAAATTGGACAGATATTCGTTACTTTTGGATGCAGAAGATAAGTGAAGGGTAACCTCGAAAGTGTGGTCAGGATCAACACTTCTTGCCACCTCACCATCAGCACCAACAAAAAGCTGCATACCCTCGCCATGAGGAGCAATGGTAATCATGTCATCCTCTGCGAAACCAGTAATGGTTCGGGAGCCAAGAACGACAAGCACCTTCTTTGGATCATAAGTTAAAACAGTTCCAGCAATAGCCATTTGTCATCCCTCCCTTAATTACCAACGATAAGATTCTCATAGGTAAGAGAACCAGTGATATTAATTACATGAATTGCTCCTGCGAGTCTTGCAGTGAATTCAACATCGTTCAGCACACGACTTGCCTTCTGATTTGCAGAAATGTTTGCAGCGAGTGGAACAGAGATTGTGTAACCATAGTTGGTGTTACCATCCTCGTCATACTCATCAGGAGCAATGCCGCCTCTACGAACACCCAACTCAAGAGCCTGGCGAATCTGAGCCTCGATAATTGCAATACCCTCATCGGTGTATGGAATCTTGTCTCGATTAATCAGTGCATTAAAAACATTGACAGTGATTTCTTCCTGCAACCAATCTCTGAAACGGATAACATCAATCCACTCACCTGCAGCGACCTTGCCATTCTGAGTAATGCTTACATTACGGAATCTCTCAAAGGTATTGCCATTCTTCTTAGAAATTGCCTGATACTGGCCTTCGGTAAGATTGTCAGAAGTAACAGCAGCCAGTTTCTTATTGGCCCAAGTCTCGCCACCTGGCAGAATGCTGAAACAACGAGCAAATACTGCAGTCTCAGGGAAGTCAGTGTTTGCATCCTTGTGATACCACCAATGAGTGCGATAATAATTGCCATTGTAAAGAAGATAACCAGTATCGGTAATGGAATCAGGATTATATGTACCTGGCTCTGCAATAGCTGTGCCAAACAACTTGCGGACAGTTTCTGTCCAATCTGCAGCGGCAATAATGTCTGCACTATTGCGAGAAGTCAATGCCCAACCATACCAATCATTGTCGTACTTGGTAATGGCTGCCATAGTCTCAGCAATGGTCTCAGTAACTGCAGAAACTGTCTGAGACATATTACTGGTTACCTTCACAGCGAATGCCTCGCCATTGGAAGAGGTGAGAGTTACAACATTATCAGAAGCAGAAGCTGTTACAACTGCATCGGTGTCTGCTGTTACAAGTCCTGCCAATGCTGTTGCAATATCACTTGCAGAACCACTTGCATTAGTATAAGTGTAAGTATCCTCCACAACATTACTGGAAGAATCAAGATGACTCACAATAATTCTGTATGTACCAGTAGTCTGCAGAGTATCAACACTTACTGCAACACTGGTAGCTTGTCTGCGACCTACTTTAACCTGGGCAGGACGAGGTGTCTGACTAAATGCATCAGCCACAGCCAAGTAAAGTGGATCGTCAGCAGAGAACCCATCGGTAATCATATCACTTGCTGAAGTATATACGGAAACTCTTGGCAAGCTGTACGCATGGGAACCTACGACAAGCAATGTGCTGAAGCCTTCAACACTAACACCAGTAGTATTCAAACTTATGTCCACCCGTACTATGCGGTCTATATTGGCCATGTAAAATCACTCCTTTATTGTAAAATTTTGTAACTTGTGTTAAACTATAAATGAGGTGATGCAGAATGAACATTTACAAGAAACACTCAAACGACAATCCCCTTTATTCACTTTGGAAAAGCACTAGGCAAAAATGTCAAAACCCATCAAACAAGTCCTTTAAATCATTTGGGGAAAGGGGAATCCTTTTCCATGAAGATTGGAATAACTTTGATGTTTTTTCTGCCTGGGCATTAGCTAATGGCTACACCCAAGGAAAAACTATTGAGTTAATTAACAAAGATGCCAGTTTTTCTCCCGAAAATTGTTTCTTCTCCACCAAATTCCAACATCATGGCATGAGTCAATCTCGGTTATATACCGAATGGCGAATGATGTTAAATCGATGCAATTATCCTTCCCATAAGTCTTATTCAGACTATGGTGGACGAGGTATAAAAGTCTGTGCTGAATGGCAAGACTTTTTGGCTTACAAAGATTGGGCATTAGCCAACGGATATAACGATGATTTAACTATTGATCGAATTGATGTCGATGGCAATTATGAACCTTCTAACTGTCGTTTTGTGGATATGGTTACACAATGTAATAACAGACGATCATCTAAATTCCTAACATATCAAGAAAAAACCTTATCCTTGTCACAATGGGCCAGGGAGTTAGGTGTTTCAAGGAATGTTATTTGGGAAAGATTTCAAAGAGGATTACCTATTGAAGAAGTATTGAGAGCAGAAAAACACGCACACAGAGGCGAGTCGCACTATCAAAAACTCATTACTTTCCAAGGTGTAACCTTAAATCAAAAACAATGGGCAGAAAAGATTGGCATAACACCAACTACACTCATGAAAAGAATCCGAAACTGGGGAGTAGAAAAAGCATTAACGCAACCTAAATCACGATAATACTTTGAGAGGCTGAAAA
>Ga0326511_10004717_pt1 | contig 10813 bp, 5 predicted proteins | sample 0_2496_0518_D_FD_203701 | JGI IMG/M metagenome (GOLD analysis project Ga0326511, IMG submission 203701) | Bovine rumen microbial communities from UC Davis, California, United States - 0_2496_0518 | ecosystem: Host-associated > Mammals > Digestive system > Stomach > Rumen | place: USA: California... | reverse complement strand
CCCCGTTCCCGGTCTCAGTAAATACAAGAAGGCCAACCAGCTTTTGGGGCGTTATCTGCAGCTGGCTGATACCTATGCTGCCGAGCTGGAGGATTACAGTAATATTTTTGATATCAGAGATTTTTTGGGGAAGGGTGAGCTGGCGGACAAGGACAGCTTGTTGAAAAGAGCCGGGGATATCCTGGCCTCCTCTGCTTGTATTGATTGTGTGGAGGCTGCCATGGATGCCGGTGATGGCTTCTATCTTGGGAAGGCACTGGGCCTTGATTATGGGGATAGGGCCATGGCAGCCCTGCGGCGGGATTGGCGGACCAAATATGATATGATTGATTTGCTGCTGCCGGAAAAGCTGTATGTGGATGAAATCATCGCCCTCTTTGAGGAGGAGCTGCCCCTGGAGGATATGGCCTCCGGCCCGGAAAACGAAATGGGCAATGATGAACGGTTTGCAGAGCATGGCATCCTGTCCTACGTTATTCAGGGGCTCCAGGCAGTACCTGGCAAGGGCGAAGGGCTGATATGTGCCGGTCTCTATTCCCCGGTAATCGGTACTAGAAATATTGCCCTTAACACGGTGGATAAGTGGCGTAAGGCGGATTTTCAGCTTACCCCGGCTATGGAGGCTGCCATAGAACGCCTGAAAAATACTGAGGTAAACAAGCAGACCAAAAAGCGTCTGGAAAATTTCTGATAAACCCATTGAAACATTTAGCACAATAGTTTATAATTATACAGTATCGCTGGTGTAACTCAGTTGGTAGAGTACCTCATTCGTAATGAGGGAGTCGCGGGTTCAAGTCCTGTCTCCAGCACCATGTAAGCTAATCCCTGTCCTTTGGCAGGGATTTTTTTATGGCGAATAATATAACGAGGTGAAGATGAATCTGGCACAGCCGAAAGTTTTTGCAAACATAATCTTTTGTTCAGTTGTTGGGTAGAGCCTGTATCGGTATGCCTTATTCACCATAATCACCGCCTCTCATGTAATATTTTATTACAAATAAGTTACAAAGTATTGTATGGCTTCATTACTTACGTAAATTCGCCATACCCGCCTTCATCCCCCACCTAAGAGGTTGAGGACTTCTGGCGGACTATGTTAAATTTGGGCCTCTAATTTGCTCATAAAATATATCAAGTATTTTTATGAGCAAATTTAATAATTTTTATATTTGTTACACCAATCAATTGTTTTTACAAAACATTGGTAAAAACATCATACCTTTTCTTGAGACAAAAATACTAACATTCCATTTTTTATCCTGATTATGTTGACACAATCTAATGATATACATAAAATAGTTATATCTTTTTTAGATTTTAGTTTTCTGTTTAAAAATTTGTTTGATAAATATTTATTGGGATGGTAATTTCAAGTTGCAATAACAGGAAAGGGTTGTATAAATGTGAAAAAAATATTTTGTGCCGGACAACGTTCCTTTATGAGCTCTTATATTAAGAGGGGCTTGTTGGGGTTCGTTGTTTTTGGTTTAGAATTTCCAGTCAATATGGCCTACTCCGCTCCCGAGGCTGTGGAGCCGTGGGTCTATGATTCCATTTTACAATTGGCTGCTGAAGGATATCTGGAGCTGCCGGAAAACTCCCTTGGCACCTATTCCCGAAAGGAATTAAGCGATATGGTGGCCCAGGCACTGAATGAAATGGAAAAAAGACGTTCGGGCAGTATCGTGGATGAGTATGCCCGTATTTCTCGTTTGGTGGTTATGGACGAGGTTCAGCTGAAGATATTTGAGGAACAGGCCCAAAAGGCACATGCTTTATATAATTCTGCCCATGATAAGGCTGCCAGGGAGGCCGAAATATATTTGCGCCGTTCCATGAATGGACAAAATCGCTTGGAGGTAATGGGGCCCACCAAGGAGAAGCATGATATTGCCCAGGACAGATATGAAATTGCGGCCCATGATTATGCTGAAGCAGTAAGCCGGGTTGATCAGCGGAGAAAGCTGTTGGCATATGCCAAACAGAAGCAGCAGACCCTGTTTTATAACATGAGTGGCGGGGAAACCAATAAAAACAGAGCTATACCGCCAAATCCCTATGTGTCCTCCGGGACACCTGCTCAGGTATACAGCAATGCGGTGCCGGACAATGCTATGCCAGATAATGGGGTGCCATATAATGGAATGCCTAATAATGGTGCGCCTTATAATGGTATGTCAAATAATGGGGTACCATACAGTGGAATGCCTAATAATGGTGTGCCTTATAATGGGATGCCAAATAATGGGGTATATAATGGTGCCAATTACAGCATGAACGACTCTGCCCTGGATAATGCCGGTCGTCTTCGGGCCGAATTCCTTACTGAGCTGGAGGAGGGGGGAGAGACGGATACATACAATGCCCGTCAGCAGCTGTCCTCCCATATTCCGGTCAGCGATATACCTGACCAAAAGTTTAAGCTGGATACGGAGCTGCGGGTGGATTCCCGTCATTCTGACGGGGAGCATGGCGATGGGAACAGGACGCGGGTTCGGGCCCGTCTGTACCCGGATTATGATATTGACGGTAATTGGCATGCAAAGGGTATGGTCGAGGCCGAGAAATTTATTTCCGGTGAAAACAACGACGACGATGCCCATGTACGCCTGGATCGGTATTATTTAAGCGGAAATATTGGTACGGTGCATACGGATGCAGGTGTATTTGGCAATGTTATGGCTGAGGGCAATATTTACGACAGTAAATATAAGGGTATACGCCTCTCCACAACAGATACCCCGGTGCGTTATACCTTTGAATATGGTAATTTAGGTTATGATACCATGAAGCGGTCCTTTGATTTTCTTGCTTCCTACAAGGGACCGGATTATAGCGTTGATGCCGGGTATTATAACTTTAAATATGACAATAATATTACACAGCACATTTATATGGGCAGTTACAAGCATAATGTGGGTATCTTTGACCTGGGAGGCATGGTCCTTTACGGCAAGCAGAATAATTTGAGCGGAAAAACCGGTTATGTTTTGTCACTGTCCTATCAGCCGGTGGACAGCTGGCGGCCTTATACCTTCCAAAGCTGGCTGAAGTATTATTATCAGCCTGCTGCCACCTATGTAAGTCACACCATGAATGGTATGGCTGACCGCATGCGTACGCATGGGGGCTTTAAGGGCTTCGGAATCGGGGTTACCTACAATCTGCCTGATGCCTGGGCTGTGGGACTTGAGTTCTATAGCCTCAGTGATCTGGATTATGGTCATAGGAGCAATACAATTTGGGGCTATATTTCCAAGAGCTTTAAAAATTACACTGAATAAGGTTTATTTTACACGGGGAAATGCTGTAGTGTTTCAACCGGTAAAGGGTTTGGCCCGTTAAATTAGGAGGTATTGTACTGTGGATTATAAGAAGCTGGGCTTAATTGTGTTTACTGCCCTTGCTGTGTTAGTTGGTTCACTTATATTTATTCGGGATAATATTATTGAAAAGAAGGAATTTGTACAGGATATCACCGATCTGAGCAAAAATTATGAAGCTCTGGAGGAAATCAATGAAGCTGCCACCAAACGGCAGGAGCCTGATCTCAAACCGGTGGAGGTTATCACTACCCTTCAGGATGGATCACCGCGTATCGCCATTGTTTTCGATGGAATGCCGGATTATCCTACCACGGCCGGTCTGCTGGACGTATTGAAAAAGCACAAGGCTGAGGCGGTATTCTTTTTGGAGGGGGAAAATGCGGCTGATGTGCCGTCGGTTATTAATATTATTCGTGGGGCAGGTCAGGAAATAGGAAATTATACCTATGTGGGACTGGCCGCCATGGAAAAATGCTCTGTGGAAAGACAGCTTACGGAAATATGCCGGACCCAAAAGGTTATTGCCATGCATGACCCGATACAGCCCACCCTTTTTCGGGCTCCCCGCACGGTCTACACCGATGATTTATTAAAATCCCTTCGGGCAGCCGGACTAGAATACGCTGTAAAGGAAAATGTTCGGTATCAGCCTGGAACCGTTCATAATCAGGCTGAAGCCAATGCCTATGTGTCAGCCATCGCCAATGGCAGCATCGTGGCCATTGCCGCCAATCGTCCAGTGGAGCAAAAGCCGGCTGATCCTATGGTGCTGAATGAAAAACCGGCCATAGACATGAAGCCTACCATAAAGGACAACAATCCAGCTCCGGTTGTTCCAAAGCTGGATTTACCTGAGGAAGTGGATATGCTGCTGACGGCCTTGGACCAGCGCGGCGTTGCGGTGGTTTTTGTGAACCAATTCAGAAAAATCCATTATATACCAGCTAATATTGGAGTTCCAAATGATAACAAAAAGGAGGCTCTAATTAAATGACCCAGAAAAAACAGCCGCCTGAGGATGTGCTCTATGAGGAGAAGCCTGATCGCCGCTTATTGTCATATGTTCCGGATGAAAGTGGTCTCAGAAGTAATCACGATCGTCGCGGTCATCATGAAGAGGACACTGACGGTAAAATTGACTACAGACTGTATGAAAAGGATGATAAAAGCGGTCAGCGTTATATGGTGGATTATGACGTCACCGTTTCCTTTTATTATCAGGGACAACGGGAGCAGTTTGTGGCCAAGGCCGTTGATATAAGTACCACGGGAATGCTGTTAAGGCTGCCCATGGGGAAGGAACAGCTCATTAAGGAATCGGATAAGCTAAAATTAAAATTTAAAATTACGCCAGGCTCCATGCCGGAGGGGTATGAAATGAAGATCAGCTCCCTAAAGGCTACCTGTGTCCGCCTGTTTGACAGGGGAGATGGCTCCGTATTGTGCGGCGTTGAATTTACAGATACCCTGGCCCAGTATGCGGCCCACAAGCGGCAAAACTACCTGTTGGCCGCCTCTGCCTTTTGCCTGGGGATAGTAACCCTGGTAATTATTCTGATGCGGGCCGAGTCCGTGGTGTATTTCCGCTTTAATCGCTGGCTTTACCTTTATAGTATTATTGCGGCTACCTTCCTTTTATCAAGGTATTTTTTTGCCACCTTTTACCGTCCTGTAAAGATAAATCCTGATTTTACGCCGGGGGTTACCATAATTGTGCCCTGCTTCAACGAGGAGAATTGGATAAAAACTACCATCTTAAGCTGTATAAATCAGGATTATCCCCCGGAAAAGCTGGAGGTTATCGTCATAGACGATTGCTCCAATGACAGCTCGGTGGAGCAGATAAGGGGAGCTATCCAGGAAATTAAAGCTTCAGATACGGCCCAGGGAGGCTATATGGTGGAGGAACGTATCCGCTATATAGTTCAGCCATACAACCAGGGTAAACGGGAGGCCATGGCCCGGGGGGCCAAGGAGGCCAAGCATGAGCTGCTGGTATTCGTGGATTCGGACAGCTTTTTGGATCCCTTTGCCATTCGCAATATTGTTCAGCCCTTTAAGGATAAGGAAATGGGCGGCGTATCCGGCCGTACCGATGTGGCCAATACCTATACCAATACCCTTACTCGTATGCAGGCAGTACGGTACTATATTGCCTTTCGTATTATGAAGGCGGCAGAAAGCTTCTTTGATTCAGTTACCTGTCTGTCCGGGCCTTTATCCTGCTATCGTCGTGATTTGGTGCTGAAATATTCCGATGCCTGGCTCAATCAGACCTTTTTGGGCCAAAAGGCCACCTTTGGCGATGACCGGAGTATGACAAATTTCATTTTGCGTCACCACCGCACCTCCTATCAGGATTCAGCGGTTTGTAGGACCATTGTACCAAACAACTATACCATGTTCCTGAAGCAGCAGATGCGCTGGAAACGCTCCTGGCTCCGTGAGTCCCTGATTGCGGCCCGTTATATATGGAAAAAAGAGCCCTTTATGTCCTTGAGCTTTTACATGGGCCTGGTGGTACCGATTGCGGCACCTATCATCGTGCTTTATAACCTGATTTATGTTCCCATAATGCATCGGGTATTTCCAGTAACCTTTGTGGTGGGCATGATTCTGATGTCCCTGATGATGAGTATGGCCCAGCTGTTCCTTAGACGGAGCACCACTTGGATTTTTGGAATGTGGTTCTGCATTTATTATGAAATGGTACTTCTTTGGCAGATGCCCGTTGCCTGGTTTACCTTCTGGAAATCTACCTGGGGAACCCGCTTGACCCCTGCTGATTTGAAAGAGATGGAAAAGAAGGGTAAAAAAATGGAGAGAAAGGAACAAAAGCAGAATGAGCCAGAATGAAAGTAGGGATGGACGAATCCGTTCCCTGGGTGATGAGAAATATTCTGCCCGTAAAAATATGATAAAGCGGATACGGGTGATTATCGAGCTGATTGTGGTTGCCCTGATGTTTTTTGTCCTTTATACCTTGTTTTACAGCCTGGACATCTACAAGCCCTATGATACAGCCGGGGGCACTGCAGGTGACCGGGATACCGGATTTGTGGCACTTTCCTATTTTGGCGTGGATCGTATAGGTGATACCTCCACCCTTATCAGTCAAAAGCAGCTGGATAAGCATTTAAGCGCCTTAAAGGATCAGGGCTACGTTACCATTACCCAGCAGGATATCAGGGAATATTATGAGCAGGGGCGGCCCCTGCCGGAAAAATCCCTTTTCCTGATGTTTGAGGATGGGCGGCGTGATACAGCCATATTTTCCCAGCCTATATTGGAGCATTTGAATTTCAAGGCCAGCATCATGGGCTATGGGGAGAATATTGAATCAAGGGATTTAAAATTTCTAAAGCCATCTGAATATTTGGAGCTGGAGGAGTCCAGCTTTTGGGAAATCGGCACAAACGGCTACCGGCTGGAGTATATAAACGTCTTTGACCGGTATAATAATTACATTGGGGAAATAGATCCATTGCGTTATGCCATGCTGACTCCTTATTTGGAGCGTCACTACAATCATTATCTCATGGATTATATCCGGGACAAGGATGGAATTCCCAAGGAAAGCCATGACCATATGGTACGGCGCATAAGCTACGATTTTAAACGCATTAGGGATGTGTATACCGAAGGGATTGGCCGGGTTCCGGCAGTATATGTGCACATGCATGGAAACACGGGAAAATTTGCCAATAACAATGCTGTCAGTGTCGTTAATGAAAAGTGGATTAGGGACCTTTTTCCCATAGCCTTCAATCGTGAGGGTTATTGCTTTAATCAGCGCAACAGCAGTATTTATGACCTTACCAGAATGCAGCCCCAGCCCTATTGGCCGATTAATCATCTGCTCATGCGGATTAAGTATGACGTCAATACACCTATTGAATTTGTAACAGGGGATGCCGGGCGGCAGGAGCAGTGGAAATTGTTGGAGGGTGCCGCGGAGCTGGAGGACGAAACCTATACCCTTACTACCCTTCCTGAGGGGGGGGCTGTTTCCCAGATTCGGGAGAGCAGTAACCTTCATAATATTAAGGTTACGGTAAATTTGTTGGGTAATGCCTTTGGGGCACAGCAGATTTTCCTGCGCAGCGATGTTAACCGGCAAAATTATATTTGTGTGGAATTGCTGAATAACAGACTGGTGGTAATTGAAAAGACTGGAGACAAGACCAGGGAACTGTACAAAGAGAAGATACCGGTGATTTTAGGGGAATATATCCCTTCCGTTGAGGAAAATAAACGGGAAGCCGAGGTTCAGGAAAACATGGCCTTTGCCCGGTATGCTACCTCCACCCAGCAGGCAGAAGAGTATTACGCCAGGGCCAAAAATCGTGAAGCTATGCCGGCAGCCTCTATTCAGGATGGGACTGAGCCCTATGAGCACGTTCAAAGTTTCCATAGACGGGGTAACCACAGGCTGGAAATTGACTTAAAGGATGAGGTGCTGCGCCTAACGCTGGACGGCAAAGGAGTTGACCAGGAAATAATAGTTCACGACACGAACCACGGCAGCGTATTTTTAGGTGCCTCATGGCAGGGTGAGGGCTGGAGCCAAAGAAATCTGGCCGATGATGTCTACGATGCTGTTTTTGAAAAATTTACCATTCGCACCAATACAGGAAAAGAGCTTAAGGATGAAAAGGTGCTGTTTACCACTGAGCTCACTGGCTGGGATAAGTTTTTATTTGATGCAAAGAGTGTGTGGGAGAGTATTCTTTTCTGGTTCTTACGCAACGGTTAAAGGAGCTGGATGCTATGAAACGGAAACTATATATGTTTGTCCTTGGTGCCGCTGTGCTGCTGATGTCCGGCTGCGCCCAGGGGGCTTCATCCCTTTCGGTGGGAAGCCATGAGCCTGTCGAGCTTTCCGCCTGGATAGCCTCATGGGATGAGGAAAAGGGGCTGAAGGAATATGGGGACATCAAAAATCGCCTTGTCGGTGTATCCTGCTTTATGGCCTATTATGACCAGGAGGATAAGCTGTTCATTCCGGAGGAAACAAGGAAAATTGCAGCCCTTGTAAAAGAGGAAAAGCAGGAACAGCGCTACATATCCTTTACAAATGATTGGAAAAATGAACAGGGCAAGGTGATTAACAAGGATACGGAGCTGCTGAGACGCCTGTTTGCTGATGATGAACACAAGGAACAGACCATAGCAGAGATGCTCCAGGTGGCAAAGGAGTTGCAGTGTACCGGCATAGAGCTGGATTATGAGTCCTTTTTCAAGGACAGTGATTTATTGCAGAAATATTTGTCCTTTACCTATAAGCTTTCCTCGGCCTGCATTAAGGAGGGGCTGTCCCTGCGCATCGTTTTGGAGCCCGGAATGCCGATGGATGCCGGCCTTTGCAGGGGACCGGAATACGTGGTTATGTTTTACAATCTTCATGGAAGGCATAATGGACCGGGGCCAAAGGCTGACAGTGAATTTATAGCCAAAACCATCAAAAAAATGGAAGCCATACCCGGCAAAAAGACTGCTGCCTTTGCCACCGGCGGCTGTCTGTGGGAGGATTATGGCCTGTTGGGCCTGCAGCATGGGAAGATACGCTTCCTTGATGAGGATGAGGCTGTTGAGCTGGCCAAGGCTCACCAGGTTACTCCGGAACGGGATGAGGCCAGCTATGCCATGCACTTTACCTATAAGGAGGCTGGCCATGACTACGAGCTTTGGTATGCTGATAATAAAACCCTTCAGGCCTGGATCAAGGCGGCGGCCGATGGGGGAATTAACCGGGTTAGCCTTTGGCGTCTTGGGGGCAATTATCGGATAAAGGAATTCCATGCAAACTGATTGTTCTGTACTATATTGAAAGGAGCATAATGATACAAGTGAAAGGGTCCGTAGTGCGGGGAGCAGTAATGGCCTTGTTGGGCCTGTCAGTGTTTTTTGCATCTGTGTGTGCGGCTCCCGTAGATGAATTTAGGGAGTTACGGATGCAAAATGGCGGTCAGCTGGCTGAACAGCAGCGGTTTTTGCTTACAACTGACCGGGCAGTAATCTTAACCTTCGGGGGACTTTCCAAGGAGCTTCCCCTAAGGAATATATTGAATTATATGGCGTCAGAAAATCTGCGGGGGAGCTTCTTCGTTACAGAACGGGAGCTGGGCAGAAATCAGGACAATATACAGCTTATCCGTGAATACGGTCAGGATTTGGCCATAGGTCTGGTTCCCACTCGGGATGGGGATTTTTATTACTATTGTGGGCAAATACAGCGCATCAGGTCAGCGTTAAATCAGGCCTATGGCTTTGACAGCAGCTTTGTGCGCATCATGTCTGCCGGCGGGGATGCTGACGCCATGCGTGAGGCCGTATCGGCCATGGGCTGTACCCTGGTGGGCCAGGGTCTCAATGTGGTTCAGTCCAAGCACAGGTCGGCCCAAAGTCCGGAGGAGGTTATGCCACAAATTTTTGGTAAATGGACTACCTCCCTTAATCGGGGTGAAATTGTTTATCTACGTACCGATTTTTATGATAATGATTTTTTGGCGGCGCAAATGCTGCAGGCCATAAAAGAACAGAAAATTGATAATATCGCTTATGCCCCCCAGTCTCAGCAAGGCACCGGGGAAGAAAATGATTATTCCTATCACACGGCTTCACTGGCTGATGTGGGCAGTGAGGGGTATCTGGGCTATAATTATCCGGTAAATGTACAGGCCCTGCCGGAGGAGATGCAGCCGGACTACGGTACCAATTGGGTGACGGAGGAGAATTTTACGGAGGTATTTCTCAGCCGGTACATTGGTGCCCCGGAGGTTAATGCCAACGACCGTATGTTGAATTTTAGCCGTTACCAGATGATATATGCGGATAAAACCGGGCTGATAAAAAATGCTCCGCCAAAGACGGTGTTCCTTACCTTTGATGACTGGGGCAATGATGACTCCATCAATAAGCTCCTGTATGTGCTGCATAAGCACAAGGTACATGGTACCTTCTTTATCATTACCAGGAATATGCTGAACAATCCCAATTTGCTGCGGGCCATCGCCCTGGAGGGAAACGAGATAGGCAGTCATACCAACAATCATATGGCTATGGCCACCTATGATGAGCACAATAACATGATTCCCGGCGAGGATGAGGCAGAGTATTGGGAGGATGTTGCCACATCATATCCTAAGCTGCTGTCTGTAGTAGGGGATATCCGGTTGGAAAACAACCGGCCGGCTCTTACCAGACTCCTTCGGCCACCTACCCTGGCCGTAAGCAAAATGGGTGTACAGACTATTTTAAATGCCGGCTTCACCTATATAGTGAATGGTTCAGGCAGTACCGAGGATTACGGGGCTGTATCCTTGCAATCCTTGGTGGGGATCATGAATAACATTGTCCACGATAAAAAGGGCAATGTTCAGCGGGGGGCCATCCTGATTATGCATATGAGCTCCACTGCACCTCTTACACCAATAGCGTTGGATATTCTCTTGACGGCCAATGACAGACTGCCTGAGGGACAT
>Ga0326511_10004716_pt1 | contig 10814 bp, 6 predicted proteins | sample 0_2496_0518_D_FD_203701 | JGI IMG/M metagenome (GOLD analysis project Ga0326511, IMG submission 203701) | Bovine rumen microbial communities from UC Davis, California, United States - 0_2496_0518 | ecosystem: Host-associated > Mammals > Digestive system > Stomach > Rumen | place: USA: California... | reverse complement strand
CGGCAGCAAGTGCCTGAGCTTTCCATTTCTTTAATGTTTCCTTGTCAACGTTTGGTGCATCTTGCTTACGTGCTTCCACTATAACCGAAGCCATTCGTTGAGCTTGTCTTTCCATTGGCTGATTCTTTTGAGCCATAAGGAGTTTGTAATTAAGTGAATCGACTTCTTTCGAATAAGCTTTAGCAGCTGAAGAATTACGCGAAAGCTCTTCTTTCTCAGCATCAAGCCAAGCGAGTCTTGCTTCATTTGCCATGTGCTTTAAGTTATTAGCGTAATCAGCATACAACCTTTCCATTGGAGTTCCTTTGTGATCAGGACCTGAAAGAAGTTCACGTGCATCTTTAGCTTCATACATCTTAGTACTCTTTGTGGAACGCTCTTTAAGTTCACCTGTGTTCTTATCTGTCCATGTAGAGTACTTATAGTTCTCACGTTCTATCTTTTCACCTGTTTCAGGATCAATGTTGTTCTTAGACGCATACCATTGTTTTCTAAGCGGTACTCTTGATTCAGACTTAGACCTTGAAAGTAAAGTAGCAGCACCTGAGGTACCATCTGGTTGCCTCTGATACTGCTCTTTAAGCGACTTAATATCTAACTCTGCGAATGCTCTTTTATAGTCGAGCTTGTGTTTTACGGCGTCTATTACTACCATAGATAATTTATCAACTCTGATAATGTCTTCTATAGGTGCACCTTGAACAGTCATATCCGTGATAAGATTAGAAACTTCTCCCATTTTTTTTTGCTTATCTTCTTCAGACATAACTTTCATTCCTGGGTATCCTGGGAAGGATTCCTTAGGCTCGAACTCCATTATCTCCTTAAGCAAGTCTTTGTTTCTTATAGTATTAGATGTTTTTATATCAGATATAGTATTCCCATGCGGATCCTTCATAGGTATGACAGCTACGGTATCTCCATCGAAGTCCGCCCCCGATAAGAGAGACGCAGTCTTAGGTGTAATCCCCACCGCATCAGACCCCTGAGCCCCTATTATCTGCTTCGCTATCCGGGAATTGTTGTTAACAGTAAGCTCGGGTATCTCAAATCTACCTGCATGGGGGTATCTTATAAGAGCCACCCGTGTACCATTTTCATATCCCGGTGCATAGATCTCATTATCCTTTATTGTATCAAGAGGAAGAATAACATGAGCCGATTGACCGGGTAATCCCGTAGCCTTAAGGTGTACTGCTGCCGAATCGCACTTATCCGCAAACTCAGCAAGAAGTTCTTTCTTTATTGTTGCATTCGTAAGAGACTTTATCTCTTCGAATTCGTCTTTCTTTTCAGCAAATGTAAGGTTAAGTTGCTTTTCAGCAAGCTGTGGTGTCTGTTTACCAAGAGCCTGCGAGCTTATGGTTCTACTCCATCTATCCCAATCGCCCTCTTCGTTTACTACGTTAATGGCTGAGAGTTTCTTTTCACCTGTCTTAGGATCTATGTAGTACTTTTGTGTCGTTAAAAGCTGATCTGATCTTTTTATAGATGCTCCAAAAGGATTCTCTTTATCTATCTCGTCACTGTCTACAGACTTACCTGTTTCAGGATCTACAATCTGCTTCATCTTAATTTTCTTAAACACATCTTCAGGTGCAGTTCCAAGATGTTTATTGCTGTTTACAATAATATCGACACCTGGAGGCATTTTCTCAGGATGAGCGGCATAGATCACCATACCTTTAAGGTAATGATCCTCGACACCATCTTTATTTGCATCAACTGCTATTCGACACTGAGCATAATGTGCATTGCCAAGAGAAAGATCCGGAACACCGGGTCTAACTTCTATAACCCCATCTTTCTTAACACCGCCTTCTTCGTTGTAAACGATCTTTATTCTATCACTATTCACAACTGAATACCCTTCGATGTTAAGAGATGTAAGAGAACCGTCAGTATCTATCACTCTTTCCATTATTGGCTTAATCTGATCTCTTTCTTTAAAGACATCAGAATATTTGGCTTCAGGAGGAGCAAGAACTCTTGTATTAGTCTGAAGACCTGTTCCCAATTGTTTTTCGCCTATGGTGTATACGTGATAGCCTTGAAGCTCCATAGCTTTAATTGCTGTGTCAAGCTTGTTCTCATTGATCTCAAGCTGAGCTGCAGTACCTCTTGAAAGATCAAGGTACTTGGTTTTTGTCATAGCTTCTTCAAGTCTATCAATAGTCTTTTGAAGCTCCATCTTACGTTCATGTATGGCAGGGTTGATAAGAGATCTAAATGACGATTCTCCCATTCCCATTTCTCTTGCACATGCGGAAACATTTACCTTGCCATTCTTTGTTTTGTGTTTGTCATAAATAGCAAGAGCTTTTGCTCTTTGAGCGGCTCTGTCTTCCATTACGGCAAGCTGTTTTATAGAGCGAAGAGATTTGGTATCACCAAATTTGTTTCCATTTCTATCAACACTTGTAATACCGAGCTGAAGTGCTATATCACCTTCTGACAATCCTTCCCTTTTAAGTTTGTTTATTGTTGTAACAAGATCGCCAGGTTTCAATCTCTGATATGCCAAATCTCCAGTTCCCCAACCATATCTTCCTGACCCTCTTCCAGGCGGGTTGTCATCATGACCGACTCCTTCGTGCATTAAATAGTCTTCCATTGCTTATACCCCTTCTTTGATTTTTATGTCTCTTATTACTTGATCAAAGAGTTTGATCTGATCCATAATTGGTAATATATTTTCAATGGTTGGATTACAGATATGAACTTCATCATTCTGATAAATCCGTTCTTCAAATAATATGTCTCTTGGGTTATGTCCATATTCCAAACAAAAAAGAGCAGCATATCCATCAAGCTGCTCGAACGATGCCTTAACAATACCGGTCTTAAGGTCGTGTATTCTAAGGAGTGGTTTCGTTTTAGAATATTTCTTTTCTATGTTGAAACTGATTGAATCAGCCCAACCATAAATATAATCAGAGTACCATACACACTTTTCTGGTTCCATGTCGTATCGAATTGCATCGTTAACATACATGTTTAAAGTCCGTCTTTTGTTAGCTAATGGTTCTCTAAGCTTTATTGCTTTCTCAGCAAAATCGTGTAACTCAGTTCCTTTTTCTTTCGCCATCATGTTGTAAATGAAATTGATAAGTTTATCTTCATCGTAATGCATCCAACTATGATTGCTTGGGCTAAGAACTGCGTGAGTACCTCTTAATTTTGAATGATCGTGCCAAATCATAAAGTACGTCCTCCTTGTTCTCTGGAAATATAAATGAGGCAAAGCTCATACCATCCATCAAGTTCACGTAATACATCTGATTCGGGTTATCTTTTAAACTTTTTCTAAAGGCTGCTTCAGATTGTTTACATTCAAGCACAGCCCATTTGTTTCTGTACAAAATTAAAAGATCTGGTATTGCTTGAATATAACTCGCATCGAGTTTCATCACCAAGCATCCAGGAAATCGTTTTTTGATTTCTTTTATAAGATCGCTCTGAAATTTATTTTCTCTCATAATCCAATAATCTCATTTTCAAAAAATATAAGGCTACCGAAGCAGCCTTAAGTAAAAGAGGAAAGGCCAGTGGAACAAAAAGTCCTCTAAACCTTTATGCTAAGGAGTCCTTAACAAAGGTGGGTAGAAAATATAAAGGATCAGATATTCTATCCCTCCTATTAAAGGGCGTGATTTTGATGCGAATCAAAAAACGAGTGATTTTTTAATAACTTGTACTTTTTCTTAGAAAATTATTCTCGTTAAATTCTTTCTTGTTAGATAAAGTTCTCTTTATAGCCCGATCGATTGGTGACCTCGAAACTAATTTGTAATAATATAAATCAGTATAAGGTGTATTTGTTCTATCTATCCTTCCCATAGCTTGTTCTGTAGTTTTGTAAGAATAGTTTTGTGAGTAAAATATAATGGTATCGGTTGTTATGCAATTCCATGCTTCAGCTCCGGCAGCATATTGAACAAGATAAGCCCAAGTGTCACCATCTAAAACATCTTCATGTACAGATCCGTTGTACTGAGTGTATGGAATTTTTTCAGCTTCTAAAAAATCAATAAGCGCTTCAAGTTCATAAATGAAATTATAAAATATTATGGCTCTTTTCTTTTGTCTTAAAATATCAGCGACATATGTTATTCGAGATTCGTCTTCGTTAGATACTCTTCTCATCAGATAGAAAAGTTTTCCAGTTTCTTCGATTGGTTTGTTTTCATACGGATCCCATCTAAAGCGCCAAACATTTTTATAAAGCTCTTTGTCATAATTACATTCTAAATATAATTCATGGCGTACAGTATTTCGTCTGTCTTTCATCACTACCATAATCTGGTTTCGATATCTACAAAGTATCTCTTCATTAACGTAATGATCGACATCTCTATATTTTACGAATGCTTTTTGAACAACATGCTTATGATCAAATTCTGTTTTATTCTTAAAGAAACCATTTGCTATAAATATCGCTCTATAATCATCCCATGTATCTCCAGGTGTTGCAGATAAAAGTATCCATCTGTTATTCTTGCTTATTTTTATAAATGATTTCGCCCATGTTCCTGTTCCAACAACTCGCTGTTCGTCAAATATAAAAAATGAATCTTTAACATCAAGATACTTTTTGATATTATTCCAACTATCCACAACAACTTTAACATTAAAAATAGAATTCTCAGGACTTTGCATAAATATCCTAAATGTAGCAAACTCCCAAACCCAGTCATTACTATTTCTTTTTTTAGCAGTCGTTATAACATAGCAATTTCTTGGTCTTGTCATTTCTTTAAAATTTCCTTCACCATTGACCGGGTAGTCACCACCACAGTCGCGAATATAATACCCTATCGACGTACGTGACTTACCCGATCCAACTTTACCACACAAAATAGAACCGTTGTGTAACCTTTCTATTGCCTTAATCTGATCATCACTTAGTTCTATCATCATTTGTATTCACCGATTTTAATCACAGAAAATATCACGCTTGGTTACAACTTTAAGATCTTTAAGGTACGCCTTGACACCGCCAAAGCTTCCGTCCTCTCTCTTCCAGTTGTAAGGACGTATTACCATATCACAATGTTCTATTTCGGCATCATCAAGCATGAAAGCACTCGATTCATCAATCCAAACTTCTCCGCCTCCTTCTTGAACCTGTTTAATCCTCGGGGGATACGGATCAAACGATACAGCGACTGGAAGATACGGATCTCTTTTATTCCCATCTTCATCTTCTTTTCCCTCCTTTACATTCCAACCGTCATCATAAAGCTTCTTTGCGAAATCATGATCTTCAATAACAACTGCAAAAGAACGAACACCTTCTGCATTGTAGCGTCCAGCTCTTCCTGAAAAGTTACGAAATATAATTCTCGCGTTGCTAATTGTAATGTTATTCTTTACCATGTCATTCTCCTTTCATTTTTGACAAAAAAAAAAGAAACCGAATCGGTTTCACATAACACAAAAATATAAATCATTTATTACGCTGGTACCTTCTCATACTCAGAGTCGCGAAGTTCCAAATAGCTAAAATACTCATAATCAGAACCATTAGCAAAAATATCAAAGTCACCATATTTGCTAATATTACTTATCGCATCTTCTACAAGTGAATCAAAATATCTCATGTCTATATCGTCTTCAAGTTCATTAGCTTTTATAAGTTCACTTTCGAACCATCTATAAGCTTCTTCGTCTCTGCTCTTATCTTTTACAGTCTTACTTATTTTCGTACCAGTTACATAGTCATACTTTTCGACATCTGGATCTTTTCGAACCATAAGAAGGCCGCCACCCATTCCACTTTTTATTGGAGTAAAAAGTCCAACCTTACCAACAAACTTATAGTCATGACCTTTTCTTATATCTTCGGTAAGTTTGTCAATAAGCGAAATATCATTCGGGTTATCCTTGATAACTTTCTTAAGTTGGTTTTCTTGTTCTTTAACGCTCGGGAGCGATTCGTTATAATCAAGATACATAGCGCCTTTGTCAACACTCTTTGTCTCACAAAGATCTTTAAAGGATATAGCTTCATGAGAGAATAGACTCTTAAAGACATAAGGATGCGCAAACTGAGCTGCTTTTGCTTCCCAAACTTTATCAGGTGTTAAAGCTATAAAAGTACTTCCGTTAACAAGACAAATTCTATCGAATACATCTTCTACTTCGAAGTCATATCCATACTTCTTACCAAACTCTAATATAAATTTCTCAACCTTCTCATCAGGATTTACGACTTTAATTGAGTCTGTCTTACAATGGATTACTTCATAGCCCATATCATCAAGTTTGTGTTTAAGTGTTATCATAAACAGTGCGCCACGTTTAGCCACTATGTTTTCTTTATTTCTTGGATCTCTGCATCTGTTATCGTAGCTTGCTGCCGTAAGTCCATATACAGCATTGATTGGTGTCTTTAAAGCATTCGATAAAGCTTTAGCAGACTTATCATCTTCAAGATACTTTGCAAGTCTGCCATCAAACATCTTTCTTACCTTGTCATATTCTTTATGCTTAATATAAGTCCTTGCTCTTACAAGATCATAATATCTTTCTGTATAGTAATCACCAAACACTTTCATTTTATAAGCACTATGAGGATGCATGCCGGAAACATCAAAGCACTTGACTTTGGCATACATTCCAGGTTTAAAGAATACCCAGCCACCTTCAGATACTTTCTCTCCCAAATATGTACTTACACCATTTACATATTCGTATCCTGGGAATTCTTCTCTAAGGTCTGGACAATTAAACTGCGACTGAGGATGCTTATCGTCTCCGAATATGTATTGCTGCGTATGTGAATTCGATGTGTCATTTACTGTTAACCCTGAAAGTTCCGCCAATATACATCTTGCTGTAAAGTCGTCCTGCGTCGCGTTCCATACTGCTTCCGTAGCTATTACATCATTTTTGCAATAGTTTACTATTTCATCCCAATGCGATTTATCGATTGGTTTGTTCCAAGGATATGCATTTTCAAGATGATATATACCAAGTTTTATTTCCCACTTCTTAAGACTCATCTTATTCTTGTTAGAACAGTAGTCTAAAATATCAGTGTACGAAAGGCTATAAGCTGAAGCAAACTTAGCGTTTCTACTTCCTCCTACAAGTCGTTGACTAAGGTTGTAAAGCTCCTCTAAAGAATATCCCATCGCTCTTGCATAGATTATGTGGTTATCATATCCACGGTTATAAAACCCGACAAGTCTATACTTAAATAACTGTTCGACTTCTTTAGGCGAAGGATTAACCATAACGTTAACGTTTTCTGATCCGATTATTTTCCAACAAATCACAAACAGATTCGGAAATACCTCGACATCAAAAAAGACAATGGGCGCTTCTTTCCACTCATTGTCTCCAACTTTTTTAGAATATAAAATTTCATTCTCTTCAACATCCTTGCTACAAAGATGCATTGTGGTAACGATGTTAAAACATTTTTGTGCCTGATTGCTTGAATTCATGGCAAACGACACAATAGCTGGTTTTAAACTGCGAATATCATACGACAGATTGTCTGTCGCATACGCTTGATCCGTAAGATGCTTTATAAAGTCAATTTCAGGAGCCGTATGACCATGAAATTCTTTATTAAGACATTTTTTAACCATCGTGATAAGATGTCTTTCATTTTCTATGGCTTTCTTACTCACCACGGCCTTCTCCTCCTTTAGTGGTAGTCCGCTTCCTATACCTGCTATAGGAATATCATTGCATTTCGTAAGTTTCCTTCTTAAACTCGCACCACCTCTAAAAGTCTTTACTTCTATATCAGCATCATAGACAGCTGAAAGCTTAGATACATCGCCAAGATAAATATAATGGAGATGTATTCCTTGTCCGCCTTTAGAAAGTTCGGCATAAGTTTTTGGAAACTTGCTTGCTGCTCTCATGTTTAAAATATAATCTTTCTCACCTTTTTCGTTTTTAATATCGAAGTCTATTACTATGTGATTTAAAGGAACTTTAACATAGTGGAGTCTACTCGTATCAAGTTCGCTAAGTTTACTTGTAACATTCTTCCAGGCCATTTCTGGAATCTCATCTTCTGAGGCATACTGTGCGAAACAATCGCGGCAGTCTTTATCAAATATCGATGGGATTCCTTCTTTTAGATTAAGCCATGATGTTACCTCTTCATCCTCAACAGGTTTGGTGTATCCGAACTTATCAAACTTGATGCCCTTATAGACATTTACTGACGTCCCTATCCTTGGAATAAAATCTTCAAAGTACTCAAGAAGCTCAACCTTAAAGTTTCTTTTCATGTATGGCCTGCACTTAGCATCCTCGCACCACTTGATATAATCGCTCCAGGCTTTAGCAAGTGACACACCATCGCTTTCTTCCCACTCCCAAAGCATTTCGGAAACAAAGTTATAAATATCATTTGTCTCTGAAATCATCGATGTGGGCTTGTAGTTACCATAATAGTTTTTGCCATACTTTAAATATACTTCAAGACAATGCTTGGCTATCGCGCCTTTTTCAAAATCTATTCGTTCCATAAGCTCTGTGTATTTCGAAAAGGGGAGGAGTCTCCCGCTTGGCGAAATATCAATGAGTCTTCGAATAAGTCCCGACTTGCTATCAGTTATCTTAACAGGATTGTTACTGCCTATAAACATAGTGGTGGTAAACTTCATCTGATACTTTGCAGCAAACTTGACATTCACTATCAAATCATCATGAGAAATTATACTATTTAGTACAGTATTGTTATCGATCCTATCAAGCTTTCCCTCGTGATCAATTGAAACAAGAGGGTTGTCCTTTAATGCCTCCATGTTAAAAGATGAGTTACTATTCCCAAGCTCCTCACTTTTAAAACTTTTCCAGTATCCATCAAATATCGTTTCGATAACGTTTAAGATGGTCGACTTACCAGAACCTGCGGTTCCATAAAACACATAGAATTTTTGAATATCAACGCTATCCCCTGCTATAATACTTCCAATGGCCCACTCAAACTTTCTTCTTTCAGCAGGATCATACAAAGTGTTCACCAGCTCTTCATAGGATTCTATAGATCCATCCTCAAGTGAATAATCGAGCGAAAAGGTAGCGTAGTCCGTCTTCTTAACCTTGTCATTTGCAAATATAACTTTATTATCAAGCTGTTTCCAGTTATCTGGAAGTAGCTTTATATACTTTTGAAACCTATTAGCAACATTACTTCGCTCTGTGCTAAAAAACTTAGGTCTAACTATCGCAAGCTCATTTTCTTTTTGTATCTTATCAACTTGTTCGTATATCATTTCGTCAATAATACGACCGAGCTCACCAATATCAGTATCCCAGTAGTTCTTTTTAGAATTCCAAAAAGCATACATCTTTCCTCCTTTAATCATAAGGTCATGAAAACCATACGTTTTAAAGTCTGGAAAAATATCAATAACTTCCGGTTTTTCGGTTTTACCTTTTTTACTGCTTTGACTAGTTTTAGAAGACGAAGAAATTATTTCAACGAAATCTAACATTACATCACCTCTTTTAGCCTCATTTTCATTTACTATACCTAATCTAACGAATATTCCTAAAAAATATCATGGATTTCAATAAATTGGGTCAAATCACTCTAAAAAACTCAAAAAATCACTAACACGTGAAAAAAAAATTTTTTTTCCTATTCTTTTATAATATATATATTTTTTTTTTATTTTTTTACGTGAAAAGTTGAAAAAAAAATTTATTTTTCACATACCCTCTCAAACCCGCATAAATACTGGGTTTTTTCGATTTTTGCCCGAAAAAAAAATTACAAAATTACAAGTTTTTTACATAAAATTGACCAAAATTGACCATTTTTGACCCAATTTTTACCATTTTTCACTTGAAAATTGACCCAAAAAATCACGAATTTTTCATCAAAATTAACCCAAATTTTGTAATTTTTTGTAATTTTTATGTAAAAAATGTAACTTTTTTAAATTTTTTACAAGTTTTTTACATATTTTTTTACAAGTTTTTTACACATTTTTACCAATTCAACCCAAAAATTAGAAATATCCGTCCACATATCGCATCATTTGCCACCAAATTTCGGTCTTTCTACAGTCCAAATCGCTTGGATTTACCCTAAAAATGTTCCCAAAACCGTCTTTTTCATACTCTCTATACAGGAAAATATGCACTTTTTTAGAGCAAATATCAAAAGAAAAAGCGCTATTTGTCTGCTCTATTAGACCTAAATTGGCTATCATATCGCGAAAAACCCTATTAGGTGAGGCTGTTTTTTCGTCAAAACCGCTTAAAAACTCATCATAACAACGAAGAGAAAGAGCAACAAGCATCTCTAAAACGCTGCAAGGGGTGTCACAAAGCACCTCAGAGACTGGTAAATCAATCTCTCCATACTCATAATCGTACTCATATCTCAGTTGAATACCGTCTTCGGCACGATTTTTGTCCATTTCAATGTTGTATACATACGAAATATCATTCAAAAGCCCCATAAGAAAGCTATAATTATTCCAAAATGTGCCTTTTTTATCATCAACAAGTGATATAAGATACTTTTGATAGTCCCGAAGCACCCCTTGTTTATTACTTCTCGATGCCATCATAATTACTCCTTATCTAAAATATAACTAAAATAACCTCATTTTTGCTTATTTATAGCTCTATATAAGCCACTTTAGAATATAAAACGATAGTTCACCGCCCAATAATCTAAAAACCTGAAAAAGCCCATCATAGAGCCTTACAGAGGTATCTGAGGAGTCTTATTTTAGCTATTTTCTTTAATGACACTCCAAATATCCTCTGGAATCTGTTATTATCTTGTAGTCTTTCTTAAATTCATGGTGTCTTACATAAAGTTC
>Ga0326511_10004714_pt1 | contig 10818 bp, 8 predicted proteins | sample 0_2496_0518_D_FD_203701 | JGI IMG/M metagenome (GOLD analysis project Ga0326511, IMG submission 203701) | Bovine rumen microbial communities from UC Davis, California, United States - 0_2496_0518 | ecosystem: Host-associated > Mammals > Digestive system > Stomach > Rumen | place: USA: California... | reverse complement strand
GAAGAATCGCCAGCTCCAATCAATGCCGCCGCTATCAGAACATTTGAAGCATCCGAGGCATCAATTTTGTTGTCACCATTTAAGTCCCCAATTTCCAACTTTTCCGCTGTATCATCTGGGATAACAGTTACTTTCAATTGTGCAACGTCATAATTCTGATTGATAATAGAAATAATTGCGTTTCCCTCTTTCAAAGCTGTAATCACCCCATTAGAGGATACAACTGCAATTTCTGGATGATTGGAGCTATATGTCAGATTAGACTGATTGGCTTCAATGGTATATTGTTGTCCATTTTTCAATGTAATTTCTGTTTCACTCAATGTCAGAACGGGAATGGCTTCTGTTGTGGTGGTAGTTGTTTCCGTAGTGGTGATTGTGGCTGTTGTGGTGGTAGTAGTTGTTGCAGGAGACTCGGAAACACCACTTTGAGCAAGAAATGTCATGGGATAACGTGTATTTGCAAATTTAATATCTAAATATAGGCGGTTGTCATTATAAATATCATCTACAAAATATAACGAATTGAATGAAATTCCAAGAGCATCCCCTAAAATATTTCTGAGCTTCTCTGTTGCTGCTTGTTGAGTATTGTCGCTCGGAATTTTATCTGAAGGAAAAGCTTCACCATGTTCAATTTGATAGCGTGTTGTATTGACATATAACATGGTCTGTTCATCACCAAAAAATGAAAAAATCTGTGAATCATCCATATACAAATCATAAGTAGCACATGAAATTCCGCCAAGCATATTTCTTCCAAATTCAGAAGTCAGTGGGATTTCACCAGTAATATCAATTATGTTAGTAATCTTATAGAAACTAAGTACATTTTGATTTAACTGCACAATACAATCATCTACTACAGAAATGTCCCCAATTGTCCATCCGCCATATTGAAGAACATCATTATTCACTGTAAAAATTCTATACAAATCTCTGCCCACTAATTTGATACTTCCATTTCGGTAACGGTATACATTCAGCATAAGCCATATACTATCATCCCCATCAGGTTGTTCACAAGTTAAAGCAAGCAACTCCGGCACACCGTCACTCTGGAAATCATAAACCAATGTTCCGACTAAACCGAGACGAGTTTCAATACTGTTGACATTATCAGAATGCAAATCACCCACTCCGCCCCTGATATTGGGAATAATCTGATTATTGACGAACGTATCGTAAATTTGCTGATAATCCACTTGTGAAGGATTAGCAACTGTTGTGGTAGTTGTCCTTGTAGTGGTAGTCGTCGTGGTTGTAGTAGTGGTGGTAGTCACAGCATCTAGTGCCTCAAATGAAAATCCATAATTATTAGCATAAGTTTGCGCTGTAGAGTTAGAATAGCCTTTAATAATTGTCGTATTGGAAATACCTAAAGTTCGTAAATTGCTCGCATTACCATCCTCTCGAATTTCAACATTACGATTCATAATTGTGATTGTTTTCAGAGATTCGCAGTTAGCGAATGCCAAAAAGGAAATTACTTGTACACTTGAAGGGATTGAAACAGAGGTAATATTTGGATTACTCATAAATGCTCCTTGGTCAATGCAAATTACGCTGCTTGGAATCGTAACTTCTCCATAGCAAGTCGAGCCATCAATCAATTCTCCATTCACAACCACAAGAGGGTTGAGTAATTGTTGATTTTTGAGCCATGCAGTGTCACGAAACGCATACCCACCAAATCTTATTGTACTGCTTGGAATCGTGATAGAAGTCAGATTAGTACAACCATCAAAAGCGGCGAAGCCAATTTCCTCTACACCTGTAGCAAGTGAAACCGACTTTAAGTTCGTACAATTGATAAATGCAGTATCTCCAATATTAGTGATGCCACTCTTCACTGTAACAGATGTAATGGAGTTTTTGTAATTATCCCAAGGCGTTACAACACCATTGACATCGTCGTAAAAATTGTACATCTCCCCTGAACCGCTGATAACAAGCAAACCATTTGAATCTAGTGTCCAGTTGATATTTGTACCACAGCTACCAGAAGCAATGAGTGGTGTATAACTACTCAAGGGAGTAAATGGTGTGTCGATATGGTTATGTACAGCACTGTCGTATTGTAATTCTGAGATACTTCTTTTATTGGTAATTGTACCACTATATTTATCATAATTTGTTCCGTAATAGAAATTTGCACCATCCTGAACATATACTTCATAGCTTTGCAATTTTCCTTGACTGACATGATAATACTGCTTGATATTGTACATAGCTCCACCGGAAGCAATTTCCCAAACATCATTTTCCGCACCGATATAGAAACGGTCACGCTCTCCACTCGTCGCCAAATGAACAATATTACCATCGTAATATGTGTAAAGGTCATAGGCTTCTGAGTCATCAATCAAGCCAATTGCCATTTCATCAATGCCGTCTCCATTGACATCAAAGAACAAATAACCTACCTGCGATAACGTTCGCCCGCTTTCGTAAAAACTCCACTGATAGCTAAATTCGTTGTTTGTCAGGGTAATTCCTTGAGATGCCAGATATTCCCTCGTACCATATCCGCCATTGGTTCTAAAAGTGTCTGTGTAGTCTGTCCACCCACAAGCGACGTGCTGATACAGTTTATTCAGCACATCACGATATAAGGCTTCCGAACCAGAAGCCTTTGCACTGATTGGCTCAGCAAGGCTGGTATAGGCTGGTGTTTCCACTTCAATTTCTGCGGAAACAATATTTTGCCCTGTAAAGTTGAGATTCATAACAGGCAAAGCCATTGCCAGCAATAAACTTACAATCTTCTTGAAACTCATAAAATTCCTCCTTTGATACACAAATAAAAGATGTTGCTTTTTTGGTTTTCATATTACTATAAGACATAATTTTTACCATTTACTTATTTTTTGTCAGCATTTGTTTCATCAAAGCAAGGTCAATGACATTCACTTTTCCATCACCATTGAAATCAGCGTTCTGCCAATTAGCAAGCTTTGCATTTGGGTCAGCATGAATCCATTTCTGTAATAACATCAAATCAGCAACCTTGACAGAGCCATCTCCATCAACGTCACCCATCAAGATAGTTCCATCTTCCGTGACAGTAACCTGACAGGTCAAATTTTCTCCACTGGGAAGCATTGCATAAATCGTGGCTGTTCCTTCGCCAATTGCTGTAACATTTGCCAGCCACCAAACTCCCGAATAGCCATCAACTGTTGCCACTTTTGTATCGGAAGAAACCCATGTGACATCCTGATTAGCCACCATCCAGAAATTTGAAATTCCAATTGATGAAGACGTCCCTTTTTTCAATATCAATGAAGTCACATCAAGGCTGAGAACAGGTTCAAATGTTGTGTTTTCCGTTTTCTTAGTAGCTGTCACCTGACAAGTCAAATTTTTTCCATTGTCAAGCATTGCATAAATAATGGTTTTTCCTTCTTCAAGGGCTGTAATAACTGCGCTTGTACCAGTTCCGGAAACTGTCGCAACTTTGGTATCAGAGGAAATCCATGTAACATTTCCAGTGTAGTTTTTGATGTGAAGCGGTGAAGTACTTCCTTTTTCGATTGTCAATGTGGATTTATCAAGCGTTGGAATGATTTCAACAATTGTTTCCTTGCTGACAGTCACCTGACAAGTCAAATTGACATATTCTGATTTGACGGTGATTTCACAGCTTCCCTCTGCGGCAGCAGTCACTAAACCAGATTCATTCACCGTTGCAATACTTTCATCAGATGAAGTATATGTAAAATTCATATCAGTAATGGCTTTTCCGGTTGTTTTGGATACTACAGAAATATTTTCCGTTTTGCCCTCTTCCAAAGAAAGCTCCGATTTTTCAAGCTGAACTTGCTGAACCGTTACAGAACAAACCGCTTTTTCCTCTCCGCAGATTGCATAAATTTGCGCTGTTCCATCTCCAACTGCGGTCACATTTCCGCTATTGTCAACCGTGGCAACATTCGTATCAGAGGAAAGCCAAGTCACATCACCAATTGCCAATGTAATCAAGGTAAGTTTTTCCTGCTGATTAACTTCTGTCAAATAAAGTGTATCCTTATCAAATCTGGTTTCTTTGGCTTCCCAAGTCAATATTGGAAACCTGCCAGATACATAAACAAAATCTTCGCCCAATGTCTTAGCAAATTCTTCTGTTTGCATATTCTTTTCAGATTTCATTGTTCCTGCCCCAACTGCAACGCTGGTATTGCTGTAATAGCAGTTGATACAGTTTGCATCTTTGATATCTGCACTAATTGCACCTGATTTTCCTGATGTATTTGTGACCTTTCCAACATTATAGGCATTTTCAATACTGCCACTACCAGCGTTGCCACAAATACCGCCAGTATTTTCCCATCCTGATATTTCACCAGTATTATAAACAGAACTCAGTTTGGCATACGAAGAAGCGTTTCCAAGAATACCACCAGCATAGTCTCCCAAAACTGTGCCTTCATTTTTGCACTTGGAAACAGCATTGCTAACATAGCCAGCAATACCACCAGCATTGCCCGTTCCAGTAATTTTTCCATAATTGGCGGAATTAAAAACCCAGTCACACGAACCAGCAATACCACCTGCATAATTTGTTCCGATGATTGTCTCATAATTTTCAGATTCAGAAATTGTTCCACCAGAACCAACAATACCACCAGAATAAGGAAATGCATCAGCAGTCCCCTTGTTTTGACAGGTCGAAACTACGCTAAGGTTGTAACCACAAATTCCTCCATAGTAAATACTGCCTTTCAAGTCAGAATCATCTGTATGAATTTCGCCTTGATTGATGCAGGATGAAATATTCTTTTGATTTTTACCACAAATCCCACCAATGTAGTAAGAGCGAGAATTACTAGAAGTGAAATTTTTCAAATTTACAAATGCTTTACTGGAACATCCTGAAATTGTTCCACTATTTTCACCACATATTGTCCCAAGGTAACAAATGGTCATTATTGTAGTATTGACTGCTCCTAAAACATGACATTTTTGAATTGTTCCACTATTTTTACAACATAAAATGCCTCCAGAGTAAAAATTAACCGATTTTTTTTCTGTTTTTATGACGTAAGTTTCAACCTGTTTATATGCGCCATGTGTAGCATCCCAAACCCATTTGTATTCAGGTACCCGGGATGAAACAGAATACTCATAAGTATCAGTAGACTCAATAGAACTAACTGTGCCTTTTTCATCAAACACAATCGAAAGATTCTGAATCGTTCCGCCCTCATTCAGCACCTCAACAAAAGTTGTTTTCATTCCATAAATTGTGTGATTGTTACCGTCCAATGTGCCTGCGAAATTCTTCATGACGGGCAGTTTATTTTCCCCCAAATTGACATCTGTTTCGAGGTAAATTGTTTTCCCCGCCATGGTGAATCCTTGACTTCCAAGCTCCATCAAACCAGCAAACTCTTCCGGTGTTGTTAGGTGAAATTCTGATTCACTTTCATCATACCAAGAATGGTCACTCTTTCCGCTCCATGCAGGAACATCAGAAGGAACTGCTGTTCCCTCTGCATAGGCTGACAGAGGAGCAGACACATCTGCCGGAATTGTCCCCATAACAGGCACTGCACACATTGCAATTGTCATTAAGACTGCAAGCCATTTTTTCATTTTCATATCTTTTCTTCCTTTCTCAAAATAATTCTTTCCTTTCAGATTTTGATAAACAGGTTGCAAGAACTCTTTCATTTCAAGTATGGTGGAAGCTCCCCCAATTGATAGTATTGGTCATGATGCTGGTATAGATGATGTTTTCGAAAAAGTCCACGGCTTTCCAAAACCATTCGTACAATACGGGACTCATGTGGAACCAGCTTTGGAATATTTCCCATACGTCGCACCAAACAAGTCACCGTTCCAAATGCATTGCCACCACCAATATCATTGATGAGGTTATTCCCCACATGAGCCATTTCAATTGGACGCAATTTCGTGAGGTGTCTAAGATAATACAAATTCTGACAGCCTTTAAAAGGTTCAGAGGTTGGTTTTCCTGCATTCATAATATAATCCACTTGTAACTGACTGCTGAAAATATCTGCTCTCATATGGCTTTTATTGTTTGACATCAGCACAAGCATGAAGCCCATTCTTTTCAACATCTGAAATAATCTGATTGTCTCCTCTGGAGGAATCGCCTCTTCCGCCATTGCAATAGTATCATCTACATCAAACGAAATCAACCTAACGCTCGCCCTTGCAAGGCGAGCGTAGTCAATGTGATAAACATTTTTTTGATAAACATCAGGAATATATACACGCAACTGACTATTTGTCATTTGTTCATAATCTAGCATTGTATTCCCCCTATGCATTTATGAGGTTTCAGAATCGCTCAAGGAATCTACTTTTACAGTTTTACCTTTTTGAAGTCTTTCAACAATCTCTTTACCAACCGAAGGAGAAGCTACAACAGTACTGGTATGGTCTTCCGCATTGATTACTTTTTCATATTCCACTTTTGTTTTTTCTCCAGCTTTCAACAAATCCGCTTGTGTAACGGTATCACGTCCAGCAATGGCAACGGTGACGCAAGCATCTTTGACAGAATTCTTGATTTCACGTCCACAGAATTCAAATTTATCAGCCAATTCCTGCAAATCGACATCCTCCGACAATGGAATATGAAGTCCCTCACCCTTCAGATGCTGATACCAGATAGCACGTCTTGCCTCACTGTCAGGCTTTTGAAATTCCACATTGATTAACCTTGACAGAAAAGCCCTGTCATAATTGATAACCAGATTTGTGGCAAAAATGACGATTCCTTTGAATTGTTCCAGACAAATCAGAAGCTGACTTCTCATAGAATTGATTGCCTGTGCTGAACCATCTGTGACATTTGTCAGACGTTTAGAAAGCAAAGAATCGGACTCATCCAGAAATAACACTGCATCATCACGCTCTGCAGCTCGGAAAATCGCTTTCACCATTTTAGGGCCTTCGCCATGAAATTTACTTTCAATATCGGCATAAGTTGCACGGAGAATTTTCTTTCCCAATTTATGGGCGACGGCTTCCGCTGCCATGCTTTTGCCAGTTCCAGCAGGTCCATAAAAATTCAATGCAGAGGATGCATTTGGTATAATAGTGCGAAGTCCCCACTCATCAAAAACTTGGTGTTCCACTTGAATTGTACCAACTGCCTCTTCAATTTTTTGCTTGACGATTTCCGGCAAAATGACCTGCTCAAAAGTATAGCGTGGAGTTTCAGCGTGATAATTTTCTGAAAGTTTATCATAATCAAATTCTTCACTTTTTGTAGATTGCTTTTTCTCGAAAGGTTTTACAGGGTTAAATTTTGGATTTTTCTTTTTATAATTCAATTCGATTTGGTTCAACTTTAATGGCTGAAATACTTGTTCAAGAATCATTCTAACAGTACTCTCAATTGCAGATTCTGTCTTTGGAAATAAGGGCTTATCCATGATGTAGACAGTCAGACCATTTTCATCAGGGAAAAAGGTCACTTTATTTTCCGTAGAATTTCCATAATATTTCTTCAAGTTTTCCACAAGTACATTTTTGACATTCTCTTGCAATGTCTGCTTGGGTTCGGCTGTGATTCCAATGTAAATTGTCATAAAAATTTCATCTCCTAGCAGGACAATTATTGTGTAATGACTGTATAGCCTTCTTTTCCTCTGAGCGTGCGGACATTTTCATCTTCGTCAAAAATAGCTTCCCATGTGCCGACGATGTTATTTTCGTCAACATCAACCATCATCAGCTGAAAGCCTTCTTGTTCAATCCTCTGAACGGTCTGAATAGTTTCTTCCAATTCATTTAATTTGTGAACATTGCCGGTGCTTTTCGCCACTGCAAGCATTTGAAGGGCAACATTTTTGACCTCTCCAATGCTACTCAAAAGCACCTGTCCATTTTTCTTGTTCTGAAGCTTACTTTTGACTTTTTGTTTCAGCCACCCCAATGTCGCCTTAATTCTGTTTTTGATAACGGCGGAATATCCAATTCTATCAGGAGATTTTTTTAATATTGGTGACAATACTCTCCATATCCATTTACGTTGTTCACCATCTGTTTCATGTTTTGGATTTGCTTCTGGTTCGTGATTTTTCCCATCTTCTGGGGCATTTTCAGGCTCAACATTCATTTCATTATATTCAGGCATAATTTTTCTCCCTTACACAGCAATTATTGCTCAATAACTGTATATCCCTCTCTGCCTTTGAGATTGCGAACATCTTGGTCTTCATCACGAACTGATTCCCATGTACCAACATTTCCATAGGCATCAATATCGACCATCATAGATTTATTTCCTTCCTGTTCAACTTTTTGGATTGACTGAACAGTCTCTTCCAAATCTGCCAGTTTATGAACATTTCCTGTACGTCTTGCCTCTGCAAGCATTTGAAGTGCAACGTTTTTGACTTCTCCAGTATTTGATATGAGAACCTGTCCATTTTTCTTGTTGTAAAGCTTTGCTTTGATTTTCTGTTTCAACCAGCTGATTGTTGCCTTAATCCAGTTTTTGATAATATCAAAATACTTGATGACAATTTCAAGAACTTTTCCCAAAATACCTTTTCCAAAAATACCGATAATACTTCCAAGACCCATGATTAAAATTCCTCCTCAATTAAAGTTCAACAATCGTCTTATTTTCGCCATTCAAAAAGCTAATCAGACCTTCATCAATTGTTTCACCCAAGAATATTGTGCTGACTGCATTTTTCTGATTCAATTTCAGCGGATTACTTTCAGCATCCAGAAGAATCAACGTAACTGCAATGCCCTCTTCTTTGGTTTGGGGATTTGTCTTAGCTTCTGTGCAAACATAACAAGTTGCTGCTGAAGAATATTTTACTTTCATTTCCTTCATCCATGCAACACACTGTTTCAAGGTGACTTCTTTTTCAAATTTCTGTTTGAACAATTCAAACTGTGTCTGTGCAATAATTTCAGCGATGGAATCGCCAGCTCCTCTAGCACCTCTTAAAAATCTTCCATTTAGGTTTGGCATAAATACTCCTTCTTTCTTCAAATCATATTAAAGGTCAGATAATTTTCTTCTTCTTTCAGGCGGGACATTCCCCGCCATTCTCCGAGCAAGCTCATCTTCAGGTTTGAAATGATTTCCAACTTGAATATCTGATGAAATACCATTGCCAGAAAATTCATAGCTTTTGCCCGACTTTACTCCTGTTACCAATACTTTGTTCTGATTTCTGTCAAACTTTTTCACTACAAATTGGTCTTCATTTGGTGCAACTTTGCGAAGTTCAACTGAAATCGTGTACTTCGACACTTTACCACCAAGGGCAATCGTACGAACAACATTCACCGCACCAGTAAGTGCTGCCACTCCTGCGGCAACCCCAAGCAACAAATGTACCATAAGCACCTCTCCTTTCTTAACTTTCGATTGTAATTTTTCTGAAATATGGATATAATAATAGCAAGGCACTCTTGCCGTAAAAGACGGCATTTTATGACAAGCCTATGATTTTCCCCTGAATTCAGGGAATTACTGGAATTTGCTGACGGAAATTTTGACGGCAAATTTACTTTTTAAGCAACCAATTGAAGCAGGTTCATGCACTCCTTTTTCCGCTCTATTGATGAATGAACATACAATTTCAATGTGGTTTCGACAGATGAATGTCCCAAAATTTCGGACAATGTTTTCACATCAAATCCCATTTGAATGCAATTGGTAGCGAACATATGACGCAAGCTGTGATAATGGATTGACGGCAAACCTGCTTTTTTGAGGATGCTCTTAAAACGTCTCTGCATGGTTCTTGGTTCAATGGGATGATTTGAGCTAGACAAAATATAATTATCATCGTGATTTCTGAAATTTTCAAGCAATTGCAATAAAAATTCCGGAATGGGTATGCATCGGCAGGAGCTGTTTGTTTTAGGAGTATCAATTGAAATGATTGTACCATTTTCTGTTGAAATGCGCTGAACTGTCTGCCTCACGGTCAAAATGCTTTTCGTAAAATCAATATCAGAACATTTCAGTCCACAAACTTCCCCGACACGAAGTCCCATATACAAGCTTATCAAAATTCCAATTGAAGTATTATCTTGATACCGTAATAAATAATGAGTAAGCTGTTTTTGCTGATATTTCGTGAATAATTGCATTTCCTTTTTCTCTGGTTTTGGTAGAATGACATCTGCAATCGGGTTTTTGAATCCATGCACACGGCTGACATATTTTGTCATTGTCTTGAACACAATCACAATGTCAGATACATATTTTGCGGACAGACCAGAATCTAGCTTTTTCTGCATGAAACTATGCAAATGCTTTGCAGTTAAATTTTCATAGCGTAAACCGCCAAATTCGGGCAAAATATGTTTATCTGCCTTCATTCGATAATTCGCATAGGTGGAAGCCTTCACACGCAATTTCACGGAACAGAGCCATTCTTCAAAAAGTTCTTTCACCGTCAATTTACCGGATGACTGAAACTGTTGTTTGTCAGCTTTCAATTTCAATAATTTTTCTTTGACCTCCTGATATGATTTTGCATAGACAGAACGATATTTTGCTTTTCCGTTTGGTAAATATCCGGCTAAATATCGTCCTTCATAGCGACCATCTTTGCGCTTATAAATATTTTCTCCTCTTCGAGCCATGAAATCCCCTCCCTGACAGACCAGAAAACTGACGGTGCAATCACTTTGAATAAGTCTCAAAATGAATAAATAGCCAAATAAATATTTGTGCAAAATGATGATTTTTAGCTAAAACATCAAATTTGACTTGCATAACACGTCGAATTATGGTAGAATATATACAGATTTGTGAATGTCGCAAAATGCCGTCTTTTATGGCAAAAATGAACCTGT
>Ga0326511_10004713_pt1 | contig 10818 bp, 7 predicted proteins | sample 0_2496_0518_D_FD_203701 | JGI IMG/M metagenome (GOLD analysis project Ga0326511, IMG submission 203701) | Bovine rumen microbial communities from UC Davis, California, United States - 0_2496_0518 | ecosystem: Host-associated > Mammals > Digestive system > Stomach > Rumen | place: USA: California... | reverse complement strand
GTGCCGTCGCGGCCTTCCAGAGCGACTTCTTTCTTGGTATCAACAGCGTCAGCCCAGTCAGCGGGAACTTCGACCTTCTGATAGGCCGTTGCACCGGCGTCGATAGCCTTGTGGTTCATATCGACGACGTCCTGGCCCTTCTTCAGGTAGGACTTGGTTGCTGCGTCTTTCATGTACTTCAGTGCATCAGCTTCCGGCAGAACTTTTGCCAGGGAGAAGAATGCGGACTGAAGGATGGTGTTGGTTCTCTTGCCCATGCCGATCTCGATTGCCAGATCGATAGCATTGATGGTGTAGAGATTGATGTTGTTCTTTGCAATGTAGCGCTTGGAGGCTGCATCCAGATGCTCGGACAGCTCATCCAGGCTCCACTGGCAGTTGATCAGGAAGGTTCCGCCGGGCTTTACATCACGAACGATGGGGAATCCCTTGGTGATGTATGCCGGAACATGGCATGCCACGAAGTCTGCCTTGGTTACATAGTACGGGCTCTTGATCGGGTTGTCGCCGAAGCGCAGATGGCTGACGGTAACGCCGCCGGTCTTCTTGGAGTCGTACTGGAAGTAAGCCTGAACATACTTGTCGGTGTGGTCGCCGATGATCTTGATGGAGTTCTTGTTTGCGCCAACAGTGCCGTCGCCGCCGAGACCCCAGAATTTGCACTCGATGGTGCCGGGTGCTGCAGTGCTGGGTGCTGCTTCCTCTTCCAGAGACAGTCCCGTCACGTCGTCCACGATACCTACGGTGAAGATCTTCTTGGGCTCTGCTTTCTTGAGCTCGTTGTAAACTGCAAACACGCTGGCAGGAGGAGTATCCTTGCTGCCCAGACCGTAACGGCCGCCGATGACGGTGACGTCATTCTTGCCGGCGTTTGCCAGAGCGGTAACAACATCCAGATACAGAGGCTCGCCCTGTGCGCCGGGCTCTTTGGTGCGGTCCATAACTGCAATCTTCTTGGCAGTTTCCGGAATGGCCTCAATGAGCTTGTCAGCACGGAACGGACGATACAGACGGACCTTGACGATACCGACTTTTTCACCCTGTGCATTCAGGTAATCGATAACTTCTTCTGCAACGTCGCAGAGGGAGCCCATGGTGATGATCACGCGGTCAGCATCGGGTGCGCCGTAGTAGTTGAACAGTTTGTAGTCAGTGCCGAGTTTGGCATTGATCTGGTTCATGTAATCCTCAACGATCTCGGGGATTGCATCGTAGTACTTGTTGGAAGCTTCACGGTTCTGGAAGAAAATGTCGCCATTCTCGTGAGAACCGCGCATGGTGGGATGGTTGGAGTTCAGTGCGCGAGCGCGGAACTCATTGACTGCATCCATATCGACCATGTCAGCCAGATCCTTGTAATCCCAGACAGCAACCTTCTGGATCTCGTGAGAAGTACGGAATCCGTCGAAGAAGTTGATGAACGGAACTCTGCCTTTGATTGCTGCAAGGTGAGCAACCGGAGCCAGATCCATGATTTCCTGAACGCTGGTCTCGCAGAGCATTGCGAAACCGGTCTGACGGCATGCCATAACGTCGGACTGATCGCCGAAGATGGACAGAGTGTGGCTTGCCAGGGCACGAGCGGAAACGTGGAACACGCCGGGGAGCAGCTCGCCTGCGATTTTGTACATGTTCGGGATCATCAGCAGAAGTCCCTGAGATGCAGTGTAAGTGGTAGTCAGTGCACCAGCGTTCAGAGAACCGTGAACTGCACCGGCTGCACCGGATTCCGCCTGCATTTCCTGAACCTTTACTTTAGAACCGAAAATGTTCTCTCTTCCCTGTGCAGACCACTGATCAACGTAGTCTGCCATCGGGCTGGACGGGGTAATCGGGTAAATTGCCGCGACTTCCGTAAATGCGTAAGACACATGGGCAGCAGCAGTGTTGCCGTCCATGGATTTGAATTGTCTTTCCATTGCGTCATCTCCCATAAAAAATTTTTGCTTTATAACTGTGCTCAAAATATGCACACTTTTGTAACCTTATTCTAACACACAAGACTTTAAATGCAACGGAAATAACCGCAGAAAAACAGCTTTTGGCTATTTTATTAACAATATTTTGAGTCTTTTGTGCTAATTGCACTTTACCAAGTTGAATTTTTACTTTAAATCGCTAAAATTATATTGGACTGAGACGAATTTTCGCCTCAGTCCAATAATTTCATACGTTAAATCGAAACAATGTAACGTCCCCGTCCTTCATGACATATTCCTTGCCCTCGGAACGGATCAGACCCTTCTCTCTGGCAGCCGCCATGCTGCCGCAGTTTTTCAGATCTTCAAAGGCAACGATCTCGGCCCGGATAAATCCCCGTTCGAAATCGGAATGGATTTTTCCGGCTGCCTGCGGTGCCTTGGTCCCGTTTTTGATGGTCCATGCACGGCATTCATCTTCGCCGCAGGTCAGGAAAGAGATCAGCCCCAGCAGTGTGTAGGAGCACTGGATCATGCGGTCCAGACCGGATTGCTCCAGTCCCAGATCTTCCAGAAACATCTGCCGGTCTTCCGGATCCATGGCGGCAAGTTCCGCCTCGGTGCGTGCGCTGATGGGAAGGACCTGAGCGCCTTCCGCTTCCGCGATCCCCTTCAGGACCTGATAATAGGCATTCCCCTCCAGATCCGTGATCCCGCCTTCGTCCAGGTTCGCCGCATAGATGATGGGCTTTGTGGTAAGCAGGTCACAGGTCTTCAGGAATGCGGCATCATCTTCACTGCATTCGAACGTGCGGGCGGATTTTCCTTCGTCCAGATGTTCCTTCAGTGCGTGAAACAGTTCCGCTTCATGACGGGCCTTCTTGTCTCCGCTCTTCCCGGCTTTTTCCGCCTTTTCGATGCGTCGTCCCACCAGTTCCATATCGGACATGATGAGCTCCAGATCGATGGTCTCCACATCCCGTTTGGGATCCGTGGAACCTTCCACGTGGATCACGTTCTCATCGTCGAAGCAGCGGACCACATGAACGATGGCATCCGTTGCCCGGATATTATCCAGGAATTTGTTTCCCAGACCTTCTCCCTTGGATGCGCCTTTCACCAGTCCGGCAATGTCCACAAACTCGATGACGGCGTGTGTTTTCTTCTTCGGATGGTACATGTCTGCCAGATAATCCAGTCTTGCATCCGGTACCGTCACCATGCCCACGTTGGGCTCGATGGTACAGAAAGGATAGTTTGCCGCTTCTGCACCGGCGTTGGTGATCGCATTGAATAAAGTGGATTTTCCTACATTGGGAAGTCCCACGATGCCTAGTTTCATAATGTTTCACCGAAACGGATCATCATTTCCGTGTTCGGTTTCTCCTTCCTCGATATGATAAATATTACCGTTCATTTTCAGTGCGATTGAAATTATAGCGAATTACGGTCACTTTCTCAACTGTTGTTTTATCCGCGATTCTGCGGGATCATCTCCCCGGGAAGAACCGGTACACGGTTTCCTCAAGGAAGCGGTCTCCGGGAGAGAGGACCGTGCTGGGAAAGTCCGGAAAGTGCGGACTGTCCGGATAATGCTGGGTCTCAAGACAGAATCCTCCGTGCCGGGGATACCGGGCGCCCTTTTTCCCGAACCGAGCGGCATCTTCATGGATGTAGTTGCCGGTATAGAACTGCACTCCCGGCTGAGTCGTCCAGCACTCCATGGCGATCCCGCTGACTTCTCCCCGTGCGCGGGCAGCGAACCGGAGCTCATGCGTCGGCCCGTTTACAATGTAATTATGGTCATATCCGCCTGCCATGCGGAGGACATTATCGGAATTCATCAGGCCCTTGCCGATGAGTTTTTCCTGACGGAAATCCATCAGAGTCCCTTCCACCGGCAGGATCCGGCCTGTGGGAAGCAGTTCCGGATCCGCTTCCGTATAGAAGTCCGAATCGATCCGAAGCCGGTGTCCCAGGACGATCCCGAAGCCGTTCAGATTGAAATAACTGTGATTGGTCAGATTGAGGACCGTCTCATGATCCGTTTCTGCGTTGTATTCGATATGAAGCCCGTTCTCCTCATCCAGCCGGTATTTCACCGTCACCGTAAGAGTTCCGGGAAGGCCGTCTTCCCCGTCAGGGCTCCGATAGGTCAGCTCCACGGCATCGTCCCTCACCGTCCCGGAGAACACACGGTGGGAGAAGCATCCGTGAAGATGATGGCTTCCGTTATTCTTTTCCATCTGGTAGCGCTTTCCGGAGAGAGTGACCTCCCCGTTTCGGATGCGGTTTGCATAGCGGCCTACCACTGCTCCGAAGACACAAGTTCCTTTTTCGTAGTCCGAAAGCCGGTCATAGCCCAGAACGACATCCACGGTCCTCCCGTTTCCAGAAGGGACGCAGATGGACCGGACAGTGCTTCCGTATTCCAGAACATCCACGGTCATACCGTTGGAGTTTCCCATATGGAAACAGGCGACCTCTTCACCCTGCAGTGTCCGGCCATACGGCTCCCTCGTAATGGTGATCATATCGTCTTCTCCTCTTTCTTCCGCAAAAACGGGCGGCCTTCCGGCCGCCCATTGTTTCTTATTCTTCGTCCGATTCCGGTTTCTCCTCCGCAGGAGTCTCCGGAACATCTTCCGCCGGAGCCGCCGGTTCTTCCGGTTTCGTCTCTTCCGGTTCCGCCGATCTCTCAGCGGGTTTCGGTTCTTCCGCCGGTTCCGATTCCTCCGGACTGGTTTCCGGCTCACTGCCGAAATCCATGGAGATGTGCCTTGCAGGCGGTTCAATGGTATGATCTCTTACCGGTTCGGGTTCCTTTACCGGCATGAACTCGCCATGCTCAAAGTAGTAGTCGAACTCATCTCTCTCCATGGTCTCATGGACAAGGAGATACTCCGCGATATCCGTCAGTTCCTTGCGGTGTTCCGTCAGGATCTTTTCGCAGTCCGCCGTGGCCTGATCGAAGATCTTCTTCACTTCCTCATCGATAGCGGCTGCCGTCTCTTCGGAATAGCTCTTGGTGGTACCAAAATCACGTCCGATAAAGATGGAGTGATCGGAACTGTCATACAGGATGGGTCCGAGGCGCTCGGACATACCATAACGCATGACCATGTTCCTCGCCGTAGACGTGGCCTGCTGGATGTCTCCGGAAGCGCCGGTGGAAATATCATCCAGGAACAGTTTTTCCGCGATCCGTCCGCCCAGTGACATGACGATGCTCTCATACATCTCGCTGCGGGACTGGAAGTTCTCCAGATCCTCATCCGGGCGGTACAGCGTGAATCCGCCGGCAGGACCGCGGGGAATGATCGTAATATAATGCACCGGATCCACATGCTCCAGGAACCGGCTCACGACCGCATGACCGGATTCGTGATAAGCCGTCAGCCTGCGGGCACGTTCGGACATCTTCTTGCTCTTCTTTTCCGGACCCATGGCCACTTTCAGGATCGCCTCATCGATATCTTCCTGCATGATGAAACGATGGTTGCGGCGCACCGCCATGATGGCCGCCTCGTTCAGCAGGTTTTCCAGATCCGCGCCGGAGAATCCCGGTGTACCTTTGGCGATGCTGTTGAGATCCACGTCGTCTCCCAGCTGTTTGCCGCGGGAATGGACCTTCAGGATCGCTTCTCTGCCGCGAATATCGGGCAGTCCCACATAGACCTGACGGTCAAAACGACCCGGGCGCAGCAGTGCGTTATCCAGAATATCCGCACGGTTCGTTGCCGCCATCACGATGACGCCTTCGTTGTTGCCGAAACCGTCCATTTCCACCAGCAGCTGGTTGAGGGTCTGCTCTCTTTCGTCATGGCCGCCGCCGAGACCGGAGCCTCGCTGGCGTCCCACGGCATCGATCTCATCGATAAAGATGATGGCGGGAGCAACTTTCTTGGCCTGTTCAAACAGGTCGCGGACACGGCCGGCACCAACGCCGACATACAGCTCTACAAAGTCCGAGCCGGAGATGGAGAGGAACTGAACTCCTGCCTCTCCTGCCACTGCCTTGGCGATCAGAGTCTTACCGGTTCCCGGAGGGCCTACCAGAAGGACGCCTTTGGGGATCCTGGCTCCCATTGCCGTGTATGCTCTGGGATTCTTCAGGAATCCGACGATCTCCTGGAGTTCTTCTTTCTCTTCGTCACAGCCTGCCACATCGGCAAAAGTCTTCTGATCCTTCTCCTCGCTGCCCATACGGGTACGTGCACGGGAGAATTTGGCAACGCCGCCGGCGCCACCGCCGGCACGGTTCATCATGACGTACCAGAGGACCATGAACACGCCCATAACCAGCAGGTACGGAAGGAAGCTGAGCCACCACGGCGCCTGCCAGCCCTGATCATAATCATAGCTCTTCAGGATGCCGGCATCATACTGCTGCTGAACGATCTCATGAAAATCTTCATAGAATACGGCAAAGCTGTACAGCTTATAGGTCAGCTGCTCCTGGCCGTCTTTGTTGGTCGTGATCTGAGGACTGTTGGATTCCACCGATTCGCTGGCATCCGTCTTCAGGGTCAGCACCAGATTCTCTCCTTCTACATAGAAAGACTCCACCTGCTCATTGGCAAACAGCTGATATATATCCGAATAGGTGTATTCCTTTCCCTCCGAAGTTGTCTTCGTCATGGAGAAGATCGTTGCAATAAGGATCACGATAATCAGGATATAGAAGCCTATGTCTCTCGCTCTGTTAGGCTGCTTTTTCAATCTACCACTTCCTTCGTCCGGTTATGTTTCACCGGTGAGTTTCAATATCATTTCAGGAATAGACTTCCGGTTTCAGAATGCCCACATACGGAAGATTCCTGTATTTCTCATCATAGTCCAGGCCGTATCCCACAACGAATGCGTCCGGCACTTCAAAAGCAAAGTAATCCGCATGGATGTCTGCCTTGCGGCGGGCCGGTTTGTCCATCAGAGTGGCGATGCGGATGGAAGCAGGCTCACGCACCTGCAGATACTGTTTCAGATAATGCAGCGTCACGCCGGAGTCCAGGATATCTTCCACGAAGATCACATGCTTTCCGCCGATATCCTCCCGCAGATCCTTGGTGATCTCTACTGCACCGGAGGATGTGGTGCCGCTGCCGTAGGAAGAAACGGCCATGAAGTCCATGCAGCATGGCACGGTCACGTGACGCATCAGGTCTGCCATAAATACGAAGCAGCCCTTCAGCACGCCGATAAACACGATGTCCTCTTTGGTATCGGCATAGTCTTCCGAGATCTTTCTTCCGATCTCCGCCACTTTCTCTTCCAGTTCTTCTTTTGTGATCAGGATCCGTTCAATATCCTGTTCCATTGGTCTGTTCATTGGGTCTCTCCTGTGTCGCTGCTGTTCCGGCGAATGGTGATCTTCAGGGCCCGGTCTCCGGGATGCGCTTCCGCCCATTCCGATACGCCGAATCCTTCCACTGCCAGAACCTGCTTTTCATCGCGGATCACGATCACCTGTTCCCTCTGGAACTGAGTCATGCCCGCTTCCTCAAATAATGCTTTCAGTTTCTTGGTGCACTGCCGGGCTTTCAGCCTCAGGCGGTCACCGTCCTTTCGGGAAGAACATATCAGCTTCCCGTTTATATTGTCATATTTCAGATAAAAAATACTGAACGAACTATGAATTTCTTCCGGCATGGTCATCGTTTCCACGGTGATCATGCAGTCTCTGGAAGGGAGCTCCGTAATCCCCTCTGCCAGGGGAACGTCCGGATGATCCGCCGCCTCGCAGGTCTTTCGATACAGCTTTCCCTGCTCCAGTATCAGCTGAAAACCGGGGACTTCGAGGATGCGCCGTTCCGTGGTACCGGTATGCTCCAGGATCCTGCTCACGCTCCGGTAATCCAGCGGGCTTCCGATCCATTGCCGCAGCACGCGGCCGGCCAGTGCCTCGTGGACTCCCTCCAGACGGTTCAGCTGCAGCGCTCCGCCGGTATCGGTGATCCGCGCGAGAAGTTCTCCCGCCTGGGATTCCAGATAATCGTCATCACTGCGGAGAAGCCGGGCGCAGTTGCCCGCATTTTCCACCGCAGAGGAGTTGATCCCTTTCAAGACCGGCAGCACGTGATGCCGGATACGGTTTCGGGCAAAATCGTCCTCCTCATTGGTATGATCTTCCACATACGGAATGCCGTGTTCGCTGGCATAGTCGAGGATCTCGCTGCGGGTGACATCCAGCATCGGGCGAAGGATCACGCCTCTTTGGGGAGGGATGCCGCACAGACCGTGAAGTCCGCTTCCGCGGCACAGATTCAACAGCTGGGTCTCCAGCTGATCATCGGCATTGTGCGCCGTGACGATCCAGTCGCATTTCAGATCTTTCCGGGCCTGTTCCAGAAAGGCATATCGCATTTCTCTGGCCGCCTCTTCCGTACCCATATGATCCGCTTTCGCTTTCTGCCGGACTTCGCCGAATCCGATCTTCAGCGGAATCTCCCGTTCCTGACACCAGTCCCGGACAAAGGTCCGGTCCCGGGCAGATTCCAGGCCTCTCAGCTGATGATCGAAATGAGCGGCACAGACCCGGATCCCCCATTCGTCCCGGTGTTCCCACAGGCAATGCAGAAGCACCATGGAATCCACTCCGCCGGACACGGCACAGAGGATGCTGTCACCGGAAGGGATCTCTTTTCGGATTTCCTCTACGCGGCTGCTCATATCTCTTCGTGAGTGGTGTCCAGATTGGCAAAACAGGTGTACTCCGGCAGCCAGCTCAGCCGGATCGATCCGGTCTCGCCCTTGCGGTTCTTCAGGATAATGGCTTCCGCTTCGTTGGGATTCTCCGCATCCTGATTGTAATATGCCTCCCGGTACAGACCGATGACTACATCGGCATCCTGCTCGATGGATCCCGACTCGCGGAGATCCGACAGCTGCGGCCGTTTATCCGAGCGGGACTCATTGGCACGGGAGAGCTGTGACAGGCATACCACCGGCACATTCAGTTCCTTGGCCATGATCTTCAGCATACGGCTCATATCCGAAACGGCCTGAGTCCGGCTCTCGCCGGAATAGTGGTGTCCGCTTCCGGAGGACTGCATCAGCTGCAGATAATCGATGACCACCAGCCCTAGGTTGTCCACGCGACGGCACTGCGCATTCATGTCTGCGACGGACAGGGTCGGATTGTCGTCGATACGGATGTCCGTACGGCTCAGCGTGGAAGCTGCCAGTCCAAGACGGCTCCACTCCTGTTCGTTCAGGTCACCGGTAAGCAGCTTCTTGGAATCCACCATTCCCTCAAAGGAAAGGAAGCGGTTTACGATCTGCTCCCTGCTCATTTCCAGAGAGAATACCGCAATGGTCTTTCCGGAGGTCTTGGCGGCATTGAGTGCAACATTCAGTGCCATGGATGTTTTTCCCATGGCAGGCCGAGCAGCCAGGATCACCAGTTCACCGGGGTTGAGTCCCAGCGTACTCCGGTCGATATCGGCAAATCCGGTGGACAGACCGGGAAGTTTCTTCTCCCCGTCCCCCATTTTGCTCATTTCTTCATAGACTTCGCTGATGATGGTGCTGATGGGGATCAGTCCGTTGATGTTTCTTCCCTGGCGCAGGGCATAGATCATCTGTTCCGCGGATTCCAGCATGTTTTCCGCTTCTCCGGATCCTTCATACACCAGCTCATTGATCTTTTCCGCCGTCTGCACCAGATTGCGCATCAGTGCCCGGTCCTTCACAATGGCACAGTACTCCATGACGTTGGCGGAGGTGGGGGTGACCCGCATCAGTTCCGCCATGTACTGCTCCATATTGTTCCGGTATTTTCCCCGGCTCTTCATCTGATCCAGCACGGTAATGGGATCCACCTTCATGTTGTAGGAAAACATGTAATGAATGGTCTCATAGATATCCCGATTCTGAGTGCTGTAGAAATCCGCACTGCTGACCTTTTCCACTACGTCCGAGATGCACAGGTCGTCGATCAGCATGGAACCAATTACCGCCTGTTCTGCGGCATCATCGTGGGGCAGCTGCCGGTTGAGGATCTCATCCACTGGTGGTCCCCCCTTTCATAATCAGAGTATAGTTTAACCTTCTACGACGGTGAGGTTGACATTTCCCGAGATCTCGTACCCGAGTTTGGCACGGACCTGATAGGAACCATAAGCCTTGATGGGATCGCCCTGAACGATCTTGTTCTTCTCGATCTCGATACCGGCCTGTTCCTTCAGTGCTTCGCTGATCTCCTGGCTGGTGACGGCACCGAACAGTTTTCCGTTCTGGCCGGCCTTCGCCTTGATGATCAGGTTCACAGATTCCAGTTTCTTTGCCGTCTCCTGTGCTTCCGCACGTTCTGCGGCGATCTGTGCCTGACGTGCTTTCTCTTTCAGCCGGGCGGTGTTGATATTGTCCGCCGTGGCTTCCGAAGCCAGTTTGCGGGGCAGCAGGTAATTTCTGGCGTATCCGTCGGAAACTTCCTTCAGTTCACCTTTCTTTCCCTGGCCCTTGACGTCCTGATTGAAAATAACTTTCATGTCGTTAACTCCTATATTAAAACTCTATTTAACTCGCTAAGTATTCATCGATGGCCTGATGGATCTTATCCAGTGCCTGTTCGATAGACACGCCCTCCATCTGGCAGGCTGCGGCATTGCGGTTGCCGCCTCCGCCCAGGCTCTCCATGATCAGCTGGACATTCAGATCCCCGATGGAACGGGCGGAAACATATACTCCCGCTTCGTTGGGGTATGCCACGATGGATGCACTGACCCCGGAAACGTTCAGCAGTTCATCCGCTGCCTGCGCCGCCACGACCCGCTCCTGCGGCACCTTCGGTGCTGCGATGGCCACATCGCGGTACATATGCGCCGACTGCAGGATCCGGTATTTCTTCACCGTATGAGGAAGATCCGTCTGCATGAGGATCTTCACTTCCGTAGGATCT
>Ga0326511_10004712_pt1 | contig 10822 bp, 10 predicted proteins | sample 0_2496_0518_D_FD_203701 | JGI IMG/M metagenome (GOLD analysis project Ga0326511, IMG submission 203701) | Bovine rumen microbial communities from UC Davis, California, United States - 0_2496_0518 | ecosystem: Host-associated > Mammals > Digestive system > Stomach > Rumen | place: USA... | reverse complement strand
GTCGCTCAGGTCGCCCGTGGTGCTCCATGCGTCCGTGCCGACAGTGGCGCTCACGCCGTCCGTGGTTGCCGCGTCGGTGTACGCCACGAGCTTCTCAATCTCGACATGCCCACTCGCGTCCACCGTCAGCACGTCCTGCGTGCCGTCCGGCAGGCTGCACAGCTCCTCGCCCTTCAGGTCGATGTGGCTCACCGATTCGCGGTAGGGTTCGTATTCGGTGGCTTCGGTGCCGAGTTCTACCTGGACGTTCTTTATGTCGATGGCTCCTGCTTTCACGTATCCGAAACGCATGCCGACTGCCAGCTTCTCGGACGTGACGGTGAACTCCCAATGTGACCATTGACCGCGCTCGCGGGCATATTGGATTGCGGAATCAGTGCCATCGGAATACTTGATTGAAACAGTAGGGCCGTTCGAAGTCGAATCCGCTCGTCCATCCGAAAACATATAGTCGAACGAAATCGTTACCGCTCCAGTCGTTGGTGCAATCGGTAAGACACCTGCGGCGTACAGGTTTTGAATAGTGCCTGAGTAAACACCGTCGCTTTCAGTCCAACTTGACGCTCGCAACAGATTCGAACTATCGAAAATGTTCTTTCCCGTACATATAACTGCCACAGAGCCATAAGGTACGTATGGCGAATAAACATCACCCTCCACTAGCATCGGACGAGCATATTCGAGAACGTGTTCATATTCATTTTGATTCATGTAGACATTCAAATACAGAAGACCATCTGCCTTTGTCGTGACGGTACCGTTCTTAATACCCGCACCTTTATGCGAGATACTCTTCCAATCGTTATTCGTGGGGCTGGTAGAGATAAGTGCATACCCGCCGTTGTTCGGGTTTCCGCCGACCTTATACGTCGTACTAATCGTATATTTGGTGTTCGGCTTCAACGGAATGGATATGTTCCTGTATCCGCTCGTCTGTGTTGCAGAGCTAACCTCTTCCCACGATGGCATGCGAAGCAGATTCCTCCCCCGCACGGCCTTAATCGGCACAGGGGCATCCGGTGTCGGCGTGCCATCCTGCGAGCATTCGCCATACGCGGTGAGCGTCAGCAGCGGGAGTTCCGCCGCGTCCTCGGTGGGAAGCTCGCGCAGACCCGATGCGGAGTCGGTCTGCTTGGCCTCGCTTTTAGTAGCGTAGGTCTCGGAGACGGTCTGCCGGAAGTTCGCGATCTCCGTGTTCAGGTTCGTCCCCGAGATGCGGATGGAGTCGGGGATGCCGTCGTTGTCGCTGTCGTAGTACTCCACGTATGCCGTGTCGTTGCCGATGCGCTGCGGGCGCGTGCTTGAAAAGTCGATGCTCTCGCCGAACTTCGTCACGAGGACGCTCTGCGCGTCGTACACATATGTGCCGTCGTTGGCTATCACCAGGAAGTAGCCGGACCCGGTTGGAACCACGTGCAGGCCAGCGGGAACCGTCCCGCCGTGGCCGTCGCTGTATGCGTCCATCATGGCGACATGGACTTGCAGCTCGTCCACGTCCGTCTCGAGCTGGTCTACCACGCCCTGAACCGTCGCTAGCGCCGTGACAGCGCCGTTCGCGGTCGTGGTGGCGTCGGTCGCCGCCTGCTTCGCCGTGGCTGCGTCCTGGGCGGCAGATGCCGCGTCGGCTTGGGCTTGCGTCGCCGCTGCTTTAGCATCCGCAGCGTCGCTCACGGCTCCCTGGGCCGCGCTCTTCGCGGTGGCGGCATCGGCTTTAGCCGCCGTCGCGTCGGCCTGGGCGCTCGCCGCCGCGATTCCAGCCGCGTCAGCCGCCTCGGCGGCAGCATCGGCCTTGTCGATTGCCACGAGCGCCTGGGCATCGTCGGTCGTTGGTGCCGTGATGTTGGCGAACACGACGATTTTGTGGTTGACCACGTGGGCTAGCACGCGGTCGCCGTGGTGAACGCCCACCATGCAGGTGCACGGCGCGTAATCCTCGCCGCCGTCGAGCATGACGGTCGGCGTGCCATGCGCGTCGAGCGCGATGGTGCCGTACTGGTCGCGGCTCGCCCTGGGCGCTTCCGGTGCCGCCTGCGCGCCCGTGAGCGCATTCGCCAGGTCGTTGAGGTTAATCGCCATCGTGCAGCGCCTCCTTGTATTCGATGTCGGTGTCAACCACTCCCCGCGTGGTCAGCTTCATCGATTGCCCGACGATGAGCGCGTCCACGCGGTAGCCCATGCGCGTGTAGTCCAGCCGCACGCACGCTCCGACTCTTGCCTGTGGCACGAACGCGTGCGAGAACGACGCGCTGTGCGTCGCGGTCGCCTGCTCCGCCATGAGCTTGTCGGCGTACGCGTCGATTTTGGCCTGCGTCACGGGCGCGTCGATTTCGGGGGATGTCTCGCGCTTGGCGTTGACGTATCCCCGCGCTTCGATTGCGTCCGCATCCTCGCGGGTGGCGGAGAGCGTGCCGTCGGCATCCGAGTAGATGACCTCCACGCGGTTCACGAGGTCGTAGTAGTCGGTGGACTCGTCCACGTCGGGCATGAGGATGCTCGGCAGCCCGTAGGCCGCATCGTCGAACGTCCACGCCGGGTTGAGCATCGCGGCATCCGGGTCGGCGGCGAACGACACGCAGCCGGTTCCATCGACCTCGACGTGCATCTGCGCTTTGGCTAGCACCGCCTCTAGGCAGTCGAGCCACGTGTCGCCATCGTCGGCTGTCCACGCGTCCATCGTGGCGGCGGCGGGTGCCGCGCTCACGGGTGCATGGCAGTTCGCGGCGACGATCGCGCGCGCCTGCTCGACCACGTTGCCCTGCGCCGTCCACCCGAGCGGCGGGTAGGCGCTGTCAAGCTCCACGAGCGGCGAGTAGCCCGCCGCCTCGTATTGCCACGCCTTGCCGTCCGTCGAGCGCTTCGGGGTCTGCATGCGCACGGTGACGAGCGCCACGCGGGCGGACTCGCGGCCCTGCGAGCAGACCATGTAGACGCGGTAGTAGCCGTCCACCAGCCGCTCGTAGGTCTTGACCTTCGCGCTGTAGCGCAGGCCGTCCGGCTCCCATGTAATCGAGCCGTCGGTCAGGTGCTGCACCAGCTCGCGCTCGCGCCAGTCATCGTCCACGCGCACCAGCTCGTACGTGCGGTGCATGCCGCGCCGCCAGTCGATGGCCATGCTAGACCGTCCTTCCGGTGTAGTCGCCCTCGACGCGCTTCACGTCGAGCGAGATGGACACGGGCTCCGCGCCGTCGAAGGTCAGCTGCGCGGTCACCCACGCCCAGAAGCCCAGCCCGGTTGGGTCGCGGTAGTAGGCGGCGGCGAGCGAGCCCTGGAGCCAGCGCAAGCGCCGCACGATTTCGGCATCGTCTGATGTGAGTACCACGCCATCGACCGACACCGTGCGCCCGAGCTGCGTGCCCGTGTAGAGCGTTGGGTCGGAATTACCGATGAACTCCACCAGCTCGCCGTCGGGGTCGTGCTTCTCGGTCACGGACAGGTTGTAGGGAATCTCGACGTAGCCCTGCGGGTCGAACTCGCCAGCCGCGTACGCCGCGTCGCTGTAGCTCTTCAGCCCATCGTCGAATTGCAGCACGACGGTATCGTGGTCAACGTCCACCGCCACGTCGTAGAAGCCCATGGAGCCGCTTGCCGTGGTCGCCGCGATGCGGTACCAGCACTCCCCGAAGTTCGGGTGCGGGTCGATGATTTCCACCGTTCCGTCGTTCGGCAGGTTGTCGGCGATGAGCAGCGGCTGGTTGTCGGAATCGAGCCGGTATACCGCGAGCGTCACGCCGTCGAGCAGCTCGCCGTCCTCGCCATCGCACCTCGGGAAGATGTGCGCCTCGAGGTCATCGTCCACGGGCGGTATGCTTGCGGTCGGCGTGGGTGCCGTGCCGTCCCAGGATGCCGTGAAGTCGTGGGCATCGTCGTCGGTCAGGCCGTGCGCGGATATCGCGGACAGCTCGGCGTGGTACGTGCAGCCGCTCACCAGCTCGGCGGTGGTCAGGTCGAGAGTGACGGCGACCGTGCGCGCGTCGAATTCCTCGTCCCCGGCTTGCAGGATGCCCTCGAACGCGAGAGCGCCAGCCGCGATTACCTCCTCGCTGCCATCGTCGGCGGTGGTCACGTGCGATTCTGCGGCGGTTATGACCAGGTGCCATAGGCGTACATCCGCGTCGGCGCTGAAGGTCAGCGCGAGCGGCAGGGTGGACGCGTCGCCGATTGCGAGCGTTACCGTGAGCGGCGCGTCGATGGACACAGCCGCAGACGTGCCCCACGGCGACCATGTGTCTATCGCGCCCTTCGTGCGCACGCGGAACGCCACGGTCTCGCATTGCGCGGTCACGGCGTACGCCACGGACGATGCGGAGGTCTCGCCGCTCGCCAGCGCCGCCCAGTCTCCGCCGTCAACGCTCACCTGCACCTCGTAGGCGGTCTGCGTCGAGCCGTCGGCGTTGTTGTACGTCCACGGCACGGTCACCGTCGAGCCGAGCGCCGCGTATGCTGGCAGCTCGCCGATGGTGGGCGCAGCTGGCGCGAGTCCCGCCGTGAACGCGACGATAGCCGACCATGCGCCGTCGCCGTCGCTCGACGTGCCGCGCACCGCGAAGTACCACGCTCCGCTGGCGATTGTCGCCGTGTAGGCCGTCGCGCCGTCCGTCGTGGCGCTGTACGCGCCTTCGGGCAGCTCGTCGAGCAGCAGGGTATCGCGGTCGCGCCCCCAGCGCAGCTCGTAGCCGTCGCCGGAATATCCCTCTTTCGTCCAAGATGCCGAGAACGAGGTCGCCGTGAGCGATGCCACGGCCAGCCCGCTCGGCGCGAGCGGCGGCGCTTGCCAGGTTTCGCTGAAGTTGGAAAAGTCGCTCCACGCTCCGGTCAGCGTGTTCTGCTGCCTTGCGTCCACGCGGTAGGCATGACCCGGCGACGCGAAGAACGCGTTCGCCACGGTCACCTCGCCAGCCGAATACGTGCCGAGAACCTTGCCCGTGTCGTGGGCTGCCCAGGCTCCATCGGTGTAGAGCTGGACTTCGACCACCAGCGCGTCACCCGGGTCGCTCGAGATGCCCACGTTCACGCCGAGCCCGGTGCCCGCAGACAGCACCGGCGTGCCGGGCGCTTCGGGCGTGACGGAGCCGGACGAGTCGGCGGTCGCGGCGGCTTCAGCGCCGTTGTACCACTTGACGCTGTACTCATGCTGAGTCCACTGCCAGTAGTACTTGCCCTTGTTCTCGCCGCTGGTGTACTTCTTCTTTTTCTTGCTCTGGTACCTTGTCACGTGGTCTTTGGCGACCGGCTTGACCGTGCACTTGACCGCGAGCGCCCCGTCAGGCACGCTGAAGGTCGATTGCTTCGTCGTGCCCGTGGAGCGGGTTTCCCCGATAATCCACTGCTTGCCGCCGGTTGTGTCGACCTGGTAGTCCCAGCGCGCGTCGTAGTGGTCGGTGTGGGCGTGGTGCGTGGCGTTCATGTTCCAGTTCGCCACGGCTTGCCCGGATGCCGCGCTGTAGACGACCGTAAGCCCCGTGACCTTAACGCCGTTCGTCGGCTTGTAGGTCGGCTTCGAGGTGCGTACGTTCTTCTTCTTGCCCTTGTTCTTAAGCGCCATTCACTGCCCCCTTTACGAGCGCCTGCGGCGCGTTATCTCGGCTTCCTCGACCAGCTCGCCGAGCAGCCTGTAGAGCGTGCTGTCGGGCGCGGCCTGGATGCCGTCGACGTAGATGTTCGTGGTGTTCCCGGCGTACTTGCCGTTGCTCTCGTCGAGCATTTCCGCGAGCCTGGACAGCGGCAGCACCGCCTCGGGGCCCGCCTCGCCCACGCCGTTGGCGAAGATGGTCGGCTCCGTGAAGATGCCGCCCTTCGCCCACCAGCTGACGCTCACGGTGGGCACGCTCTTGGTCTTGGGATTGAAGTCGCCGCTCATGCTGAAGTGCGGCAGCTGCACGCTGCCCTTCGTGACGTTGACCTTCACGTTCGTGGACTTCGGCAGGCCGTTGAGCTTCTGCCGGATTTGCCCGGCGGCGCTCGACGCGCTGTTCGCGGCCTTCGCCATGCTGGACGAGACGCTGCCCGCCATGCTGTTGTACGCCGACTGCACAGTGCTCGCGGCCGCCTTCAGCTGGTTCACGCCCGACAGGTCGGCCTTGACGCTGACCGTGGCGCTCTGGTTCATCTGCTTCGCCATCGCGCCCGTGTCCACGCTCGCGGCTGCGGTATCGCTGAGCTTCTTGCCGATCGCGGACGCATCCACCGAATTCGCGGCGGTGATGGCGTTCTCCACCATCGCCTTCGTCGGCTCGTCCATCGCGTTCTGGTCCACCGTGGTCTTCGCGGTGTCCGCCAGCTGCTTGCTGATGGGCTCGGCGTTCGCCGTGAGCGCCGCCGCGTCGATTGCGGCCTTGGTCTCGGCTGTCGCGGTGGTCTGGAACTGGCTCATGTCGAACCCGGACGCGAGCGTCGCGTTGAACTCGTCGGTCACGACCGAGCCATCGGCTGCCGCCGCCGCGCTGTCGGTCATCTGCTTCGCTGATTGCGCCGCCATGCCGTCGAGCTGCGGCTGACCGCCCGTGAAGCCCTGAACGAGGCCGTTTAGGAAGCCCTGCCCGGCCTGGAACATGAGGTCCACGCCCTGCATGAATATCTCGGGCAGGTGCGTCACGATGTAGCCCACCATCTCAGCGAGCTTGCCACCCACCTGGACGAGTGCCTGGGAGATGCCGTCGAAGAACAGCATCGCGCCGCCGAGCATCTGGCCTGCGCCCGATGCGATGCCCATGACCAGTTGCGGAATCATGGACACGAGCGTGGCGAGCACCTGCGGGATGGATTGCAGCAGGCCCATGACGATGCCCTGCGCCATCTGCAACGCGCCGTTCACGAGCGCGGGCGCGCCGTTCACGAGCGCAAAGGCGGCTTGCGACACGAGCGCGACCAGCGCGGCGACCACCTGCGGGGTCACGTCGGGCGCGGCACCCGCTATCTGGCTCATGGCGACGAGCGCGTTGTCGTACAGCACGGGGCCGTACGCGACGAGCGTCTGGCCGATGGACTGCACTATCTGAATCGCCACGGGTATGGCGTTCTGCGCCGCCGTCTGGATGCTCTCCACCAGCTTCTCGGTCATCGCGCCCATGTCGGCATCCCCGCGCCCGAGAGCGGTAAGCCAGTTCTCCCAAGCGGCCTGCATCATGGCTATCGACCCGGACACCGTGGACGCCGCCTCGTTGGCGGTCGTGTTGGTCACATTTTTGGCTTCCTGGATGATATGGATGCCCTCGATGATGTCGGCGAAATTATCCATCGAGAGCGTGCCGGGGTCGTAGCCCTCGAGTTTTTCGGCGTCGGACAGGAGCTTCTGCATCTCCTCCTGCGTGCCGCCGTAGCCGAGCTTCAGGTTGTCCAGCATGCCGAACTGGCCCTTCGCGAAGCCCTGGTAGGCGTTCTGGATGCTCGCCATGTCGGTGCCAAACGTGTTGGCGTTGTCCGACATGTCGCGCAGCGCCTCGTCGGCGTAGTTCGCGGCGGTCTTCGTGTCGCCGCCCAGCGACGTGATGAGCGACGCGCTGAAGCTGGTCACCTGGTCCATGTACTGGTTGGCGGACATGCCGGCCGTCTGGAACGCCTTGTCCGCGTTCGCCTTGACTATCGCCGCGGCATCCTCGCCGAACAGCTTGTCCACGCCGCCGGAGAGCTGCTGGTAGTCCGCGAAGCCGTTGAACGCCTGCGCGAACGTCTCGGACAGCTTGCCCACGGCATCGGTCGCCACGTTGGCCATGATGTTGCCGAGCGCGACCGCGCCGGCGCCCACCGCGCCCTTCATGCCGGACATCAGGCCCTTGCCGGACTTGCTGCCGTCGGCGGGGGTGGGCAGGCTGCCCTTGATTTTGTCTTTAAAATCCTTGTCTACCTTGGTGGACACCTCGACGTATGCGGTCGCGACTTTCGTGCCGCCGTCAGCCATCGTTGGCCCCCTTCCTCGGTCTTGCCAGCTCCTCCAGCAGCTCGTCGCGGCTCATGGCCACGGCTGCGAGCTTGCGCGTCTTGCCCTGCGTCATGGACTTCGGGCCTATCGGCTTGGGCGGCGCTCCGCGCTTCTTCGGGTCGGCCATGCCCCACTCGAAGTTGCGGAACTCGTTGAGCAGCGCCGCTTGCAGCACGCGCTCCCCCGTCCACCACATGTCCGGGTCGATGGCCACCCGCCAGCGGCAATCCTGGGGCAATTGCACGGAAAGGGCCGCGACGAACCCGGGTTCCATGCCCGAGCCCTCCGCGGCCCATAGGTTGATTCCGTACGTCTCCATCAGGTCTGCCGCAAGCTCGTCCGGGTATTCGGCGAGCAGCTGCGGGAGGATGGCTAGTTTTTTGGCGTGGCCTCCTGGACGGCATCGCCCATGAACTCGTATATTGCATTCACGTCGTCGGTGCCGAGCGCCGCCGCCACCTCGTCGGCGTTGACCACCACGCGGTCGTAGTAATCGACGACCTCGAAGAAGCGGTCGGTGTCGGACAGCGACGTGTCGCGCATGCGCCGCATGTGGTGCACGCCGTCCCACGTCTTGGAATAGGACGTGTCCACCTTGACCTCGATGCCGTCCTTCACGACGGTCACGATCGGGTCCTGCTCTGCCTTCCTGGATGCCATGCTGCTGTCTCCTTAAATCTAGGCGGTGAAAACCACGTACTCGGTCATGGTCGTGCCATCGACCGCAAGGCAGTTGAACGTGCACTCGCGGCCCGCGAAGTCCTGGCCGTTGCCGTTCTGCTCGCCGCGCTCGGTGAGCTGCGCCTGGCAGGTGTAGCGGACGACCGCGCCCTCGAACGGGACGGCCTCGATGACCAGGTGCACGGGGGCCATGGAACGTCCGTGGTGGCGGATGGTGAGGTTGCCCGTGGTCTGTGCCACGTCAACGGAGTCCTCGCCCCACAGGAGCTTCGCGACTTCCTCGTTGCACTCGACCGGGGTGAACACGACCTGCTCGGTGAACTCCGTGCGGGTGTTGCGCACCTCGACGTGCCCCTCCCAGACGCGCAGGGAGTTGTTGGACGCGTCCTCCGAGATGGTGATGCCGTCGTCGGACGTGAAGCCCAGGCACTTGTAATCCTGGGCGAGCGCGGTCGTGCCGTCGGTCGGCAGCGCCACGGTGGTCGGCGCGGCGTAGATTGCGCCCGTTACCGCGCCTTCGAGCACGGCCACGCGGGCGGCGTTGGGGGTTGCCATAATCGGCCTCCTATCTGTCTGTGGTTAGATTGCGAGCTGCGCGCTCGCGTCCAGGACGAGCTGCTGGCACGGCGTGCCGGTGAACTCGTCGGGAATCGGGTACGGCCCGGTGATTCCGGTGAATGCGTGGATGCCCGTGGGCTTGCGCCCGAGCGCGGCGGCGTTGCGGATTTCAAGCGCCATCTCCTCGGCGCGGGCGTATGTCCCAGCCCACGTGCGGATGGCGAACGTCGGGTGGTCCACCTTGCCGTCCACCATGCCGCCCGTGCGCTCCACGGTCACGAACTCGGCGGGGGCTTCGGCGGGCACGACGGTCGATGCGCGGTAGCCTTGCGCGGACAGCCACACGATGACCGACTCAAGTGCGCTGTATGCCATGTCAGCCCCTCGCTTTCAGCAATGTGTTGTTGAGCGCGTTGTCCTTCATTGCCGCGTAGTTCGCCGTGTAGGCGATTCCCACGGGCGTGTGCGTCATGTCGCGCACGTCGGACAGGTAGCTCGGCTGCGTATTGCCGACAGCCGGCGACTTGTGGTCGCGGTGGTAGAGCTCGGTGCGGAACGACGCGCCCAGCATGTAGGCATTCATCGCTATGCGCCCCGCCGCATTGCCCACTTCCTCGCGTACTTGCGGCAACTTGACCAACTTTGCGATGTTCCTGTCGTCCCACACGACCTTCGTGCTAGCCATCTGCCGCCTCCAGGTTCACGGGCATGTGCCACCTCGTCGGCGTGTTCGCGTCCATGTACGGGCGCGGGTCGCCCTTCACGCGGTAGCCCCTGCCGTCGTTGTCCCACGGCTCGGGCAGCACGACCGTGCAGCCGCGCAGCGAAGCCGTGAAGCCCTTCGGGAAGTGCAGCGTGTAGGCCAGGACGTAGCCCTCGGCTCGCGCCGCCTCCATGTCGTCCGTGGTCGGCGCTGTGATTAGCACGTCGTCCACCGTCGTGTTGGTCGGCTCGCCGGGCACGTTGTTACCCAGCCTGTCCACGGTGGGCGCGCCCGGGGTGATGACCGTGACGGTCGCGCCGCTAATCATCGTGTCCCCCGAGCGGTGCCCAGCCCACGCGCGAGCCGCCCAGCCCGAGCATTGACAGCTCGGACGGCAGCAGCTTGGGCAGGCCGTAGGTGTTTGGCATGGAGAACGTCTGCTGGTACGGGCCAGCCGTCACGCTCATTTGCGTAACGCCCACCGGGATGTCGGAGCCGCTGGGGAGTATGCGGTTCGCGACCGAGCGGCAGACGCGCATCAGGCGGTCGGCGAAGTCCTCGGAGGGGTCGCTGTAGTCCACGCCCCTGTCCTCCAGCTTCGCCACGATTGCCGACGTGGCGTCCATCAGGCACTCCTCCAGCATCTCGTCGCTGGCGGTGCGCCCCGGATACCGGGCGTCGTACTCCGCTATGGTCGCGAACGCGCTCATGTCCTACTCCTTCGGTTTCGCGGCTCGCTTCCGCGGTGCCGCCTTGGGTTCTGTCTTGGGTTTCGCCTCGGCGCGTGAGTAGCCAAGCCCCAGAAGCCTGTCCACCTGGTCCTGCGGAACATTGACCTCCACGCCGTTCGGCGCTACGAGCGCAACCATGGCTAGGCCGTCAGGCGCACGAAGGTGTTCGCGTCGCGCACCATGAATGCGAGCTCGATTTCGAAGCGCACGGCGAACATGTTGCGCTGCCAGAG
>Ga0326511_10004710_pt1 | contig 10825 bp, 16 predicted proteins | sample 0_2496_0518_D_FD_203701 | JGI IMG/M metagenome (GOLD analysis project Ga0326511, IMG submission 203701) | Bovine rumen microbial communities from UC Davis, California, United States - 0_2496_0518 | ecosystem: Host-associated > Mammals > Digestive system > Stomach > Rumen | place: USA... | reverse complement strand
AGTTTCTAGACTTTTACATCTAGAAACTACAAGTGCTGAATCAGCTGCGCATCTTCCAAAAGATTTTTTAACTAAAATCTATAATTCAGAACGCAGATTGCTAACCAAATCGTCTACCTGTGTACTCGCTAATGTAGATAACCCGTTATCTTTAGTACTAGATAAAATTACCCAACCTTTATTATAGACTTTTAAATCCACAACCCCGTTATGAGGCTGAATCCATATTGTATTTCTATCATAAGGTTCTCTTACACTAATTAATACCTGAGTTGGATCTTCATATCGAGTATTTGTATTATTAATTTTCTCCATATTAATCCTGTGGCTAAGGCTCATCTATTGCAACTTCTCCTTCAAATTTGAAATAACTATCAACAAAATAATCAATATTCTCATCATCATTTTCAGAAGGATCATCAGAGGCACCGAGAGGAATTGGCTTTAATGCTAATAAGAATCCTAAAATAGTAGGAGTATTATCACTAGTTTGTCCATCTAAAGCATCAAATTCTTGCATTTCTGCAACAGTACCTATAATAGAATATGCTGGATTAGTTTGAGTCTCTAATTCATTCATTCTATCAAAGATTTCTTGTAATGCTTCGTGAACAGTTACCTAAAATGCTCCAGAATTAGGAGATGTTTCAGGAATATCATGAGGATTATTAGCATCTTGAATAATTACATCTATCTAATCAGTTGTAACATGATGTGGATTTGGATCTTTAATCTAAGATACATATGTTCCATCAGGTTGTTCAACTTGAATAGTTTCAATACCCTTTCTTTCGTGAGCACTTAAAGCATCTTCTACAGCTTTACCTCTTCCTCCATCAAATGCTGTTCCAGTAATTTCACCTATAACAAGATTACTAAATCCAATAGGTACAAATTGTGAACCTGTCCATCTGAATTGTACAGAGAATGGCTTATTTACTTCCGGATCTGCTTCTACATAAATCTTTCCAGTTTCAGCTTCTTTAGAAACACCATATTCTAATCCTCTGCTATAGACTGTTTCTCCAGTTTGTGGGTCAACGCTTGTAACAATTTCATATAAATGAGTATTTATTACAGCACCAGTCCTAGAATCAACTTGATAATCAGCCCAAACATCAATTACATCATCTACATAAGATGGTAAGTATTGAGCATCGATTGTTCCTTGAGCATTTAATGGAGTATATCCATTAGGTTGACCCTTTTCAGATTTTAACTGAACGTTAGCAAGTCTTAATCCAAAATCTTGCTCTAAATCTAATGTAATATTTGAAGATATTGCCGAATTCAACGGATCTACAAAGTTATGAGTAGATGTATGTTGAACTCCATTAGCATCATAATATGTAGTAATAATTTGTGCTGTTTTATCAACTTTTTCATTAAATCTATTATCTAAATTTAATGCATCATTAATATCAGTAAATGGAACAGCACCATATGCTTTATTTAAATCAATAGAACCAAAGTCTTCTGGATGAACATTATCATAGTCGTTTGAACGTTGAGGACCAACTCCATCCACTTGAGCTAAAGTAGAGAGCTAATCCATAAATGCAAGATAATGTTTTATAACTTGATTACCTTGTCCATCAACTTCAGTTTTATGTATAACTTTAAGATATTCTCCTTCGTGTCTATTCCATCCATTTGCCATATTGTTAGTATAGAACCAACAACCTTTAAGATATAGACGTATCGAGTTACCTTGTACTAAAATAAATCCATTTTCATGTTGTCCACTATCATTATCCAACATTGTGAATCTTAAAATAGCTTCATCATCATAATGTTGTGAACAATAAACTCCTAATGCTTGTACAACATGAGTTGTTGTTAAGAAATATCCAGATGTTAAAGGAGCAGCATTATTTTCTTTACACCAATCATTTAAATCTACAGCAATAAGTCTTTGTAACTTACTTTGAGCTCCATTTGGCTTTGATTGAGTTCCATGAGTTTGGATATAAATGTCTCTACCGATAGTAACAGCATTACTCTTAACTTCAGTAATTTTATCACCTATTACAATAGCATTATTAGCAGTAGCGTCCAGATTTTTGGATGAAATAATTGTATTATTATTTCCAGTTATGGTTTGGTTTTGTCCAATTAAAATATTATTCTATCCATTACTAGAATTATTTGCTCCAAAATGATAGTTATTCTATTGTGAAGCTGTATTACCATGTCCAATAAGTATTGAATTATCTTTTGCAGAATTGGTAGATCCAATAGCAATTGAATAATCTCCACTTATTGTATTTCCTTTACCAAGAATATATCCATAACGAGAATTTACCTGAACAGTATTATCATGTCCTAAAACTCCTATAGTGTCACAATTTATAATATTTCTGCTTCCTAATGCAATTATATCAATAGAATCATTATTTAGACTATTTTGCTAACCTAAAATATAACTATATTGTCCATTTACAGCATTTTCATTACCAATTATGTAGTTATTTGATCTTTCATCACCAGTTGCAACTATATTATATGTACCTAGTGCTACAGAAGAATCGCGAATTATATTTGTATTACCAAATGCTACACTATAATTTCCTTTAATTGAATTACTAGCTCCTCCAGATGTTGAATAATTACCATTTACAGTATTTGCACGACCAGTAGTGAATGAATATTTTCCTACAGTTCCATGATTATTATTTTTAGAAAGTATACCACTTCCAGAATCAGAAGGATTGTACAATATAAACGGCTATTCACTAATAACTTCATTAATAGCTGATACTAAATCCTGATTACTATCTGTTGTTAATGTAGATAAGTCTCCAATTTCACCGTCAAGTCTATTAATTGCTGTAACAATATTTGTTTGAGGATGTGTTAAATTAGTAATGTTTCCAGTTTTATTTCCAGTTGCATCTAATTGATAAGTTGCTCCGATAGCATTATAATTGTTATCAGCATGAGTGTCAACCTCATTTATAGCTAATACTAAAGATCCTTTACTATCAGTTTTTAATTCTGGAATAGAACTGATTCCACTAGCATTTTGACTTAAATTACCAATTTGAGCTTGAAGTTCATTAATATCCTAAATAATAGTAGAATTTGGATTATTCAGTCTTCCTTTTGTAATAAGATTTAATGAATCATTATTATAACCATTAGCACTTTCTGTTAATCCAACTTGTGAAGCTAAAGCATTAGTATGTGTATCTACTTCATTTATAGCTTCTGTAAGATTTTGATTATGGTCAGTAGATAATTGTATCCAATTTCCATTACTAAATCCGATTCTATCTCTATTATTAATAGCTTTAGTAAGAACTTCATTTATGGCATTTACTATATCAGTTGATTGTAGTCTTGAATCCTTATCTGTAAACCAATCTCCGATTTCAGATGCTTGTATTAGATTTAAAGCTGCTACAATATTATCAATATTTTGACCATTATCAAAAATTGAATTCAATCCTAAATCATGACCATCTTCAACTTCTCCAGTATGACCATCGATTAATTGATGTAATTTAGTAGCAAAATCTTCAGAAGAATTTATTGCATCAACTAATGAAGTAGTATTACTTGTATTTAAAACTTCAGATAATGTACTTCCTGTAGCTCTCTCATGAATAGAACTTCCTTCCTAATCTACAAGAACTCTAGAATTGTGAGCAGTTGCATCAGCAGAAGAAATTGTATCTCCAGCTTGATAGTTTGTTCCTAATTCACTATTTACTAAATTAGCTTGACCTTCAGTTAATATGGTCCCACTATTAATTGTAGCAATAGGAGTATATGTAGGTTCAAAACCTAAATCTTTCTTCAGTTGTTCATATAAACTTTGAATACTAACTAAAGTATTTCCCTAATTTTCTTCGTATGGCTATTTTGCAACAAAAACTTCACTATCTTGTGTAACAGCAAAATCTCCAAGATGACTACTTGTTAAATCTTCAGGATCATCGAGATTCTAACGGAGTCTTACTGTATGCTAATCGTCAGCAAACCAAGGGAATAATTTATGAGTTTCATCATTATCAAAAATCTCAATTACTGGAACCTTTACATATTCATAAATCAAATATTGTCCAGTTTCGGGATCAATGATTTTATTATCGTTTTCATCTAAAACATAGTGCAATGGAACTCCACTTTCTATATCCTCTTGTGTTACTGGACGTGTTTTAGTGTAATACAAAATAAGATTACCCTATTCCCATTCAATATGTTCTATTGGACCTTTGTTAGCTTTAATAGTAAATGTAGCTCCTGTAGGATTTCCATTATCGTCAAGAAGAGTATAAGTGATATCACCTTCTTCAAATACTTGTTGTCCTATAACTTCTCCATTCTCATTATAAATAGGAACAATTTCATGTTGTTGATGTTCGTGTTCATCAAAACTTAAATTTTGAAGACCTCTTCTACTTAAAAATAATTCCCAAGCAGCATTTAAATCAAGCAATGTTCCACGAGGAGCTATTTCTTTTTTAATATTCCAAAGTCCGTATTTTGTTCCAAAAAGAATTTCAGGATTACAGATACATTCAGCACCATTAGTCATTTGTAAACCTACTGTATGTTCTCTTTCCATATATTTTAATTTTTAAGTTATTAAATTAATCTTATTGTATCAGGGTTGTCCAGTAGAATATATTCCTACTTCATCAAGACTCTCCCAGGCACTAGTATCTAAATTATATATTCCCTCGTATTCTTTAATCTGATTACCAAAATTAGAAGTAGTTGGAGTAGTTGTGTCAAGAACTAAATCAGTAGCACTACCAGTTTGTAAATTCAAACAATTAGCTTTTACAACACAATGTATTTTCTTCCATCCAAAACTATATATATCTATATATACTACATATTTTCCAAAATAAGCATAACTAGTAGTAGCATAATATCTCCATTCACTTTCACTCATATTTGCTATATTTAAAACAATTCTTGAAATATATATATCTTTCCAATATTTTTTAAGAATGTTTCCAATACTGATTGAAATAAAGTTTTTACTATTATCCTAACTAGCCCATCCTGGAATATCTATATGTAGGTCACTACCTGTAGTTCTAACTAAAGTATGTAAATTTAATGTTGAAGACTAATCTTGATAAGATTCTGTATCTTCCTTATATTTTAATTTTAGACTCTGACTTAAAGAAATTAAATCATCAATATTTCCTTTATCTGAACTAGTCATTAATCCTGAATTGTTTGTAGAAACATCAGGAAGTATAACATATTTATTACCTAAATGTAGTGTACGAAAAATAGCATCATATGTAAACGTTGGAAGATTTACATATCCCTTATTCTCAGAATCAACAAGTAACGGTAATTCTCCCTCTTCAGAAATATGCCCAACTTGAATCGTTTCATCAAGCAATCTACTATTTAAATCATTTAATGCTGCAGATACTACTAATTCACGATTCTCTAGTGAACCTACTCTTTGTATTAGTCTACTATTTAAATCATTTAATGCTGCAGATACTACTAATTCACGATTCTCTAGTGAACCTACTCTTTGTATTAGTCCATCATTTGCTCTAGTTCCGGTTTGACTATCTAATGTTCCTTCTACTTCATTCTAAAGTAAAGCAATTATTGGCTTTAATGAAGTCATATCTCCCTCAAGTGTTGAAATTCTACTTATTAAAGAACTTACTGCATCAGCTCCCATTTGATGCCATCCACTATCATGAGTAATTGATTCAGAAGCATCAGTTATGTTTGTTTTATGAAATATTCTATAATAAGGAGTACTTTCAGTATGTCCAAATGCTATTTGCATAATTGGATGATAACTATTTCCATCTATAGTAACTGAATCTGTAGATGTTAAAGTCATTACAGTATACTTCTCACCACTTGTAGGGACATTTGTTTCGCAAGTACTATATACGCCAGGAACAGTTGCTAAGTTAGCATTTAATCTAGATTGTTCAGGTCTAATCCAAGGATCTTTAAGAGTTAATACTTTATTTGAAAATTCAAAATAAGTTCCATCTGCATTAACTCTTATAGATTTACCACCATTGTTGGCAATGGTATCAATTGCGATACCATTACCAGCAACAGGATTATTTGCAGCAACTTGATTCTAAAGATTAGTTATATTCTATTCAGCAGTATCAACTCTACCAGAAATTGAATCAGTTTCTTGATATATTCTTGAGTTTATATGATCCTTTATTTGAGTATCATAGTACTATAGTCCATTAAAATCAAGATATTTTGTTTCTTGTATCATAATTTATTTGTATTAAGAAGACTATCCTAAACTAACTTGAATTGCCACAGCGGTTCTATATAAATCAGCTAAGTCGTTATATCTATAAACTCCATGTGAATCAATTGGATATAAATGTTTATCAAATGGATATGAATAATCGTTTAAATCATTATCTCTTACCCATATAGCATTTTCAGTGTTAGTTGCCCATTCCATATATTTTGTAATCTAATCAGAATTGGAAAAATCTCTATCCATTAATATTTTAGACATCATCCACATTATATATCCTCGTCTACCATATCCTTGTTCACCTTTATCCATATGTATATCATATACATCTCCTGTTTTACTATAAGCAAAAGAATTAGGACTGTATTTAATATTTACTGTTATATTTGATATAACTGTAGAATTAAGAATATCAATTACAGTATTTATACAATCTTTCTCTTTATCATCTAAAGTATCTTCTGCTTTTGTATCATATGTTATTTTGATTGATTGTGTTCTATTTGTAAGAGTTTTTACCTATTGACGATTAAATAATGTAATATTTCCATGTATTTTTTTAAAGGATACAACTGTATACCAGGTAGATCTTGATAATCCAGTAATTGCTACTAAAAATGGATAAATTTTAGTAGATTTAACTCCATATGTCCCACAGAATTTAATATTGTTGCTATCTGGAATTGCCCATCGATGAATAGGATGTTTTAACCAAAAAAATTCATAATCACCTTTATACTATTTAGCTACAAATCTATAATAGAAATAATTTCCTCCGTTTCTAATTAAATTGTCAAGATTACTTTTTTTATCTTCATATTCTTGTTTCAATTTATTTAATTCTTCAGCTTCTTCTTCAGTAATATTGTTATTATTACCTAAGTATGAAATTTGAGACTATAAATTTTTTAATTCAGTTACTAGTGCATCTTGCTACGAACTATTTATTGGAAAAGGATGATATGTTAATTTAAATCCATAATCTTTATCTATCTAATCAGAATCTTTTTCAATATTTGGATCAATAAGTTTTTGCCAAGCCATTTCAGGAGTTCTATAATAAGTTCCAGCATGTAAATCTCCACTTGATCCTGTCATTGTTATAGAATCACTCCATTCAGATGGAGCTTCTTGACTATACTATGAAGGTAAACTATCTTGTCTTATTGATTCTATATTGCCCTTAACCATTCTTCCATTTTGACAAACATATATTTCTCCATATACAAAATCTCCAATATATGCAATATTTCCATTACTTAAAGTTAAAGTATTTGTTATATTGTGATGTTCTTTATCATATAAACATATCATTGAAGTTGCATATGTACTATATTCTAATTGAAATAAATAATATCCACTTTCTAAATTTTCATTAATTAAATATTCTATTGGTGTAATATTTACATCAGGGGGAGGAGTTGATGGAGCTTCAATTGATTCGTCTGGTGATGGAGTTTCAGTTGATTCGTCTGGTGATGGAGTTGTTGTTTCTTCTTCATCATTATAATATAATGTTATAAATGAGTTACAAGAAGCATGTATTACTTGTATATCACCAGTAATTTTACCCGCAACATAAATAAATCCAATATTTTCAAAACCATCTACAAATGTTAAATCATCTTTAAAAATAGAATCTAATTCTACATTATATAAAATTGTACCTATTCCAGGCCACGCATAATTATTAGGTATCATAACGAATTTCCAAATTTACAAAATTATTTCCGACATTATAAGCAAGATACCCGCTTACTTGTAAATCTTCATTAGTTAATCGAGTAGGTATTTGTTCACTATTTTCATAATAAATTTTACAAGTAGTAGGAACATATACTAAATTTTTAGTGCGTATTATAGTCGTAGAATGAGCTTTTCTAAAATAATTTACCTAAGCTAAAGGAAATTTTATATCATCTCCATAGTATTTTTCTAAGTCTATATCTCTCCATTCTTGATTTGGATAGGAATATATAAATTCAAATAAATTATTACTAGGTTCCTAAACTATAATCAACATAGCTTCCGCACGATCATACCAACTATCTCCACCATAATTTACTGCATCTCTTTTAAATATTACTAAAAATTTATATTTCCAATCAGTAGTATTATTCTAGGATAAATTATAAGTTAATTTAAGACTATTATAATTTAATTTAGAAAAACTCCAATTATTATTATCAATTTCAGTAAATTCCTCAGTTTCAGGATTAAATTCTTTTATATAATAGTCATCTTTATTTATTCCAGTATATTCATAATCAAATGGATATTCATAAATTGTTGTATTAACAGTATGCTAGTTACTATCAAAACGTTTAACCATTGTTGAATAATCTCCATTAATAAGAAGTCCAGCGTAATCAAGATAATAGCCAGTACTTCCACAAACTGCATATTTATTTTCAGTAACATTATTACAGATTAGTGGATACTTATATGAAGAATTTGATATACTCCTATTATAAAAAATGTATCCTAAATTCTAAAGATATACATATTCTAAATGATTGTTATTATTGAATGGATAATTATCCTATTTGTATGGAGCTAATGTAGATACTAAGGAATAGAGAGAAACTCGTAATCTTCCATCACTACTCGTTTGTTTTGAATAGATTTCTTTACTAATTCCTCCAACTGATGTATTATCTCCAAATATACCAGGTAAATAAAAATCTGAACCAACTTTCCAAACATATCCATTATAGGTTTTCGTATATCCTTTACTATCCCTTTGAACAAATGGTTCAGTTTCTATTTTTAACTACTACGGATAATGTGTTTCACCATCTTTATAAATTAATTTACTGATATTAACATCATCACATTTTAAGTTTGGAACAAAAATATAATTTTTTTCTTCTGCCATGATTATTATGTTTTATCAATAGTTAAAGCATCTTCATCCTATGAATATGTTATTTTACTTTTATTTAATTTATTCTATAAATTTAAATCAACTATTCCAGATAGCGCAGAGTCTCCATAATTCAATTTAATTCCTGATACTAGCTGTGTTGAAACTATTACGTCATTAGATCTAATATTATTAAATTGTATAGATGATAAATAATTACTTAAACCATTAACTCTTCCAGCAGCTCCAATTTTGATAGCCTCATTTATAACCTTTGGTAAATCACCATTTATATCACCTGGAGTTAACTATATATTTCCATTAGAATCAGGAGATATACCATTAACTTTAATATTTCCAGTTGTACTACCAGTATTACCTTCTTCCTATATAGTTACAAATGTCTCATCAGTCCAATTATACTTACAATTAAATGATTTAATATTCAAAGGAGTAGTATTATCACTAGGATCTAAAATCTGTATATCAGAATAATCAACTTTCTATACTGGACCTTTTATATTAAAATAAAATATTCCTTCTTGATTTCCAAATACAGTTATATGTAAGGTTGATTTGCTACTTAAATATAATTTACTATCAGACTATTTATGTAAATTTACAACTATATTAGAAATATTAGGATTTCCATCTTTAACAATTTGATACCTTAATATTTCTTTAATATTTGTAATAGGTAAACTTCCATTTCCAGTAATATTAATTACTAAAGTAGATCCATCAATTGTAATATAATTACCTCCTGTTAAATTACCTCCTGTTAAATTACCTCCTTTAATAGAAGTAGAAATTTTATCAAAATCACCTTTTACTACTCCATACTATTTTGAACTTGCTTGACCGACAGTCTGAGAAACACCATTAATTTGGAATTCTATCCCAGGAGGACTAGTAGATTCTGATATAGTAAATTCAGTACTATTCTCAATAGTTGGAGTAGCCCAAGTTCCATCTCCTTTTAAAAACTTATTTTTATCTGAATCATCTGCAGTTGGAAGTAATTGATCGGTATCTGGATAATGATTATATGCGTCCTTAATTGCATTAAATAACTATCCTGTTCTTGCTATAGTTCTTGGTTCAGGTTCATTACCGAGTTGTAACTATCCATCGTTCCAATCAATATCTACTGCATTAATAACACCACCATCTTTATCTGGACCTTGTTGATCAGTTAATATGATAGGCCACTGATCATATGCAACACCGTTCTCTTTTACCTAATTAAATGTTATTCCGTCTTGAGTCATATTCTTATATTAAATTTATATTTTTATGAAATTATAATTTTAATTGAACCAGTATTAGCAGTTCCTACTGCAGTTTCAAATATCTTATATCCTGGTATTGTTGTTGTATCTACGGCTACTTGTGAAACTGGCATATTTGAAGCAATATTAATAAATGTTACATTCTTATCACTATTTGTTAATACAAATATACGAGATTTTGCTCCTGAATTATTTGTATAAGTTTGTTCAGCAAGATATGATGGTACAGTTTGTGCTTGTGATAATGAAGTCGGTTTAGTTGTACCTACGTACCAATAGTATGCTTCGCTATTAACAGTAATATCTATATTATCTGACACGTTTCCAGCTGTAACAGTAATTGTTACTGGACTATTACTTGCTTGTGATGCTGTTATTGTAGCACTACGTCCATTAGATGCAGGTACTACACTTACAATTGAATCATCAGAAGAT